>JACCDP010132185.1_pt1 | contig 27399 bp, 15 predicted proteins | sample 7445841 | NCBI WGS metagenome assembly JACCDP01 (sample SAMN15323441, study PRJNA562643) | freshwater metagenome | isolation source: river surface water | place: USA:Blue River Watershed | collected 2017-08-17 | reverse complement strand
GGCGGTCAGGCCACGATGGTGAATCACATGTCACGTTCGACTCACGCCCTTCGTAACGGCAACAAGCTCACCCTCGGCAGCGTGGTGATCGAAATCCACCTGTTCAGCTGAGCTCCATGCGCTCCTTCCTGAATCGTGCGCCCAAGTGGCTGGTCTTTGGATTGGTCGGCATGACGGGAGGATTGCTCTTCTCCCTCTTGGGAGAGCCCGCCGCGGCATTGACCGCGCCTGTGCCGGTTGCCACGGCTCAGCCCAGCAAGTCGCCGGTGGACCTTGTCTTCGTGTTGGATGTCACCGGCAGCATGCAGAAGGAGATCAACGGCGTCAGGTCGAGTATCGTCGAATTCACCCGGCAATCCCAGGCTTCCGACGTCCCGATGCGCTTCGCATTGGTGACCTTCCGTGACCTTACGTACGATCAAGGAACCGACGTGGTCATAGGTTTCACTTCGGACCCAGGTGTATTCGCCTCAGGGATGACAAGGCTCAGGGCTTCGGGGGGAGGGGATAACACTGGAGAAAGCTCCTTGGACGGCTTGAAGGTTGCCTCTGGCCTTGCTTTCGATCCCGCTGCTCGTCGCGTTCTCGTGCTCATCACCGACGAAACATGGCATGAGCCGGATGGTCAGGTGGTTTCCGCTTCGGGCTTGGCCGCGGATATTCGTGCCGGAGGTATCGAAGCCGTCCATGTGGTAGCCTCCTCGGGCATCATCGACACCTTTGATTTTCTCAAGGAACAGGTTCCGGGCAGGCGTTTCGTCCTGGATGCATCCGGGCGCACTGAAAGCAGCCTTGCGCGTATCTTCCAAGGTGTGGCGCGTGAAGTCGTCAGTCCCTCCATGTTGGGCAGCGTCTCGGCTGATGCGCAGAAGGATCACTCTTTCTCCTCTTATCTCAAAGGGGTCATGTCCGTTGGTCTCTGGCTCTCGATGGTGTCGATCGGCGTCGGTCTTTCCTTGGTCGCCGGACAGAAGTTCATGCTCACGGGTTCGCTGAGGGTTCCTGGCCTGCTCAAGTCGATGCTGATCGGCACCCTGATCGGCGCCGCCTCCGGAGTCCTCGGTCAGACCCTTTTCTTCGGCCTGGATGCCTTGGGTGCGCCGGATGCCTTGGGCAAGCTGATCTCATGGGTCGTCGTCGGAGCGGGCCTCGGATTCGCGATGACCTTCGTGATTCCCAACATCTCGAGGCTCAACTCCTTGCTCTGCGCCTCCGCGGGCGGTTTCGTCGGATGCGTCGCATTCATGCTCATCGTCAGCGTGATGCGCTTTTCCGACTTCGGCGGACGGGTCGTCGGCGCCTTGCTGATCGGTTTCTCGGTCGGCATCGCGGTGGCCATGGCTGAGGTGATCGCCCGGGAAGCCTATCTCATCGTACATTGGGCGAAGAACGAGAAATCGACCGTCAACATCGGCGGGGCTCCGGTCCTCGTCGGTACCAGCGTCGAGTCCACCGTGCGCATCTCACCCAGGACCGGCTATCCCGGTGCAGTCGCCAGTTTCAAGCTCGTGGACGGAAAGCCTACCCTCATCAATCATATGTCACATACGACCCATGTCCTCAAGGACGGCAACAAGCTGACGCTTGGCACCGTCGTCATCGAGGTCAGGATCGTCCACTGATTCCTGGTCGTCATGCGCTCCCTTCTTGCCCGCTCTCCTAAATGGCTCGTCCTTGGCTTAGCCGGTCTTCTCGGTGGCCTTCTGCTCGCTTTGTTCGCCGAGAGATGGGTGGGCGAGCAGCGCAGCGAGACCATCATGGTCGCCGAAGACCAGCGTCCGGTGGACCTCGTCTTCGTCCTGGACATCTCCGGCAGCATGTCGGGGGAGCTGGAGGGGGTGCGGAATAGCCTGACGGAGTTCCTCGGTCAGCTGGAGGCCCGCAAGATCAAGGGGCGTTTCGGATTGGTGACCTTCGACGGCGATGCGCGCCTGACTCACCCCCTGACCACGGACGTCAGGAAGATCGTCGAGGTGATGAAGCCGTTGTTCGTCAAGGGAGGACGTGCGGGCGGGGATAGTTCGCTGTCAGGCCTGGCCGTCGCGGCTGGCCTGCCTTTCAATCGAGACGCACGCAAGGTGGTCATTCTTATCACCGATGAGACGACCGACATCCCGGATGATGAGATCTTTTCCACCGATGACGTTGTCGCCAAGCTCAAGGCCGCACGCGTCGATGAGGTGAATGTCGTGACGCTTGCCTCGCTGTCCGATGATTACGCCTTTCTGTCTTCCGCCGCTCCTGGCAAATGCTTCACCATGGACCGTTACGGCCGTCAGTCCGAGGGCCTGGCCAATCTTTTCAAGGAAGTGGCAGTCGCCGTAGCGGACAGTTCGGTGTTGAGAGGCACCGGTGCGCCGGGAGCTAAGATCGACATCGCTCTGATCCGTAAGAATTTCTGGCCAGACGCATTGCAGGCGGGCCTTTGGGTGGGCTTGGTCTGTTTCGGCATCGGCGTGGCCGTCGAGACATTCCAGCAGGTGCTCCTTGGCGGCTCCTTGAGGCCCTTGCCTGTCCTCAGGACTATGGCCATCAGCCTTGGCCTAGGTTTCGCCGCCGGCGTCATCGCCCAGGCCCTCTATACCTATGCCTTGGGCGGGGTGAAGGATTACGGCGAACTTCCGCGTATCGCCTCCTGGACTTTCGTGGGCGCTGGGCTCGGTCTGACGATCTCGCTGGCGATCCCTAATCTTAATGTCTTCAGGTCCGTGGCTTTCGGCGCATTGGGAGGTTTGGTCGCGGTAGGAGGATTCCTGCTCGTGTCGATGTCAGGCGCTGACATGGCATCGCGTCTGATGGGCGCCTCGTTCCTAGGGCTGTTCATCGCCTTGGCCGTGACGATCGCCGAAGCCGTGGCCCGGGAGGCTTACCTCGTGGTCCACTGGGCGAAGAATGAGACCTCGACGGTCAACCTCGGGTCTCGTCTCGTGATGATCGGGACTTCCCGTGACTCGACAGTACGTCTGCCCGTCAAGAGCGGCTATCCCCCGGAGATCGCGAGCTTCCAGCTCAAAGACGGAAAAGCCGTGCTTACCAACCACATGTCCAAGACCACCCACATCCTCAAGAACGGCAACAAGCTTACCTTGGGCAGCGTGGTCATCGAGGTGCGCATCATCGCGGGCTACCTCACCACTCCGCGCCCATGAGCCTGCGTAAGGTCACCCTTTTGCTCGATCGGTCCTCGTCTATGGCCGGCGCGCCAGTAGGACAAGCGGGTGCATTCGTGGAATGGAGCCTTCTGGCCACGCTTAGGGCTAACCGGCATCTTTACGGCCACGTGCTCGTCAGCCTGGTGGCCTTCGACACCTCTGCCGAGTGGCTGGCGAAGGACTTGGATATCGACAGCTTCGTCTTCCCTAGCGCCTACGAAATGGCCGCCTTCGGAGGCGCCGCTCTCGGGTCGGCCACGCGACTCCTCGAGGAGGAGATCGAGCAGAGCGGCGACAGCGAATCCGACCTCATCATCCTGCTTTCAGACGGGCACTTCGTCGACGACGTGGTCGAGGCCACCGGGCGCTTTGCGCAGCTCTCCAAGTCGCTCAGGATAAGCCTCGGCGTCGATGCCTCGTTCAGGGTGCCGTTGGCTTATTTCGAAAATTGGCCGAAAGGCGGACGCAAGCCTGCACCGGACCTCTATAGCGTGACTCCTCAGGACGTGGAGAGCTGGCTTGGCATGATCTGATCATGACGACCGCCCGATTGACCGTCTTCATCCTCATCGACACCTCCGGATCGATGGCGGGGGAGCCCATGTGTTCTTTGCTTGGAAGCCTCCGATTGCTGAAGATTGAGATGTCAAAGCATGAATCAATCAGGGAGAGGGTGGATGTCTGCCTGCTCGGTTTCGGTAACGAAGCGCGCCTGCTGGCTGCTCCTGCCTCTGCTGCCACCATCGAATTTCCCGCAGAACTCGAAGCGGCTGGCTCGACTGAAACTGGCGCGGCGATCGAACTGATGCTTGAAAAGCAACGCAGCCTTCTTGTCGCATCTGCATCGCCGCGCTTGCCTGCCGTGGCCCTGATTGTGTCGGACGGGGTGGCTACGGATGATTTCGATATCGCTCTTGCACGAATGGAAGCCGTCCGCTGGTCTGCGAGGGTCGCATGGGCTCTGCCTGGCTCTGATTTAGGTCAACTTGAGAGATTCGTGGGCGAGCCGCCGGGTCGATTCTCCCATCTGTCCCATTTCGACCAAGGCACAGGTGTCGTCTCTAGGTTCTGCGCCATGCTTTGCCTTATTCTTGGCAGCCAGGATGGCGAAGGTCACGGCGCCATGGTTCCCGTCAGGCGAGGGCCTGACTGTCCTGCTGCTGGCAGGACATCTTAGGACCACGTTGGCCTGCGGGTTGCCGACGAAATTCATATAAGAGCACAAGAAATCCCGATGCTTGACGGGGGGTGGGGGAGGGGGTATCCCAATGGCACACCCCCTATGAGCTCCGCCCGTCGTCTCCCCATCTACTTCCTCGTCGACACCTCTGGTTCGATGAGCGGTGACCCGATTAACCAGGTTCGCACCCAGTTGAGCAGCATCATCGACGGGCTCCGCGCCGATCCTCAGGCGCTCGAGACGGCTCACCTCTGCCTCATTACCTTCGGCGCCACCGCCAAGGTCGAAGTCCCGCTCACTTCCCTCGAGAGCTTCAACGTGCCCGCTATCCTCGACGCCGCAGGCTCCACCGCCATGGGTGAAGCCCTTGAGCTGCTTGTCCGTACGCGTAAGGCTGACCTCGTGCCCAAGACCGGCACCACTGCCGGCGACTGGCGCCCGATGGTGTTCCTGCTTTCTGACGGCGTCCCGACCGATGACTTCGAGGCCGGTATCCGTGATTTCAAGAAGCTTCGCTGGGGTGTTCGCGTGGCCTGTGCGGTGAACAACGCCGACGAATCGACCCTTAATCGATTCCTCGATGCCACCGATGCTCCTGCGGGTTACCCCGATGAGTCCGGCACCAATCTCGTCCACGTCAGCACCGCGGACCCGATGCGCATGCAGGCCTTCTTCAAATGGGTCTCCGCCTCGATCTCGGCCGTCTCCGGCAGCGCCAATCCTGACGACATGGCCGGCGGTGCTCCGCCTCCTCCCCCTGGTTCATCTTCTCCTGGTCCGTCCTCCGCGGGCAATCCTCCGCTTCCTCCGCCCCCTCCGATCCTCACCTAAATGGCTGAGCCAATCGGGGGTCGGGAGCACAGGTGGTCAGTATCTGACCTGCTCAAGGTAGGTTATCTTCTTCACGTTGCAGCCTGCGTGATGGGCTGGCTTATCGTGGTTTTTTTGCCGTTTGCTGTAGCGTTTGCAGTGGTACACTTAAAGGATTCGAAGATCGAAGGCTTCTTCGCCGATAATCCCAGAATCAAACTTGGTTTAGCGTGGGTTTTGTTGGCTGTTTGTTTTGTTTGGGCTTCGTTGACCTGGGCGGCTGCGTTGGCTCATTTTTATCATATGATGAAGCGTAATCGGGCCGGGAAAGAGCCTGCTCCTGTCGGTGAGGTTCAGTCAGTTGCTGGAGAGTCCGGCTCGGCTCCTGAAAAACCCGCAAGCGCTGATTCTGCTCCGCCCGCGCCCGAGGTCGCGGCCGAGTCGCCCGAGCAGGTTAAGAAGAAAGCCGAAGCCGAACGCAAGAAACAGGAGGAGGAGCGACGCGGGCGAGTGGACGCGGCACGCAAGCAATTCAAGGCCAGATTCAATGAGTTCAAGGAGCTCATTGCTCCCAGCTATGACCTGAGCGTCGGTGGGGGCTCCGTGGATTTTTCCGAAAGATTCAAATCGACCTCCTTGAAGGTGACGATGCGCGAAGGCACCCTTCGGCCCTATCTGACCTGGGATCATGAAGCGATGGTCATGAAGGTCAGCGATTCCCTAGCTTTCTTCAAGGACCGTAAGGTCAGGTTCATCCTAGATGTTTCCGATCCGGATATCACCTCCGACAAGGAATTACGGGATGAAATCAAGTCAGAGCTGATCGAGGTGACCCTCAAGGCTGAATATCCGGACGTCGCTGAAAATTTCTTCGAGTGGAAGTCCAAGATTCCTTCGATCGTGCGGCTGGAAAACGCCAAGCAAGGCCAGGAGGTCGATTACAACCTGAGCGCCATCCTGGGATTCGATCCCCGCTGGCTTGTCTGGACGGGCGCCGATGGATTGGGGTCGCTCAAGGCGGACTTCGAGGAGCATCGAATCAAAGGTCTTCCGACCGTGGGCAATGACAATAAGATCAGGGTCGTTTTCGCCTGCAGAGGATGCGAAGGCCTGGCGCACGAATTAGACCTCCTGCTTACCTGCAACATGGACGCCGAGCAGCTCTGGAAGCAGATCGAGGCGGACGATTCGGATAAGCCATCCGTTGTGTCGGAAGAGGAAGTCCTGAACCTGGCGAAGATGGCGGATGCCGTTCGCTCAACGGCGAATTCCTACGAGGTGGCAAAGCCGGATGACCTTTTTTCCAAGCCACACCGGGTTTCCCGTCGGCAGAAGTCCGATGAGTTCGACCTTGCCTACGCCTCCATCAGAGGCCGTAGCCACGTGAAAAGCGGCAGTTTCCGAGAAGACCATGTCGAAGCCCGATTCTTCAACGAAGGGAAAGCCGTCGCCATCATCGTATCGGATGGCGCAGGGTCAGCTCCTCTTTCCCGTCGGGGCTCTCGCATCGTCGCCTCCTCGGGCATCAGGTCGCTCATCAAGCTCGGAGAAGACCTGCTGGCTAAACCAGAAACCCTTGGGATGCGAAGCCAGGAATCCGTCCAAGGGTTCGCAGGCCTCGTCCAAGGCATATGCGCGCAGATCGAGTTCGAGGCCGAATGCATCAAGGATCAGCGTCCGGGTTTCCTGGCCAAAGAGATGTACGCCACTTTTCTGGCGGCTTTGGTTCTGCCGACGGCTGACGGCCATGTGCTGCTGACTTACTCCGCCGGTGACGGCGCCATCGGGCTCGGTCTGGCCGGAGACGCATCGGGACTCAAGTGCGTGCCTGACCACGGTCAATCCGCCGGCCAGACACTTTTCATCCTCAACAAAGGCGCAGATGACGCCGAAAAAAGACTGATGTTCACGAAGCTTCCCGAGAGCTTCGCCTTGTTGCTCATGAGCGACGGAGTCAGCGACCCGAGGATCCCGCACGGCGACGAAGAAAAACCCGCCATCTGGAATCTTCTAGCGGAAGAACTTAAGCCCATCATCGAAGGCGAGCCGATCGCCGAAAACGATGCCGAGCGTGAGGAGTCCTTTAAGGAGCGAGGCGGCCTTTGCGCCTGGCTCGATTCCTATCAGAAGGGACATCATGACGATCGGACCATCGCCGTACTTTACCGCAACCTCACCTGAACATGCCCAAGATGAATCTTAAGACGGCCGACGGCCGCCAATATGTGATCAACACGGATCACGAGGAGAAATCCGGACGGATGAAGGATGTCTGGTTCTGCGAAGACAAGGTCAACGTCGCCGCGTTCTACAAGACGCCCCTCAACAGCCGCGACCTGGTGCGGCTTAGGAAGATCACGAGCGTCTATCGCGATTCCATATTGCGTGGCAATGAGCCCTATTACGGCGAGGTCTTCGGGCTTCCTTTCGCCACCGGTGAGGCTCGTCACCCTCGGTTGGGAGTCGACACGCAGTTCATCATCCTGCCGCTTTACCCCAAGGAGTTCTTCTTCAAGATCGGAGCCAAGCCCGGAGGACCGAAGATCAAGGGGGCCGACAAGAAAGGGCGCTGGTTTGCTTCCGCGAAGCTTCGCAAGAAGTTCCTGCACCCGGACGAACTGGGCACCTGGGAGAACCATCTCCGGTGCTGCCTGGAAATGTGCCGCGCGATCGCCAAGATGCACCAGGCCGGCGTGGCCCATTCGGATCTTTCTTACAACAACGTGCTCATCGATCCCATGAGCGGGGGCGCCGCCTGCGTCATCGACTGCGACATGCTCGTGGTCGAAGGAATGTTCCCTGCCGATGTCGTGGGTACTCCCGACTTCATCGCTCCGGAGGTTTACAAGACCCAAGGAACGCCAGGCCGGGTCCTCCCTAATCAGAAGACCGACCTGCACGCGCTAGCCGTCCTGATCTATCAGTATCTCCTCTACCGTCACCCTTTGCGTGGTCGTCTCGCCGGTACCCTGAATCCCAACGACGCGGGCAATGATGAGGTCAGGCTCATGGGGTCCGATGCCTTGTTCGTCGAACATCCGACCGATACTCGCAATCGAATCAACGCTCAGAGCCCCAACAACGCGGAATACCTCCCGTATTGCGACACGGACAAGATTCCCATGAGCGTGTGCGGCGAACCTCTCGCCAAGCTGTTCCTGCGTGCCTTTGTCGACGGACTTCATGATCCGAACAAGCGTCCTTCCGCGACCGACTGGATCCGCGGCATCGAGCAGACGCTGGCCATGGTCGTTCCTTGCAATAACCAGCAGTGCCAGCAGAAGACCTTCGCGTATTTCGGTAAGTACCAGTGTCCGTTCTGCGGCACCACCTCCTATTCCTATCCGCAGGGCACCTTCTATTCGCCCGTGGGGACCGGTGATGCCCGAAAATATGAACCTGATGGCGCCAGCATCACCGTCGTGCATGATCGCTCCCTCGGTTCATGGCATGAGAGCAAGATCGGTTTCGAGAACATGTCCGTGAGCGCGGCCGATCGTCCCATCAAGGGGCGTTTCATCCGCACCCAGACGGGTTGGGCTTTCGAGAACATCGGTTTCGATAACATGATCGAACGCGGCGCCAAGAAACCGATTCCCAAGGGAGAGAAGGTCGAAGTGGTGAACAACATGCAGCTGCAGCTCAATACCGACGGGCGTATCCTGCTGATCCGCATCCCCTGACCGACATGCTCCGTCGTCTCCCTGTCTACATCCTGCTGGATTGCTCCGAGTCGATGGTGGGGGAGGGGCTGGCCGCGGCCCGACGAGGCATCGGCAGCATCCTTTCCAGGCTCAGCGTCAACCCTCAGGCCCTTGAGACTGTCCATATCTCTATCATCGGTTTCTCCGGTCGCGCCAAGGTGCTGCTTCCCCTGACGGCCCTGCCGGATGCGGTGATGCCTGCTGTGAAGCTTGGCAACGGAACCGCTTTGGGAGCCGCCTTGGAATTACTCGCCGCCCGCATCCGGGATGAGGTCAGCCGTCGTGACCGCGTCCAGCGAGGCGACTGGCGCCCGATCGTCATCCTCCTTGCGGACGGTAAGCCAACCGATGACTTCGAGAAATCCCTCAAGGTCTATAAGGACACCATCGGCGACCTGGTAGCCAACTTCTACGTCGTAGGTTGTGGCGAAGACGCCGATCTGCGCTCGCTTTCCAAGATATCGGACATCCTGCTCAAGGCTGAATCAATGGAAGCAGGGGTGCTTGACCGTCTCTTCTTCTGGATGAGCGAGACGCTCACCGAGGCGAGCCGTTCCCAAGACGACAAGGGAGGGCGAACCATGCTCGAAAGCCTTCCGATCGGCGTCACCATGGTCGATGCGAAGCATCTTCCTGATGACAGCGCGGTCGCCGACTTCTATCTCCGTGCCGTGTGCGGCGCCAAGCGACGACCCTTCATCATGCACTTCAAGTGGGATGACTCGGAGGAGAGCTTCAAGGCTCATCGTTCCCACGCGCTTTCGCCGGACGACATCGAGCCGGACCAGGATGCGGTAGCAGGCGAATCGATAGACATCTCGATCGTGTCATCCCCGCCCGCATGCCCCTATTGCGGCGTAGACAAGTACATCATCTGCGGTCCTGAGTGCGGTACGATATCATGCGCAGGCGGCGTCAGTCAGGGGCCGCAAGGCTTCAGCCATACATGCCCCAAGTGCGAGGTCGAATTCGCCGTAGGCAAGGGTGCCGGAGCCACTTCGCTCCGCGTCAGAAGGGGATGAGCCGCATCGGTCCGATCGAGGAGCGCGTTCTGAAGTCGCGTAAGCTCCTGGCGCAGCACGCCGTGATCACGGATGCCGTGGTCACAGCCCTCCGTGATGAGAACGACGATGCCTTGCCTCGCTCCGTCATCGCCGCTTTGGCTCGCATCGACCATGGCTCGCAAGCTTCGGCCCAGAAAGGTCAACCTGATGCGAATCATTGGCTGGCCAGCAGTTTCTACCTGAAGCCAGACCTCTTGTCGGCCGCATCTTTGCGTGCTTCCCGCGTCATCGATGGTGCTTCTGGTCCGGGCGTTTCCATTGGGATGCCTCGCCGCGCCAACGATTTTCCCGAAGTCACACCGCTTGGGCTCGATCTCTTCTACAAGGCCTCGCTGCAACACTCCCGCAAGGGTGGTTCTTCGCTCGGAGGCGTGGATGCGCTCTTCGACTCACCGACGGTGCTTTCAGTCCTCGCTGAGCGTGCTGCCGCCGCCACTCTGTCGGACGCGTTGCTGCTGAGCCTCGTGCCCTTCGGCAAGAGTCACCTGACGCTTTATGCCCAGCAGAAGAAGATAGCGCTTACGGATATCGAGTCTGAACTGGCTGAGCTCAGCGAAGCGTTGTCCGGCCTCAGGGCGGGCAATCTCCCGAAATCATTGCCGCCGACTTCCGTGGGGACGCGAAGGGACTTGCTGGCTTGCGAATCCTTCCATGGTTTGCTCCATGCTGCCGTCAGGAATGCGGCCGGCGTAAAGGGCAAGGCCGATGAGTGGCCGCCTCTGATCTCGGCTTATCTTCCGGGAGGTCAGGCCCGCCTCGCGGCCCAGGGAGCCCTCGGAGTGCCTTTGGTGATCTGCGCCTTGGCCTCGACATGGCTGAGGGTGGGATGGCGAAGCCTTCTGCCTAAACGCAAAGAAGCCTTTTTGGCAGATTTTTCCTCCCTTGTGGCGGGTTGCGCCCACGAACAGGCCGGATGGGTGGAAGCGACCCTGAATCGCACCATTGCATAGCCGCCTGAGGGTTATCTATAACACTGTCAGTATGTTCGATTTACCCCCCGATCAATTCGAGGCGAAGATGGCCGCTTTGCTGGCCGACCCTGCCGGCACCGCCGAACTTATGGCTCATAAGCCAAAGGTGATGTCCGAAATCTCGTCCATGACCAAGATCGTCAAGGGGACGCTCGTCTCCAGGGATGAGGAGATCGATGTCGTCGCCGCCGGACTTCTCTCGGGAACTTCCGTGCTCCTTATGGGACCTCCGGGTACGGCGAAGAGCTTGCTCGTCCGTTCGGTCGCGCAGGCCTCCGGAGTCAGCGGTGACAAGTTCTTCGATTATCTCATCAGCAACCATACCATGCCTGAGGAGCTATTCGGTTCGATGGACCTCAGCGGCCTCGTCGAGGGCAAGATGCGTCGCGTCACCCAGGGCAAGATGCCCGTCGCCGAGGTGGCTTTCTTGGATGAGGTGTTCCGCGGCGGAAGCCACATCCTGAACACGCTTCTCACCATCATCAACGAGAAGAGGTATGACAGCGGCGAGGGATTGAAGCCGGTGCCTTTGCTCTCGGTCGTCGGTGCCGCCAACAACCCTCCGGACAAGGAGGAGATGCAGGCCTTCTTCGACCGCTTCCCGGTGCGTTGCTGGGTTGATCCTCTGCTTGACAGGCCTAACCCGGAGAAATTCGAACTCCAGTTGCTCGACAAAGCCGTAAGCGGAGACCGTCAGCGCCTGCTGAGCACGTGGGGCAGGGGGAAGGTCAGGACCGCGTCGCCGGTCATCACCACGAATCACTTCCGTTGCGGGCGCGCCATCCTTCATGCCATGCTCAGGGACGCTTCCGGCAAGGCTGCTGACAAGCGATGGAGCGAGTTCATCGGCATGTTCCACGACTGCCGTGCCATCGCCCGGCTGTCCGACCGATCCTTGGCCCAGCTATGGTTCTTCGCCGCCGCCCTCGATTTCGTGCGCGGCATGGATCCGACGCAGCCCTATGAAGCCGCTTCCAACACGAAGCGCGCGGACGGGCACCTCCTCGTCTTCAGACACGTGGCACGCACAGGTCAGGGCCGACGTGGTCTTGCTGAAAAGGTTTCGGCTACCCTGGCCAACTGAACGGAATGAGCCTTCAGAGGGACATCGAGACCCTGGGCAGGAACTATTGCAAGGCCGCGCCTTCTCGCGTGGTCGTGGCCGCCTTCCCCGAGCTCTACGAGAAGCTGCTGAAGTCGCGGCTATTTCTGCCGCCATTGCTGGTGCTCGATCTCCTGGTCGCCGTGACGAAGCCCATCAATGCGCTGACTCCCGGCGGTTACTCGAGCCGTGCTTCGAGCGAGGGTTGGACGGAACTGCTCGACGCCGTCTCCCGACGCGCTCTTCCCGGACGTATCGGTGATCTTGACCACGGTCATGACCTGCTCATGGCCACGGCGCAGCATCTCAAGTCGACGGCCCACCGGTATTGGAATTCAGCCCAGTATGAGGAGTGCGTCACGTCGGGAGTGGACCGGCTTGTCGCCGAGGAGCTCAAAGCGTTGGCGCCCAAGGCAGCCAAGAAGGCCCGTTGGACTCCCTTCTGGGATCATCTGAACCAATGCGTGGCGGACGATGCCGGTCGAGAGAAGGTCATCCCTTTCAGTTCTTCCTTCCGTAGTCGTTTGAACGACGTCTTTCTTTTCCAGGATCTCCCGCCGGTCGATGAGCAGCTGGACGCGCTGATCGAAGAACTCGAGGTCTACCGGGATCGAAACCAGCTTCCGGTCTCCGTCCGTCCGGGTGACAAGGATCCTTCGCAGCGACGCAGCGATGCGGGCGATTTCTTCGAACGCTCCCCCGGTCCGCTTCCCGATAACCTGGCGAGAATCTCGCCCGTCGACCTCGTGCTTCTCAACGCAGGCGAAAGGGTCGATGAGGAACTCAAGAAACGGCTGAGGCTGAGGTTCGCCCTCAAGGTTGTGGAGTCCGACATCAGCCAGAGATACCATGCGCAGCCTGACCCTTTTAAAAGGTCCAGGAAGATGGAAGTGAGGGTGACCCTGCATGACGATCGTCTTTCGCGTTCGGTTCCCCCGGTGGGTTCCGACGGCAGGGAGTTCTCTCAGGTCAATCTCTACAGGGCTACGATGGTCTATTTCCTGCACCACTTCGCCCAATCAATGGAAGACAGTCCCATCGATTGCGACGTGAAGGTCATCCTTTCCCTCGGTGGCACCGCCCGCATGGTCCGTAAGCTCCCGCCGGATTTCCTGGCGGCGGCAAGACGAAGCCCGCGTTCCTGTTTCGAGGCCGTCTGGATGGCTTTCCCGCAGGTCTTTTCAGGCGTGCTGCTGCGACGTCTGAAAGAGACAGGCGGCAACGCGCATCCGGAGTCCGAGCCGTCCATGCTTGTGCTCCTCAGCCTCGGCCAGCCTTCGCCCGTTCGTTCCGATGACTGCGAGAACGTCTGCCGGGCCGATGTGCAGGCCGACCCGGGCGCCTGCACCTTGAACGCCCGTGTCATCGGCTTCACCAGCGATCAGGTCAGGTCATCGATCGTCAGCGAGCATGATGCTCCGGGTGCGCTAGGATACGAAGTGGTCAAAGCCTTGTTCGGTCAGGAGGGCGCCGCATGAAGGCTTTTTATTCCATCGCTGACAAGGGGCCTGGTCTCTCGCAGAAAGCCTGCTTCGCCTTGGTGAAGCGTCTGCTCGCCCGCAACGAGGGGCGGAGCCTAGCCGTGGAGGATCGCATGAGGGTGCTGAAGGGAATTGAAATGCACCGAGGACGAGGGCCCCACTCCAAGGGCTACTGTCTCGTGGTGAAGGATCAGGCTTGTCTGGATAACGCGACCGGCCCGATGTGGGACAACCTGCTCAAGGAGCTTGGTGCCGAATACAAATCAACGTTGCCGTTGGGCTTCGAGGACAAGCCTTTCTGCGGCGGCGATTCCCTGCATAGGATCGCCTCTCCTGCGCCTGGAGCAGGGGGTGATGTCAGGCATGTCATGTTGGAATCCCGACGTGGGAGATTCGAGAAGCTGCTGGAGGAGGTCACCCATGTCGACGGCGCCCGTGCCGCCATCATCACCATGGAAGCGGACGGCAAGGGGCCGATGACCTGTATCATGCTCGAGTTCGGCAAGGAGGGTCTCCCCGGCGGAGCCTTAGAATCGATCTTTCCCAGCGCCGAAGTCATCCGCGTATCGGATGACCCTCGCCGCCTGGTCTTCACTCACCTTGGCAGCTCATGCCGTTGGATGTTCGAGGCAGAAAACGACGTCGTCCTCGTGCCGGTGCTCGCCCGAGAGCATCCCGATGAGAACAAGGCCTTGGTCACTTTCCGCGGAGAAGATGGTTCGCTTGAGACGGCGCTGTGCCGTTGGCGCCGTGAAGATGAGTCGGGACTCGGTTCGTTCATCAAGCTCAGCCTCAATACTCCTGACAGGCCTCTGCTTCCGGAGTCCTCGGCCGGCATCCTGGACGAAGGCGCGGTCGACATGCCGGTCTGGTTGGCAAGGGAAGATCGCGCATTGGCGGACGACCGGAGGATCTACGTCGTCAGCGACCAAGCCCCTCTTTTCTTCAAGGCCCTGGCGAGGATCGTGGATGCCGCCGAGTTATCAGGTCAGGGAAACCTGTCGTTCGCACGTTGGAGCGATGCCGGTTCGGGCGCCTCTGTCTACGCCTTCCGCTCTGATTTCATCGCTGAACTCGAATCTTTCCGCGATGTGCGTTCTTACCGGATCATCGAGGCCCAGCTGGAAGGTCGTGGCTTGGCCGTCCGTCAGGGCTATCGATTCGTGCCTGAGATGCCTGATGATGACGGATGGGGCTCCGCCATAAAGTCGGCCCTTTTCGATTCCTCCGGCCAGGACAAGGCTGGTTGGGCTCTCGTCGATCCTTGCGCCCAAGGTGACGACGGCCTTTCCGGCGTCTCAGCGGTCATCATCCCTGAATTCAAGTCATTCGAGGGTTATCGCAAGCATGTGGCCGTCTTCGGTCCTATCGTCAGGGCTGAACTCATCGCGGATGAGAAAGACAGGCATCTTCAGTTTTCTGCCCAAGCTGAGGCAGCGTGGACTAAGGCGGCCGAAGCTGAGAAGGCCTCCCACGATGCGAACGCCCAGAGCTTGTTCAACGAGCTCGCAGAGACTGCAAGACGCCTCGACGAAAGCCTTCGGGCAATGGAAGAAGAGGTCCGGTCGACCACCGACATGGCGGCCCCGTTGCATGCGGAGGCCAAACAGACACGTGATGACCTCGAAAAGACCGTAATCGGATTCAAGGAAGCGATTCGCGGTTCAGCGGAAAAATCGGCGAATTGGTCGCGTCTGCAGAGAATCCTGCAGCAGCATGTCCAGCTCTTCGAGTCATATGCTCGCATGCTGGATGGCACCGTCAGTTCCAACGCGCAGGCGGAATTGGCCAGGGTCAAGTCGCAGGAAGCCATCCTCGTCAGGAGGATCCAAGAACTCGGTCAGGCTGAGGCAGAGGTCGCCGCCGCGCACGTCAAGTCCTCCGATCTTGTCTCGCGTCTGGAAGGGGAGGTCGTCCGCGTGGAGGCGGAGATCGAGAGATTAGGCGCCTCAATCTCGCAAGACGCAGAAAGGGTGGCGTATTTCGACGCCTTGACGGCCAAGATGGCGGCTCTTGCCGACCTAAGGCATGCCAAGGAAATCCAGTCGTTGAATCTCCGGCATGCCTATGCGCAGTGCGAGGTCCATGAGCAGCAGGTCAAGGATGAGCTGTTGAGCCTCGAAAGTTCGCTTCAGGCGCTGGCGGATAAAAAGCGGATCGTCACCGCCCAGTCCGCGGAAATCACGCGACGTCGTGAGGAGATCAGGGCCCAAGGAGTCGACGTACGGAACGCCGAAGCAGATCGAGATAATCTCACCCGCGCCTTGGCGAGGGAGGAGAAGGCTCTTGCCGACATGATCAAGGCAGGTGACCCTCGTCAGCTGGCCAAGGCTCTTCTAGACAAGGCCAAGGCTGTCAGGGCCGACATCGAGGACGTCAATGAAGCAAGGAGACTTCTCACCGACGGAGATGCGGAAATCGCCAAGCTCGAGGCCGAACTCGATGCACTGCTCAATGGGCAGACAGTCGACGGACTCGGCGCCCAGGTCAAAGGCACGGAGGCGGCCCTCAAGATCCTCGAGCATGCCATCCATTCGCTTGAGGCCGCTCTCGCCGGAGAGGATGCCATCCGTGCCAACGCTGTCGCGGCAGACAAGCTTCGTTCTTGGGGTCAATTCAAGGCGGAAGCCTCGAGCAGGCTTGCGGCGGCTAGGGTCACCTACCTTCGTTGCCGTAACCCCATGGTATCCCCCCTGGTCGATGAGATCAACGCAGCGATCGACTCGCTGAAGCAGCTGCTATGAATCTTCCATCCAGCCTTGATTCCGCAATAAAGAGGGCTCGGGAGAAGGTAGACTTGCTCGAAAGTTCCTTGGCAAGGCTGTCCGACAGGTCGGAGCGGCTGGCCGACCTCCGGCTCGCCTTCCTCGATGACAAGGAGACGTTGTTGTCCCATGTCGCGCAGATCGATGAAGCCGACACCGCGACCCGTGAGCAGATCACAGAGGACTGCGAGCTGATCGTGGCGAGGCTCGAGGCTCATTGTGTCCAGCTGGCCGAGTTGGAACGATCGCAACGAGACATGATCTCCCGCCTGTCTTCCATTCCGGCCGCCACCGCCGTACTATCCTCCGCCGGGGAGGTTACCGTACGGAGAGACGCGCTCAGGCGTGCGCTGCTTCGGATGGAGGCAGGCCCGGCCGGCACCTATTTACGGACGAAGGTAAGATGAACCAATATCTCACCCAGTTCGAAGCTTTCATGAGACGACGGGGCATCGTCATGCCCAGGATCTATCTGCTTTCCGTGCTTTCGGTGCTTGCCGGACTGCTGGCGCTCTTGTCCATCCCTTCGTGTCGCGAATTCCTTGCGACAGTCGTCCTGCATGACTGGTTCGTCGTCTGCGTCGTGACGATCGTAGGCCCGCTTTTCCTGTGCGATCCGAGCAGGGCACGTTCGCCTTTCTGGTCTGCGGTGCATCTCATATGCTTATCGGGCGCGGTCGTGCTCGCATTCTTCTTCCTGGCCTTCTGTGATCTGGCGATCCGCGACGACCGCGCCTACCTGTCGCTGCTCGCATGTTTTGCGTCGGTCCTTGCCGGGCGCGCATTCGTCGCGGACCTGCTGATCACCGCAGTCGCCAGGTCGCTCGCGGCCGCGCCGACCGGCCGGACCCACCTTCTGTCAGCCTATGCGAGGATGCTGGACGTCGACCCCGCGCGGGCGAAGCTCCCGCCGCCTCTGCTCGGGGCGAGGCTCGTACTATCCATCAGGGAACGATGCCAGCGCATCCTCGGCTTGAGACGCACCCGCAGCCGGGCGATCGAAGCCGAATTCCGCCTCATCGCCGACCGGCTCGGGGCGGAATGTGATGCCCAGCCGTCCGAAGCCGTTTTCCTGAGATATGCATCGGCGCTTTCACATGAGATCGCCCTGCATCGCATCATCCTGGCGGCGAGGATGTCCGGCGCGAAAGACAGCGAGATCGGCGGACGCGACGTCGCGGAGCGCTGGCCCTCGGAGTTCTATAACCGCTGGTTCTTGCTGCTTAAGGCGTTCCTTCGCCTTTCGTCTCGCGTCCGCGGGGCGGCATCCGAGGCGTCTGTCCTCGAGCTGCGCGCAAAAGTCCTGATGCCTCTTCTCGAGGACGCCAAGGACATCATGCTCGTCGTGCATCGGGATGACCCCGCTGGGGGCAAGGAGATGCAGGCCGCAGTTACTTGGTATGCTCCCGACGCAAAGGTCTCACCCCGGGACCTGCGTTCGGACTTTGATCGTCATGTCCTTGGCTTCAGGAGGCCCGGTTTCGTATCAAGAAAATCTCAATTCGCCTTCCTGCTCACCGCGCAGCTGGCGGCCGAGCATCTGCCTTTGGAGTTCGCCTCCGTCTACGGGTCGGAGAAGACGGGCGCGCTCGAATGGAAGAAATCCGGTCTGAGTCCGATGCAGCTGGCCCTTTGCCTGACCATCGCGTTTCGCCGTCAGCTCCAATCCGGCGGTCTTACTGATGCGCAGAAGGGGCCCGTCGTCGCGAGGTTGCTCATGGCTTCGGCCCAAGCGGGGTTCAAATCCAAGGATTATCCCGAAGCCGCATGGGCTGACCTCATGCAGGCCTCTCCCCTGCAGTGGGAGAACTTCGCCAAGGGACTGGAAGCCTTCAAGTCGCTGCAGACGGTTGCCCTCTCGGATGATGCCGAGCCAGGGGTGGGCAGGATCAGCGTGACGAACGCCTTCGCCTCCCTCGTCGTCGCGCTCACCGCCTTGTTCCTGGTGCTGAGTTCGCCATTCTGGCTTTCCCCTAGGAAGCCTTTCAACGATCTATTCGGTCCTTACGAGCGCGCCCATGCCACCGCGAGGTCCATCGATCTTTCCTCGGATGGTTCCAAGGTCGCCGTAGCGACGGCCCAACAAGGACTGCTGACCATCGACGTCAGGAACTACGGCGTCCGCCGCACCGGGGTTCCTGACGGGCTGTCCTCCAATGAACTCACCGACGTCGTGGCCTTGTCGAATGGTTCTTTCGTGGCGGCAACAGAAGGGTTATACGGCGCAAAGGGGTTGGACTTCGTCCGAGAGGGCAGGGCGTCTCCCATCATCGGTCTTTCACCCGACGACCATTCCACGCTCACATCTGAGCCTCCTCTCACGATGGTCAACGTAGGCAAGGACGCCCTGTTCGTGTTCAGCCGAGGCCTGCTTTATTACGATGCATCCCGAAGGGTGCTGGTGTCCGTGCCCGGCTCACCCACTGAGATTGTCGGCGCATGTGGCAGCAAGAGCGTCGAAGGACGCGCGTGGATTCTGCACAAGAAGGAGGGGAAGATGGTCGTAAGCGAGGTAAGGCTCGGCAGTGGCGGCGGGTTTGTCTTCCAACCGTATAGCCATGATCCCCAGGTAGACCCTTCACGGATCTTCCACGACGGCGTCAATCTTTGGTGCCTCGATGCCGGTCGTTCGAACATCCACGTGCGAATGGATGAGAAGTGGGTGCTCAAGGCCGGTTCCCCGAAGGGTGCGAAGGAGGGGGGCGGGCTGGCCTCCGCGGATGCCATCGCTATCAGCCGCAGGCCTGAGGTTGCGCTCAATGATGCCCTGTGGATGTTGAAAGGCGGCAAGGTCTACGTCCGCTCCATCCCGAGGGACCCATTGCAGGCCGAGCTACCTATGCCGTGGGTGGAAGTCGCCGCCGTCGAAGATGGGTACCTCGGTGAGATCCATGCTTTCAGCGTGGATGACGTAGGTTACCTCATTGTTCCATATGGGGACCGGATCGACCTGCTCTCCCATCGTAATCCGGCAGCGAGCGCGGCTCGTCGCATGCAGCTTCCCAAGCCTGAGTCCCGTCTGCGTTCCATCCATATCGGTTCAAGCCAGGTGGTGCTCGCCACCGCTGACGGTGAGCGATCCGAAGTCCGGCTGATCGGGCTTCGGGATTTCGTCGGCCTTGCCTTGGATGCGATCCGGCCTGAATGGCCTTCGCCCGTCCAGTCTTCCGCCTTCCTGTCCGCAGATTTCAGCCTAACAGACGTCGTTGGCATCTGCAAGGCGGGCAATATTACCTATCACTTCGATTCGGCCGGCCGATGGTTGAAGCATGACAAAGGCATGCACGGCCTGGTGAATACCGGTCGAGATGGGCTCCGGCTGGAAATGTCCGATGATGTGCTGGGGAAGACCAAGGGGTTCAAGGTCAGTGACGTGTCCCAGTCCGGTGATGCCACCAAATTCTTGGTATCATCGAATTTGGGCGTCTATGAGATGTCCTTGGAATCGCTCGGCGTATCCACGGCAAAGTCCTCCGCTCTCCTGCCCATGTCGCCGGTCATGCCTAACGGAGGCGCAGTACCCATCGGTCTGAGCGATACGATCACCGGACCTGAGATTTATTTCCAGGAGCCCAAGGAAGAATCACAGCCGGAGGATGCTCCTCGTCTTGCGACGATCTGGCGCCTGCAGAATCACTTCAGGCAGGACAGCCATTGGTCTCGGCAGGCTCCTGGTCGGGCCGACGGACGGATTTATGTCAATTCTCTCCTGCGTTCCAGGGTCGACCGTGACGACGGAGGTTTTTCTTTTGGTCCAGTCATCGCCTTGAATGACGCCCGCGGTCTCGTATTCCGTGATCTGAAGGACGACGTCTGGAGGTCTTCGTCGTTCGCGGGTCAGTGGACGAACATCGTCAACGTATCCGATGGCGGAACCGTCATAAGACAGCGCGGAGGGGATAAGCATGACGGTGATGTGCTCCGCATATCTCAGGTCATTCCCTCCGCTGACGGACTTCAGGAGAGAACGCTCTGGCGGCCTTCTTCCATCGTCCCCAGGGGAGCATTGCCCAGTCCTGATGCGGTGGTGCCGGTGGCAGGCCGAGGATTTGTTTTCCCCACCGCAGAATCGTTCTGGTCATATGATCCGATGACGAGGTCGTGGGATAAGCTCATGGATCGGGCTCCTGGCGAGCTCGTCGGTTACAGGGTCCTGTCTGATGAGATCCGCTCCGCTTCGGGCGCATCCGACATCGCTTGGTGGGCGGATGACAGCTATAATCTCTATGCGCTCAGTTCGGATAAGGCCGCCATGTTCGCCAAGGTAGGAGTATTGGCCGCCGGAGCCGCTTCCGGGCAGACCTACGCGGTCACCAACGAAGACAACGCTCTGTTCGCCTTCAGTCTGCGCGACGGCTCTACGCGCAGATTATTCGCCCCGGTGAAGCCTGAAGGCGGCAGTTCCGGGGTGGCCATGATGGAGGAAAGCGAGGCCGGCATCGCTTTCCTGCCTACGGGTGGCGGCAAGGTCCTCACCCTCGATGATGACGACCAGTTCGTCGCGGCAAACGGTTCTTCTTTCGGGGTGATCGCCAACGTCGATTCACGACTCCTAGGCATCACCGAAATCAAGGGTGAGTCGCGTCTTATCGGCGTGTTCTCCGCCGGCGCCGGGGTGGGCAAGGGCCTGAACGGACTTCATAGTCTCGGCGACATGGCCGTGATGAATTCGAATTCCGGAGACATGTGGATGGCGGGCTTTTCAGGGGGGGCGCTTCAAGCCAGGATCGTCGGTGATGCCCGGAGCGGCGAGTCCCCTGCTTCCAAGGCCAAAGTCGTCGCCGCCGCCAGCTATGCGAACCAGCTCATTCTCTCGGTCGACGGAGGTATTCATCATCGTCCAGATTTCCCAGCCCAAGATGAGCGACCTGGTTTCACCCGCATCGCCTGGAGCGGTGCGGATTGGTTCCGTCCTGTCGGCACGCTCGGGAAGGTCGCCCCTGCGGGCGGACTCGGATGCTACTCGCTCGCCAATAGGCTGGATTTTTCCTTGATCACCAAGGATGCCGAGTCGGGATTCAGGATCACCAACGGATTGGACGTGCCGGTGTTCGTTCCCGGCGGAGGCGCTTCGTCCGTGTACAAGGTTGCAGTCGGAGAGAAACTAATCCCCTACGACGGGAGCGAGGGGCAGGTTTTCGGCGGAGGCTCGGCGCTTGGCGTAACGTCAAGGGTTCATCCGCTTGATGCCGGCTTGTTGGTGCTTAAGCGCGCCAACGGCGTTGGCGTCGCTTTCTATGACCCCGCGACGGGTGTCGATTCGATGATGAAATTCGTCAAGGCGGATGATAGGGCCGACATGCGGTGTCCTTTCGACATCGATGTCGATTTCATATATGCCTCTGATTCTCCCGACGTCCTCCCGTTTATCCATGATGGCCGGGTGCTAGGCAGGATTTCCAGGACGCATGGCGAGGTTGAGGTCATTTCCGAGCGAGCGATTTCGCCTGTGATCATGTCAGGGCAGCTCCGCTGGCTGGAATCAGGATACGTAGTCGGCGCCGGCCCCCTTGGCGGCATGACCTTATCCAAGGTCGAGCTCCCCTCGTTGTCCCGGTCGCGTAAAGGCGTGGTCGCGGGGGTTCTCCATCTTAAGTCCGAAGCCAAGCTTGCGATGAGCATCGATGGATCGCTGGTGAGCGTTGATCTGGGTACGGATAAATTCACCAAGCACGGTCAGGCCGATATCCTATTTCCCCGTCCTGGTGGTGTTGTCGCGGCCTCGGTCCAATCCGAAGGCCATTATTTCCTTTCAGATGGAACCGCCGCCTTGCCGCCTCCGTTGCGGGAGCTTGGCCCTGTCAAACTGGCAGTTTCGCCCGCTCATCTGGCTGTTTTCAAAAACTCGGCGCCGGGAGGCAGGACTTGGATCAAGGGCGTAGCCAACGTCTCGGAAGAATCCTTTGATTTCTCCATAAGGACCTCACCCGCCAAGGACCTCGTTCTGGCGTCAGGCTCCACCATCATGCTTGGGAGGAACGTGGTCCATGCGGAGCATGAAAGGCTTTATCGCTATGATTTGGATCGTGGCGAATGGTCGGAGCCTGACCTGCCTCCCGCATTCATGGCTTCATCCATCCGCAAGGGCAGGGATGGGCGTCTGTATCTCGTGGATGAGCGAAACGCCGACGCCGTCGGTATTGGCGCGGATGGCCTGCCGGCGGGTTCAGTCCAGAGAGGGCTGGCCATGGGGGTCTCTCTTGCCGGTTCTTTGGTGGAGGTGAAGGCTGACGTGACCGGAAAGGTCGGGGTGCATTCCGGAGCTAAGGTCATCAGTTCTGAGATGGACGCATGGGTGAGGACGAAGGTCGCCTTCACGGAGCAGTCTTCGACCTACTCGCTCGGGCAGGATGCCACCTTGTCATTCTCCTCGCCCGGAGCAAAGGCAGCCGTGCTTCATGTGAGGAGCAGGGGGCGTCTCAATGAATTCGAGCTGCCGCTTCCTGTGAAGCTTGCCGATCTTGAATTCTTCGAAGGGGCTGAAGGCTTCGTGATCAGTGATTCCACGACGTTCATCCTTAGGGTGAGCATCTCTGATGAGGGTGATGTTTCCATGGCGGTTTCCGCTTATGATTTTTCGTATCTCGGAAAGGCCTTGAAGCCTGATCTTTCCCCCCGCGGATGGATCAAGATCGCGGGTCGATATCTGCATGAGAGCGGATATGCTTCAGGTCAGGTTCCTGCCCCCGGTCATCCCTTGCGCCTCGAATCCGGAAGGCTCGTTGTCATGGCGAGAAAGGTCGCTTTCGATGGCGCATCTGAAGAGCTGGTTCCAGTCACGGTTGATTGCGCAAGGGCGGCTGAAATGTCCTTGGTTCATCCTGATTTCGCGAAGCTGCTTCCCTCTGAGTCGGCTGTGTTGCTTCAGGATCATCTGTATGCTGATTTCAAGGGGCAGAAGATCCGTCTTCTGCGCAGGAAGGTGATTCCAGGCGAACCCGCAGAGGCTGATGATATCAGGCATCTGGCCGTCCTGGGGTCCTCGGTGGCCGTACAGATCGACGGACAGGGCGACGTGTGGAAGCGTGACCTTATTTCCGGGGTGAGGACCTATCTCGACAAGGCAGGCCCAGGCGCGCGTCTGGTCTATTTCAAGCCCGCGGGCGGGGATGTCATGGCCGTAGCGTTGGAGGATGGCGGAAGGCGTCGCTTGTTCCAGTCCGACGGGGTGCTCGGGGTCCAGCAGCCGCCTGAGGGCCAGGTCGCGGCGTCTCCGGATGGGATGTCGATCGATGTCGATCGGTTGAAGGTGACACGCGCGTCGGACGGTTTCACCTTCATGCTGGCTTCCCGCTATCCTCTTTCGGTCTCGTCAGATGGATGGATAATCGATGGTGCCGACCCTGAGCCTACGCTTGGGGTCAGGTCCGGTGACTCGCTCATGCTCCGGTTCAGCCAAGCGAAGGAGCCGGGAAGGGCGGTGCTGCATGTCCCTGCTGAGGGAGAGCGGCGGATGCTTCGTGCTGAGCTGGCCGGAGGGTCGGAATTCAAAGCGAATCCGACAATTAAAACCATTCGTTCGGGAGGCTATACCTTCGACTGGCAATCGGGTTCGTTGGTGGTCCGCCATGAGGGAATCGCCAAGCCTATCGACTTCATGCCAGGAGGCGGTCTCGAGGCTGATCGCCATCGGCATGCAGCCACCATGTCGGAGGACGGACGTCATTGTCTGATCACTGTCAGTTCTCATGCGGGAAGAGTTTTCGCCAGGGATTGGCTCAGCGGCGGGCTAGGTCCTCTCATGGAGGTAGGAATGGGCGCCGCTCAGGGTAAGGCCGACATGGTCCTTTCGGTCGACGGAAAGGCTTACGTCAGGGCGGGTTCCTCTTGGTTCGTCATAGGTTTCAAGTCCGGTGGCGTATCCGCCACGAAGATGGATGAATCCCCTCTGCGTCAGTTCGGGGAGATTCCCAAGGATGCGGGTGGCACATGGGCCCTTGAGCGAGGCAAGATCTTCAATGCGACCGGTTCAGGATGGGATGAAGTCCCATGTCGTAGCGAACCTGTCGCGTTGGCCTGCGATCTTCCGTCGGCATCATTCGATGATTACAGGGCCTTGCCGGCTGGACGCATCGCCTACAAGTCACGAATGACGGACAGCTCGAAGCCCATCTGGTATTCCATCGGCGTCGATGGCGGGATCCCGCGACGTCACGAATCCGCCTTGCCGGCCAGATACGTACCCGCTGAGACGATACGCAGGTCTGATTCGTTGGGTAATTCCATGGTCTTCACGCGTTCGAAGAAGGATTCTTATTCCCTGAAGTTGAAAGCTTCGCCTGAGCAGACGATCGCCCTTTCCATCGAAAAAGGCGCACGTCTACCGCACATCGGAGCTTTTGCTAATCCTAAGCCGTCAGCTGGCGCCATATTCTTCGAGGCTGGAAGGACCTCGCTCCAAGCGCAGTTGTATCTCAAGGTTCCTGACGACTCAGGTAAGCCGGAGCTGACAATGGATGCTCCTGCGCGCGCGGGTCTTGTCCGTGCTCAAGTCAGGTCTGAATGGTGGATCAAAGAAGGGGCAGTTTCTGTTTCCTGGTCTTCTTCGCAGGGACTCATGCTGGGCATGAAGATGCCTGATGGTACTCGCAAGTCTGCCAAGATCGGCAGTTATGCCGAGGGTAAGCCCTTCGACATAGACGACGCAGCACGTATCTGTCTCAGAAGTGCGCGTTCCAAGACTTTTTCCTTCTCCACCTATTCTTCGCTCAGAAGCGTCATGGTCATGCCTTCCGGCGACTATTCCTCCTTGGCGAACGTACTCTCCCTCTACGAGCTGGCTGAAGAATCCTTCGTCGGAGACGTCTTCCTGGGTCAGGCCTCATTCCTGGCCGAGGAGATGCGTCCGGTGAATCCCGTGACGGGGAGTTTTGTCCGCGACAGGTTCAGTTGCAGCCTCCTTCCTGATAATCGGATCGAGGTTCGTCCCGGCCTGTCGATTCCTTTGCACAAGTCTGAGCAGCTGGATGGTTGGACGACTCCACAAGGAGATCCCGTGGCCGCGATTCGTCTCGCGAGCGGCGAACTGCTATTGCAGTCGTGCCGAGGTGCTTGGGTTTCCCTCTATGGCGCAGGCGGGGAGCTCTCGTCTGGACGTTACCTCGATGAAGTGGGTGGCTCCCGTCTTAGCTGGGCAGATGAGTCTCACAAAGAGGTCGTCCTGCAATCGAGCCGCTCGGTCCGCTTGCTTGAATTGCCGTCGCTCTCTGACGGTAGCACGACCGAAAAGCGCCAGACTTATGCCGTGGAGGGCGGTCTTTCTTTTGTTCGTTCGGAAGCCGGCCTTTTCCGTTTCGATTTAGGCGCCCTTGCGCTCAGGGCAGGTGTGTATCCGTCCGTGGACTTCACCGCCGTTTCCCTTACGGAAGACGTCGTGACGTTGGAGGATGCTTACGGAGTCAGAAACCTGTCATCCGAAGCCTTCACCTCTGTGATCGAAGGTCGGGTTGTCAGACCTAAGTTAAATCAGCCGACGGACTCATTGCCTCTTACTAACCGCAATTGCGGAGCCTGGAAGCTTGTCTGGAAGGATGATAAGTTCGACGCCCTCAAGAGCGAAGATTCGGTGCTCGATTCCCAGGGCGTGCCTTACGCGGACAACGTCGTCGGGTTTGATGGTTACGAGCAGAACCTCATGTTCGCTAATCAAGACAAGCTAGTGCTTGTGGCGTCTTCGAACGTCTTGGATTCCCTGAAGTGGGGGAGCGGCCCGGGAATGGTCGAGTCCTCGGCCCGGTCGAATGTTCGCTTTGCCGTTTCCGACAAGGATCTCCGAACGTTGGTGGACTTCGGCAAACTGGAAGCGTCCGCTTACGACATGGGAAGCCGCAGATTGGTCCAGCGAGAGGCTTGCCATCGTCCGGCTGGCGTTCTTTCCGGGACTAAGACCGAATTCTTATCCAATAAGTCCGGTGAGTTTGAGATGCGTATCACGTTGCGCGAAGGAGATCGAGGACCTGCCGTCGTCAGTTATGTGGGTGGGGACGTCATAAGCTTCAATCAGCTGGCCTCCGACCGGGTCCTGGCGGTCAAATCGGATGGAGGTGATCTGTTCGTCCGCCATGCGCCTCCTTCCGGCCATCATTCAGGTTGGCTGGAGTTAATCCCCTCCAAGGGGAACATCACCCTAAGGTCCTGCAGGGACCGAGACGGCCCCTCCTTGAGGGTCGATGTTCCTGGTTCGTATCTGCGCCCATGGAGCGAAGCCCGTGCCTGGGGCGTGGATTCGGGCAAGGTGTTCTGGGAAGAAACCGCCCTGCGCTGGGGTGATTGACTTATCTCCTGGCACGGCTCTTATTAATCTCATGTATATTCCCGAAAGCAGCATGGCCTCGAAGGCCCTCGCGGGCCTCGACCAGACTCGACGTGACTTCGTCAATCATCTCGCAGACAGGCTTTGCGTGCTGCCGCCGGAGTCGTTGGAGGATGGCAAGCAGGTCAGGTCTCAGATGATGCTCGAGCTTCAGGATAGATTCTCTCCAGAGGAAGCCGCTCGCATCTCCTTTACTTCCGCCGACCTCATCGTCTCGATAGCTTTGTCGATCGTTAACGAGCGCCATGAGGCGTCACGACGCGCCAAACGCCTTTCGATGGCCGTCAATGTGGCCGTTGCGGTTGTGGCCGCCGTTGCAGTTATAGCCATTATCTTGTTCTTCACCCAAGAGTCTCCGAAGCCAGCAAAGGCTGAGGCCAAGGGCGAGACTAAGGCGGTGGCTCCTACCAAATAAACTTAGGAATAAGTCTAGTCCTGTGCGTCCTGTTTATTTCAGCGACTGCATGACAGAGACGTAAGCGGGCTTGGGCTGGCCTTGGCGGTCGAAGAGGAGGGGGTGGTTGACGCGCTTCCAGGGGAAGTCGTTAAGCCAGCTCTGGCCGTCGTGGAGGTTCCAGAAGGAGACGCGGATGATGACGTCGGGATAGCGGCGGAAGAGCTGGAAGAGCTTGCCGTATTGTTCGGCCTGACGTGCGAGGATCTCGGGCGGGCAGCCGTCGGCGTAAGGATTGATCTTCGCCATTTCCGTTCGGTGCTTGCCGCCGTCAGCCCACCAGCGACTGCGCGGGATGACGTCGATATCGAGTTCGGAGACGACGGCCTTCATGCCGGCGCCACGGAGGGCGATGAGCGTCTTCTCGAGCTCGGCATACGGCACCTTGTCGATTTCGTAATGTC
>JACCDP010557141.1_pt1 | contig 27408 bp, 32 predicted proteins | sample 7445841 | NCBI WGS metagenome assembly JACCDP01 (sample SAMN15323441, study PRJNA562643) | freshwater metagenome | isolation source: river surface water | place: USA:Blue River Watershed | collected 2017-08-17 | reverse complement strand
GGTTTACGCTTCCTCCTGAGGTTTGTCCCGATCCGCTAGGATTTGTTTGGCCATTGCCATTGCTGCTTCCTGAGTTATTCCCGTTACCATTAGCTGAGCTACTGTTTCCAGAAGGATTTCCATTCGATCCTGTTGACTGTGAGGATGTTCCATTATTAGAGCCTATTTGGGTTCCTTGTCCCTGTGTTTGGTTGCCAGTGGTATTATTAGTGTTCCCACTGCTATTACTACTATTATTAGAAGAGCTACCGTTGCTATTATTTCCGCCGCCGTTTTTTCCATTATTCTTATCCTTTTTTGATCCGTCGCTTCCTCCGTTACCCCCGCTTTCGCTATTATTAACTGAATTGCCCAATCCACTGGACATACTGCTCATAGCACTCATAGACTGTGCCATGTTTGCTATGGAGGTAACGTTCATCACAGTAGAAACTATATTCTGAGTAACGATCATGTTCACGTTTCCCGTTAATTGGGTAACGACCTCTCCGCAAGGCTGACTAGAGTTAGCAGCAGCTACACTATTTATCCACGCAGAAAATACCCCATTATTAAAATCATTTCCACTGAATTGTGATACTGTTCCGTAGTAGTTGACCGTAATGGTATTTTGCCCTGATGGTATAGTTAGGGATTTAACCTTGCCTGTACATGGATCAACATAGGAATATGAATAACTCTGTGAAAATAAATTATTAAATGTAAATAGTATTAATATGAACGTGAATAATCCCTTCATATTATTGTCTGAATATTCCTTTTTTTATGAGCTTAGAAACTATCCTAGAAGAAGCAGTTTCTAATGCTTTTTTGGTTGATATACCTATAGTTGACTGATTGAATTTAACTTCATCCACGCCATCTAAAAGAGTAGCTTTTTTCACTGTTAGTGCTTCACCACTTCCTGATCCTGTATAGATTTCTCCAGTTTCAGCATCAACAAATCTAACCTGCATACCCAATGTTGTCTTCTGTTTAACCTCAACCCCGTTAGCGGTAACTTCCTCCTCCTCAGATACTGAGAAGTCATAAACTTCTATGTAGACAAAGTACTTAGCTAATATAACGTTTCCCTTTACTTGAATCTTATTCTCCGAAACCCCTTTATCTGATGCTTTTTGTTGAGCAATCATTCTCTGTTTTATCTCCTCTTTATCTTCAGTAAATTTAAACCTGTCGGTCATCTCAAGATATTCAAGAACTATGTTAGTTACGCCCAAGCCAACTCTCTTGTCCTTTAATTCTGGATACATTGCATAAACGTCTTCAGTGATACCGATCTGTAAGATCTGGATAGGAATTACGATAGTATCCGTATAATCAGCAACCACTGACATAGACTGTTTCTTCTCAAAATCAGCCTGATATGTTTCTGTTTTGGTTGATCCTATCTGTGAGTATGCTTTACATGAGCACAGACCGATTGCTAATATTATAAAAAATATTTTTTTCATTGTTTTGGTTCGACTTTTTTCAAGAAATAGAAGGCGGGATTTTATTCCCGCCTTCTAATATTATTACCAGCTTTCTTCTTCTTGCTTTACTGGTTTAGCAGGTTTAGCAGGTTCAGTGCTTGTTGCAGGTTTTTCTACCACCCTTTCTCTGATGATAGTGCTTCCGCCATTCTCAACCTTTTGCTTGTTCTCTTGGTTTTGTTGAACATTAACAATAACTGGTGCAGGTGCAGCCTGTTCTGTTTTAGTTTCTTCCTTTTCCTCTGAGTGGCCGCCTCCGAATAGGGTTGTACTTACCCAAATTCCTCCGCCTGCGATAACTGTTGTTAGAGTTCCGATTAAGGTCTTTCTTAACCCAGACCAAGTACCATCATTGGTTTCTTGAGTCTCATTTGTTTCTTCTGACATTGTCGTGCTTTATTTTTGTTTATTATTCTGCTTGATTTCTTAGTAATCCGCATTCTTGACATTCTTCAAATCCGTCTCCGTCTGCGTCTCCCCAAACGTGTTGACAATTTCTGTGTTCGAAATATTCATCTACGTCACCATCACCGTCTGTATCATAACCATCGTTAACACCATCACCGTCTTCATCGACTTCAGTTTTTACGAATGGTGCTGGAGATTCTACCACTGCTACCTGAACTTCCTCTGCTTTAACTTCATTCTTTTTCACAAGGTGAGTGTAATCGGGCATCGCTACGGGTGTTTTAGGAGCTGCTACTGAATCTTCTGCTACGTTTGAAAGGCTTAGCCCATCTTCCTCATCAACCTTCTGTATTAGCATTTTATCTCTATCTTCAGAATTGAACCAGTAATCAACAACTTTATTTAGGTTACCGACAAACGCACCTAATAGAATCAATAACATTTCTTTCCAATCCTCGCCGATACTTTTACCAAAGAATACTCCTGCGTTAATCCCAACTATAATTAGTGTAAATAGTCCTAATACAATCGCAGTGATTCTCCATCTGTTTGCTTGCATTTGCTGAAGCATATAGTAGAATCTATTTTTGTCTTCTACTTTTACGTACTCGGTTTTGCTGCTAAAAAATTTGTTTAGTGCCATAATTTAATTTTTGTTTTTTTTAGTTTATTTTTACTACTCTCTTTGCAATGAACTGGTTTTTTGGACTGTCCGTAGCTAACACTGCGGTGTAAGTTCCAGCCGGTAAATTACCAAGATCTACTGTATATGTGTATTTTCCGGTGGGAAAATTACTTTCAAATATGTTGATACATTTCTTTCCGCTGATATCATAAACTCCCAAATTTGCGTTAAGTGGTTTAGATATTCTGAATGTTATCTTAACCTCTCCCTCAGTTGGGTTTGGATAAACCTCCATGTGCTCGTTATCAACCGATATAGTGCCTCCTTTAATCTTAGTAATTTGAATTATACCGTCCGTTGGAGTTATTCCATAATCTTTAGAAGTTGCGTCACCCGCAGCTTTTCTTGTAACCCAAAGAGGGCTAGTTCCCCATTGGTCTTTAGGTTCTTTAGCGATAAACTTTAGTGTGAAAGCTGTTTGATTATGGTAGATTAAATTCTGACCTCCTGTTGGATCGTATCCTCCCCAGTCTACGATATCTTGTTCTGGATTTAGATAGTAGATCCAATTTGAAACTGATTCTTTGTTATCTATACCTACGAATTCTAAAAGATCTGAATCGTATCTAACTCCGAATTGCATAGATCCTAGAGGATCGTTATTACAAAGAACCTTAACAGGAACTTCAAATAGATTTCCTTGTTGGATTTGAGGAATTACCGGAAGATTTAATTCTATGGTTTTAACCGGATTATCAAATTCTATAGTTTGATCAATTATGTGATTCTCTGCAGCAGCAGGATTAACTATTTCGATAGGAATCATACGTGCCATATGGTAACCTGTACCGTTAGCATCACCCATACCCAATACGTAGAATGTTACCGAGTCTGGTTGTCCTGCTATGATATTGAATGTCAAGTTAGTAACCCCTGAAATGGATGAGGTGTAGTTCGTAGTAGATCCGTTGATTGTGTTATACTCAGATACTGTAAAGAATTTAACATCCTTAACGTTATTTGGCCAAGCTGAGAATCTTCCTGCAATTCTTCCGAAGATTGAATATACGTCCGCAATTGTTACGTTGTTAGATCCGTTAACATCAGATGTATAGAAATCAAATCCAGCGGGAGCATATCTTTCCAGAACGAAGTCGTTTACTTTCTGAGCATCCGCCGTTGTTACGATATTACCGTATCCCAATGTATCTCCTTGAACTTTAAGACGTACATCATAGTAAGTTGTGTCTATTGGTTGATCGTTGAATGCAAAGTCACCGGAGTTGTCTGTTGCAACTGTAGCTACGTTTGTCCAAGATCCTGTGGTTTTAGGTTTTCTCTCAAGAGCAACAGTTAAGTCCTTAGCTCCAGATCCGGTCACGTTTGTGAAAGTTCCGTGGTAGTTAAATAGAATTGGGTTAATGTGACCACCGTAGTTATAAGCTGTTAATGTCTTATCCGCACCGTTTATGTCCGATGCTCTGTTGGTATATGGAGTTATACCAGTAATTTTCATATCAGTTATGTTACCTTCGTAAGTCCAAAAGTTAGCTGAGTGAAATAATCTAAGTTTAAAAAGTGGTCCGTTTGGAATATCGAAGGTTGCACTACTTCCGGTATAAACAATCGTAATTGTTATGTACCCCTCTGTGGAATCCACCTTATATTGGATATCCTGTGCGAATGAAGTGTTAAGAGATGTTACAACCGGTAGAGCGCCAGCAAATGCGTTTTTGTCATACCATACTCTAAATTGTACACCTGATACGCTATCAGACGAGGTGTTGGCAAAACACATCTGAATGTCTGTTTGACCGGCTAATACTGTTCCTGATGTGTAGTTAGTGTCGAACATCACGTAAACACCCGGAGTGGATGGTGTGACGGGACACGTTTGTGCTTGTGCTACAGAGCCAAGTAAGAACAGCCCCAGTAGGAGATAAATAAATTTTTTCATGCGTTTGTTTTGGTTTTTTTTGGTTCATTACTATATATTTCAAAGGATTTCTATTTTCACTGAACCCACAAAAAAAAGCAGACCTATATAGATCTGCTTTAATTTTATCCAGTAGTCCCTAGGGGAATCGAACCCCTCTTTCTAGGATGAAAACCTAACGTCCTAACCGATAGACGAAGGGACCAAGTTTCGCTTAGTGAGATTTGCTAAGCTAGATTTTAACGGGTTACTCTGGCTGTTTCGAGAACCATATCTCCCAATGATGTCTGAACATATTGCTTAAAAGCGTCCTCTTTCATTGGGCCTTTTTCATTAGTGTCTTACCACATAAAAACCTGTCAATCCTTACGTCGGCGATGCAGGATCTTGCTATCGTTAGTCCGAATCGATACCCCATTAAGGTCGGGGATTTTTTTACTACCATCACTTTTTTACAGAATGTGACCAATCTCTCCGAGTATCTCTTACTCGTTGCGGTCCGTAGGGGATTCGAACCCCTGACCTCCGCCGTGACAGGGCGGCGTTGTAACCAACTCTACTAACGGACCTTAAATTCCCCCGGCGTGGTTACGGAGGCAGATTACGTTGCTTTCGCAAGAGGCTTGATCTGGCCCAATTTATTCGAAAGATCTGGGGTCGCAGCCACCTCTCCCTTTGATCTTTCTATTCTCGATTCGTGGCAAAATGTGGCTTGACCCTGAATCGAACTTGAGCGGGAGACCGGGCTCGAACCGGCCACCCTCAGCTTGGAAGGCTGATGCTCTACCAAATGAGCTACTCCCGCTTAAAAGATAATGTTGGAGTACCCATCTCGCTCCAATCTTAAGTGCTTTCCCGAGTTTTACGAGGCCTCGGCACTTCCCCTTTCGGGCGGTGATGAACTCTTTGATCCTACCGTGATTGTCGACATCACATTGGCAGGAGAGACCATTATCTTAGCTGACTAATAAGGATTCGAACCTTAATCCCCCGGCCCCGATTTCAGCTGTGAGGCTTACTTTCCGGGGCCAGTGTGCGCCATTACACCATAGCCAATCGGACTTTTCGAACAGTCCAGACACAGGGTAATTAATCCTGAGTTTTGTAGCCCTAGTAGGAATCGAACCCACCTTGTAAATTACATGTTATATGCCTTAACTTTTTGCTCCGATCCTAGTATTAAGGAGGGTTAAGCCAAATTACCATCATTTACCCACTCGCAGCTTCAGGTGCGACCTTAACTGCTATAGAGCCATTTTCGTAGCCAGTACAGGATTCGAACCTGTGTCTTTCGGCAGTTCCCCACCGAATGCTTTACCATTCCACTAACCGACTATTTCAGGGCAGGAGTAAGCCGCTCCTATATGCCCCTACTTGTTCTAGCGTTTGAGTTTTAGTTTTAGGTCGGAAAACTCCTTCGGTAAGAAAAGAGACCATAGTTTATAGGTTAAACTAATATAAAACCCCTAATCACTAAACATTGTTACTTTAACGTCTCAACAATCTTCTCATAGGAGAGCATGAAAAAAGACGGCTTGTAGCGGGGGAGGGATTCGAACCCCCGACCTCTAGGTTATGAGCCTAGCGAGCTACCACTGCTACTACCCCGCGATCTATATTATTAAAAAATCCAAGGAGGCCTTACCGTTCCTCTATGTGATAGTCAGAATACGTCTGTATCATCATGTGCCGGCCTATTATTTGTTTACACTATTGGAATTTTTTTTCCAGTATTTCAAAGATCTTTATCTTGTTTATTATTACAGTGCAAATGTAATATTGTTTCCCGAGACAAAAAAATATTTTAAGCTAAAACCTCGACTTTTTCTAAACTTATTTGAATCTGTTCTATGATTCTATAAGGATTAGCATTAGAAGCTGGTCTTCTGTCTTCTAGGTAACCCATTTTGCTATCTGCTGTTGCTTGAGGAATTCTGATTGAAGCACCCCTATCAGATACACCCCATGAGAATTTATCGATGTGTTGTGTCTCATGAAGGCCTGTTAATCTCTGATCGTTATCAGATCCATAAGCCTCCATATGATCTTTTCTTCTCTCTCCAAACACTTCGAATATTCTTTCGAAGATAGACCAATCACCCGAATTTCTCATTTCGTGGGTAGAGAAGTTTGTATGTAACCCAGACCCGTTCCAATCTCCTTTTAAAGGTTTAGGATGGTATTCAACGGTAACTCCAAACTCTTCCGCTGTTCTTTCCAAAAGGTATCTAGCAATCCATAGTTGATCTGCTGCATCTACACCAGCACCAAAGATTTGAAATTCCCATTGTCCAATAAGAACCTCTGCATTGATACCAGTTACATCTAAACCAGCTTCTAAACAGATATCAAGATGTCTTTCGACTATTTCTCTCGCTGAAACATTTTCTGTTCCCACACCGCAATAATATTTTCCCTGTGGTGCTTGACCTGCGCTAAATCCTAAAGGTACTCCACACTGGGTTAAAATGTACTCTTGTTCAAATCCCCACCAATTGTCTACGTTATCTTCTAAAGAATTTCTGTGATTAGATTCGTGAGGTGTTAAATCAGGATTTAGTACCTCACATAGAACAAGATAAGCATTTTTTCTTACTGGATCTTTAACAACCTTAACCGGCTTTAACATGCAATCTGATTTTTTACCCTCTGCTTGCATTGTTGAAGATCCATCAAAGCTCCAAATCGGAAGATCCTCTACTGGGTGAATATCAGTTAGAATTTTAGTCTTGGATCTTAGATTCGGTTCTGGCTTATATCCATCAAGCCAAATGTATTCATACTTGTACTTATTCATAATAGTTCTTTATTTCTTATAGACCGAAAGTGTAAAAAGTATTCATTTTTTTGCGGAGAGCGGAGGGATCGAACCTCATACAGTTACCCGTACGTCGCGCTTAGCAGGCGGACTCACTCGCCGTCGTGAATCACTCTCCTTGGGGTGCACGATCGGGATCGAACCGACGACCTTCTGAACCACAATCAGATGCTCTAACCAACTGAGCTACGCACACCATGTATTATTTTGTATTTAGATACTCTTCTACTTCAGCCTGATTTGCTATCCTGATAGGAGTGAATAAAGCAAACCCGTTATCGTCTTCGAAGTGATTGCAAGTATCTTTTCTATAACCGAATTTATATCTCCAATGTTCAAAAACATTTTCTGCTGCATTCCATTTACCTACTTCAGCATTTCTATAGTCTCCGTAGTAGTATTGACCATCTGCCAGATCTTTTTTAGGTATTGCTCCAGCAGCTATTAATTTAGGAACATAGAATTCTTTATATTCCTTTTCATCTACTCTAGGTATAACTGGTACTTGATCAGCCCTTTCGAACTTCGGAAGATTATTCCAATACTCCTTAATTCTTGCCTCCCTTTCAGCTTTCATTCTAAGTTTTTCGACTTCGAATTTAAGTAGATACTCTTCCTTTGTTTTATTTTCCATGACTTCTATTTTTAAATTTTTATTTGAGACACCGGTAGGAATCAAACCTACGTCTCCCGCTTTGCAGGCGGGCGCCTAGCCACTCGACCACGGTGCCATTTATTTGATCCGGGTGTCGGATTCGAACCGACGTGGGATTTCTCCTCTTGCTTACAAGGCAAGCGCAATCAACCGCTATGCGAACCCGGAATATGCGGAGAGTGAGGGATTCGAACCCCCGACACCCTTTCGGATGCACACGCTTTCCAAGCGTGCTCCATAAGCCACTCGGACAACTCTCCAGATAGGTTGGTATTCAGAATCTTTCCTAGTTTCTTCGGTATAGGTACCATCATGGGTTCCGTTAACTGATTCACCTTTATAACCCCATACGGAACAAGCAGGGTAACCTTTTTGCGGAGAGGTGAGGTATCGATCCCCATACCCGAAGGTACCGCTAGTTTTCAAGACTAGGTCAAGCGCCAGCTTAATTACCCCTCCTTTTTGGTTTCCAATATGTCAAAGATCGTGTAAAATAAAAAAGGTCCCTTAGTTTAACTAAGAGACCTTTTAAATTTTAAATTTATAATGTTTTTTATCCCTTAGTATAGCGCAAGTTGTCCTCATCACATGACGTAGTCGATGTGCTTGAACTTGTGCTTGTATGGAATAAATTTTTCATTTGCTTGTTATATATTCTTACGATGTCTTAATTTTACGTAAAATTAGAAAAAAGTTTCGAAATAAAAAAATATTTCTAAGAAATATTATTCACATCTTCTTTTATAGTGTAATTTATTAGATCGTTAATCTCGATCATCCACGACATAGCTTCTCCGTGTGTTAATCCGGTTAGACCTTCTATAGGAACCGGAGGATTAACAGAGATGTTAATTATGCTGTAAGTTGTTTCCATATTTTTATTAGCTTTTTAGCTGAATGTTAGTGTCATTGTTTGTGTTGCTGCTGATACTGTAGTACCGAATCCACCCCAGTTGGCATTTGCTATCCATGGTCTTAGAGCAGCTGTACTGGATGCACTACAGGATGCAACGTTTGAAAATTCTACAGCATTCGGATTTGACCCTCCTGATCTACATGCGCAGCATCCAACAAGCCATGTGTTAGCACCGATCGTAACGCTCACTGCAGTACCGTTTTTTAGATTTGTTGCTAATGTTTGTACTTTTACTGAATCGGATACATTATACGTTGTTGATCCAGAAAGCGTGCTCGTAAAGGTGAAATTGGTGTATGTTCCTGTTAGCTGGCTTCTGAATGTTGTCCATGCGTTTTCTATTGTTGTACCTGGAGATTGGCCTGAGGTAAAAAGTTGCGAGAAAGTAACTCCTTCTGCAGCGGGCGAGAATAGTCCATAGTTGTTTGAGTTTAGCCATGCAGTTGCTCCGGCTACAGTCGCAAAATTCCCAGGGCTCCCTGGGAGTCTATTTACTATTGCAAGAAGTTGTGCATCTGAAGATCCCGCAGTCTTCCAAAATGTAGGTACTCCTGCAGGTGCAACCCCAGTTCCTCCTCCAGTAGATCTTCCAGCCAATCCAGTAGTAGTTGTGTCTGATGTTATTAAATAAACCCCTGTATCACTAACCCCTCCGTACCATCCCCCAGTACTTACGTTAACATTCCCCGAAGAATATTGTAAAGTTTTTAACTGGGTAGCTCCTGCTTCTGCAGTTCCGCCTGGATTATATTTGAATAGATAAGTTGCCATCGATATTCTATATATCGGGAATTGGTAGCTTCAGAAGGATTCGAACCCTCACCAACTCGTTCGAAGCGAGTCATGCTATCCGGTTACACCATGAAGCCATAAAAAAGACCCTGTATTTATCCAGGGTCTTTACATTTAATATTTTGGTACCTGGGATGATAAAGAGCATAGACTAAAACCAAATCTAAGTCAATATCAAAGACCCTTTCCTACTACAAAGTCAAAGTCAAAAACTAAGTCCCATTTTCGTTAGCCAATTTTTTCGCATGCGATAACCTGTCTAACATTGAGTTCTATCTCAGTTTTTAGAATTTGTAGGAAAGGCGGATATGTATGTCCCCAACCGAAGAAGGAGACGGAATGTAGTTTTATATGTCATAAATATGAGGCGCTAAGCCGATATTTTTATAAATCCCTACCATCCCAGATCAAATGGATGTGGAATCGTCTTCTGACTATCCACACCCAACCCAATTCCTTTATTCAGCTACGTCTTTTAAGAACATATCGATCACCGTCTGGAATCTTGGATCGATAGCTATTCTTAAAGCTGCTGTTTTTTTAATTTCATTCTGACGCTCTTCTTCGAACAAGTGAGAAGCTTTTCGGTAACTAGCTTGCCACTCTTCTTTTGCCTTGTTGTAATCGCTAAGTGTTTTTTGGTTAGCTTCAGCAACTGAAGCTTCCTTAACAGCGTTCTCCTTAGCAATTCGAGCGTTCTCAGAGGTTACCAAATTCTTAACCTTCGCCTTGAAGTAGTTAACACGTTGTTCGTGAGTTCTGTGAACTCCAGCAAGTTGTTCGTGTAAATCACCTAACCCTTCAGCTGTGTGATGTACACTAACTTTAAGTGGAGTTTTCTTTCCTGATTCTACTTCGATCCACTCTAGTGTTTTAAGCGTAGGTAACTCTGATCTTAAACTATCTAACTTTCCACCTTTGTGGATGAATTGACCAACATGAGATGCAAAAGCTTCTGCTTCTAAGTACTCGTTGTACTCCGCTACAGAAAGTTGAGACCAACCCCAATCCTCGTTAACGTGGGATTCTATTTCTGCATCCAGAATTTCCCCACATTTAGGAATTTCCTCAGTGAACTCCAAACGTCTATTTCGGATTTCATTAAGCATCTCCTCTTTGGCCTTAATATTTTCCATCAAGAATGCCTGAGCTGCGTGGAGCCTTGACTTGTCTGAAAGTAAATCGACCACATTATCTGGCATCTTCTTTCCTGGGGTTTCCACATAGGTCTCTTCCCCGATCTTGAGAACTTTTTCGACGTTGTTGATGTCTCTTAATTTAAAAGAGATGTCTCTGGATCTTTGGTTGCAAAGATTTGAGATTGACTGTGCTTGAGACATAGATAGTCCCTTCGTAGCTAAAGAATTTTTCCTCATGGATTATAAAAAAATTAGATGGTTTTCTTAATTGTATCGCAAACTTATGATATTGTTACGGGGTAAAAAAATTTTATATTGAAAAAATTAGATCTCTACAAGTTTACTTGCAATTTCTTTAACAGAACCGATATCAGCTCTACCCTGGTATTGCTTATTGAATTCCCCGATGGTCTTTCCGATAAGAGCTTGGGGATTCGTAATAACGCTGCTGAATCCTTGTATGATTCCGACAAGTGCATCGTTTATTTCCTGTGGACTCATCTGGGCAGGCATGTATTTTCGTAGAACACAAATCTCATCAGCTTCTTTTCTAACCAACTCATCTCTGCATGCCAATTCATACATCTTAATAGATTCCTCTCTCTGTTTAATAGCCTTTGAGATAACTTTAATGACATCAGCATCCGAGAGATCACCAAGACCATCTACTTTCTCCGCATTGGTAATAGCTGCTTTAATACTGCTTAAAGCTGCCTTAGCATTAGCGTCCTTAGCTTTGAATGCTGTGATGAAATCTTTTTCTATTGTTTGTTTTATTGACATCTTTTTAGTTTTATTTTTTTATAGTGAGATACAGGGGAATTGAACCATGAAGCTTATTTACTCGAGTTTATTACACTTCGTTGTTATCCTTAGTTCATTAGAACACCGAATCTACGCGTCGGTACCGGTTCCCTCACCGGAAGGTATCTCATTTGGCCTTAATCTTCGAATGTTGAGAAGAAAGATAGGACGGATCTAATATTTCTTTGCTCGTTGTTCAAAGTTTCAATTTTTATCCTTTCGATTGCAAGGTAACCCTGTACTGACGAAAGGGAATTTTTCTTGTCCATCAATTCAGAGTTTGTTCTCGATATTTCGATAAAAGCAGCCTCTCTAGATTCTGCGTTAGTGTAAACTTTCTTACCATTATCATCAACCTGTGAATTGATTTCGGTTTTAATTACAGATTCGATCTGAGCGATCTCGTTAGAGATTGACTGTACCTGATCGTTGTAATCTAATACAATACCTTGTTTTTCTGAAATCGCGTTAGGAATTTCTAATAGTCTTTCTGCAAGCTGGGGTAATCTTTCTTTGTTCATATTTATAAAATTTAGTGGGCATGGTAGGAGTCGAACCTACTCAGTCGCAAGACATCGGATTTACAGTCCGACCCGGCTCTCCAACTCCGGCGCATACCCATATAAAGACTCAATCCAGTTTTTAGACCGCTATTAATATCTTTTACCTTTACCCTTGAATTACTCAATACAGGAATCGAACCTGCGTCTGGGCCGTCACCCCGTAGTACCACTCTACTAATTTTTCATTCTACTCTCAAGAGATAACTTTCGTCTCGTCGTCTTAATCAACCTTAAATCGATCGAGTCTTTTTGTAGTCCCTGTAGGATTCGAACCTACGACCCTCTGGATGTAAACCAGATGCTCTAACCAACTGAGCTAAGGAACTGGATGAAGCTTATTTAACCTTCGATGAATAAACTTCCTTTACTTTACCGTCTTTGTAGAATATTCTGCAATCGGGTTTCGTCCAACCGAAAAGATCTGCCAAGACTTGAGCATATTGCTCAATTGAATTCAATTTGATCTTTCCTATAACTCTACGTGACCCGTATTTGTTCTCAACAATAGGTTCGGTTAACCACTCCGATCCATTATAACGAGATTTCAATCCTTTAATAGCGTCTTCTCCAGAAATACTTGCGTCTTTCTTTTCTGTTAGCCATTCAGAAATTTCATATCCACCCCATCTCTTGTTCATGTTCTCAATATCTACTGCATCACCCAAAGGATACCAACGATCTCCGCAGCAAGGACAATCACTACCTTCATCAACACCATTCCAGTAGCATCCTAAGTTCTCTGCCTTAGAAATAGCTTCTTCCTCTGAATCAGCTTCAATGAACAATCGGTGACACAAGTTACTGTCAGTAACGAATGATCCTCCCGTGTTATTTTGACTGAATTCGTAGAATTTAGATTCTGCTGATCCTGATTTTTTATTGGTTGCCATCTCTTTTATTTTTACAAATGTAATACCTATCTCCGGAAAGAAAAAATATTTTCTATTTTTTCCATTGATTTTTTCTGTTGTGTTTCCAAGTTTTGTATGATCTCCATTTATGATTTGGAAAGTCTCCATACTTCCAGCTCCAATCATATTCGCTGTAAGGTGGATAGTTAATTAGATCGAAAATAATCCCATACTCCTTAGAGTTGTTTGCTTTGTTCAGTTTTGCTCTGTTTCTGTTTTTTGACATGTTTATTAGGTTTTGTTACCTAATAAAAATCATTTGCCTTTTTCATATTCATTTCTTTTTAGTAGCGAGAACAGGGATCGAACCTGTGACCTTGGGGTTATGACTCCCACGCTCTGCCAACTGAGCTATCTCGCCATGGAGCCGGCTCCAGTGATTCAACTGGAGGATCACCCGGCATTTAGAGCAGGTACCCGGAATCGAACCGAGATCTCAGGCTTGGAAGGCTAGAGTAATAACCGTTATACGATACCTGCTTTTGCTGAGACGGGGAATTCCGAGATCCCGACCTTGGAGTTAACAGCTCCCTGCTCTGCCTCTGAGCTACGTCTCATTATACTAAACCTGCTCCGGTCTCGCTAAACCATTTTGTTTAGCGAGACAAATTCAAGTTTATTGTTGTCGATGCTGGACTTGAACCAGCGACCTTCTGAGTATCAGTCAGACGCTCTAACCAAACTGAGCTAATCGACAATTTATTAGTTGTCCCGTCAGGACTCGAACCTGAAACCCGGCGGCCAAAACGCCGTGTGATGCCATTTCACTACAGGACATTGTAGTTTGCACGCCTGGATGGACTCGAACCACCGACACCTGGTTTTGGAGACCAGTGCTCTACCAACTGAGCTACAGACGTGTATAGTGGAGGATATCGGATTCGAACCGATGACCCCTTGCGTGCAAGGCAAGTGCTCTAGCCAACTGAGCTAATCCCCCATGGTCGGGAAGGCTGGATTCGAACCAACGAACTCCTGCGTCCAAGGCAGGCGAGGACGACCTGACTCCTCTACTTCCCGTTTTATTGGTCGGGGTGGCCCGGCTCGAACGGACGACCTCCTGGTCCCAAACCAGGCGATCTACCAACTGATCTACACCCCGTTATGTCAATGAACTTTCACTTTCTTTAGTGATCCCTCCGGGACTCGAACCCGGGACTCCCATATTAAAAGTATGGTGCTCTAACCAACTGAGCTAAGAGATCATTATTTTGTTTTAAGTTAATGGTCTTAGCTTAGTCGGAGCCAGAGGACCTTATCGTTTTCGTTTCATCTTTTCTTTTATTTCTTTTTCTGCGTATTCAAGTTCTTTTTCAATACCCTTTCCGTGTTTTACTGATGCTAAGCAAAATGCTACAGATGCTTCTGATACTGCCTGTATTATTTCGCTTTCGGTAGCTTTATCACTAACTACTGTGCTTAATGCGATTAAAGGTATTTCAATTTCTCTTGCCATCTTATTTTATTTTTGGTGGTACGGGGCGGGATCGAACCGCCGACACCAGGATTTTCAGTCCTGTGCTCTACCAACTGAGCTACCGCACCCTAAAAAAAACTCCGAATCTTTTAGAAGATCCGGAGTTTTTATATGTTGAGTTTAATTATATTTTTAACTTACATATCCAGATCTATCTTTGGTGCTATTATACCATTTAGCAATCCCCACTTGCGCAAATGGAGCGATGCCCTGAGGCATAAACGGTTTAGCGATATTTCTGAAATTTGCTTTCATTTCTTTAATTGTTGAGTTTTATATATCTCTTCTTTATTTTAGTTTCACAAATTTAGACAACTTTTTCGGAAAAAAAAATTATTTTTTGAAAATTTTTCCATTTATTTGATAATCCCACCTAACTCTGACACAATCTTCGGGTCTTTTACAGTTCTTTAGATAGAGGTTTATAAGTCCCATCATATTGCCAGATCCTATTGGATTTGCTGAATGTACGTAGCACTTAGGTATAGGTTCTCCAGTGTTTGCTGAATGTGAGATTAACCATTTAACTGCATCGAGACCTGTTGGTTTTTCTATCTTAGAGTAATCTATCTCGTAGTTCTTCTTAACGTATTCAAGATAGTGGACAGTAGCACTTCTGTCAAGATCATGATCAAAAGAGACTATCTCTATATTTTCTAAGCCTACACCTTCCGCTACACTTACGAAATCTTCATAGTTCCTAACTACAACCCATTCACTATTTTCAGAAGGTGGCTCTATGGGGGTTCTTTGATCGTCTAGATAGATTGATATCATAATTTGGTTAGTTGCTCGAATTTATGTAATGCGCTTCCTATAACTTGGTGCATGTCGTAATATTTATACTCTGCCAATCTTCCACCAAAAACATATTTAGGAAAAACACCTTCAGCTAATTTTTTATATTCCGAGTATCTGGAGTTGTTCTCCTGATTGTTTACTGGATAATACCTTTCCTTTCCTGGTTCCCATGAATCTGGATATTCTCTAGTTATTATAGTAAAATCTTCTTTACCAAATTCGAAGTGTTTGTGTTCACATATCCTGGTGTAGGGAACTTCCTCGTCAGTATAGTTAATCAAAGCATTTCCCTGATAATCAGGTAAGTTCAATTCTTCCGTCTCAAATCTCAGACTTCGGTATTCTAAAGGTCCGTGTTGGTATCCAAAAAATTCATCAATGGCCCCAGTGAAAATTATCGTCTTAGCTATTTTTTCAAACTCCTCCTTATTCTCAAAGAAATCTACACCCAATCTAACCTCAACACCTTCCTGCATATTTTCTATCATCTTAGTGTATCCGCCAATCGGTATACCTTGATAGGTGTCATTGAAATAGTTGTCGTCAAATGTTAGCCTGATCGGAAGTCTTCTGATTATTGATGACGGTAATTCTTTAGGTTCTCTCCCCCATTGCTTCTTAGTGTAACCATAGATGAATTTTTTATAAATCTCCTCACCTACTTGTGACAGAATCCATTCCTCCAAATTCTTTGGTGTATCTGAATGTATTTTTACTTCCTCGAGTACTCTGGAAGCTTCTTCGGGGGTTCTCACTCCAAACAGCTGATATAATGTGAACAGATTTATAGGAAAGGAATAAAGATCTCCTCTATAGTTAACCTTAGGTCTATTAACATAATGATTGAATCTAGCAAACTTGTTTACATACTTCCAGATCTTCTCATCAGACGTGTGAAATATATGAGGACCATATTTATGCACGTTAATTCCTTTTACATTCTCGGTGTAAGCGTTTCCTGCATTATGATTTCTTTTGTCTATTATTAGACATTTGTAACCGGCTTCATTTGCCTTCTGTGCAAAGGTTGATCCGAATAGACCAGATCCGACTATGACGAAATCGTATTTTTTATTTTCCATTACCCGGTAATTCGTATTTAAAAATATGGGTCCAGAGTCTCTCGAAAACGTGTGCTATGAAATGTCCGGAGGGTTTACCGTATCCTGATGGTATATCGGAAAACCAATATCGCTCATAGAGATCCCTCACGTTATTCCACCATTCAATAGGTTTGTTTTTAATTAAATGTCCGGGTACTATGAATTGTGCTCCTGCGATAAAATCTATCTTATCATCGGACGAATAACCAGGTATTATCAAATGTCTAAAATCACCCATAGGTAATCCTGGATATGAATCATTCCCCAGCAAATCACAATGTGTATTATTACCGAGGGAAACTATATCATCGGCTTTTTTATTCTCTGAAAGAACTCTAAATAATTCGGGAAAATGATCAAATGGATTACCTTGTAGAAATACTACTAGATCTGTTATATCGTTATAATTTTCAGTAATGTATCTTAGATAAGTTTCTGCTTCCCTTCCCTCGTTAATAACTTCTAATACTCTTTCTTGGTCTATTTTATCTGAAGTTATCTTATCCCCTTTATTGTATATAATATAATCAAATCCCAGATCATTAACCCAATCTATGGGTTCTTTGTATCTAGCTATCACTGCTTTTAATTTCATAGATTATTTTTTTAAAAGATTGGTGTACCTTAATTTGTGGTCAGCTCTTTCCTTCCTTCCTAAAGCATACTCTTCGCTTTCATCCATCCACGGGAGTTTTAAATATACAGTAGAACTCCATTCTTCTTCGATAACATTAGTTCTGATGTAATAGTAAGAAGCTATAGAAATCCTGGGACTTTCTCCTCTATATGGATACGGATGCCCGTGAAAATTATTCCTGGTGTCAAACAATACCCATCTATTGAACTTCGGTTCGATTACCTCTACTGATCCATAATCATCCCAGAATTCAAGTTCTCCTCCATCACCAGGTTTCCAGTTATTGTTCAAGTACCCTATAAGATTAATACATCTTAGCATTTGTTTGTCGTCGTTATAGGTAGTTGGAAGTATATTGAAATCTTTATGAATCGATAGATAACCTCCTTTTTTGGTTTTGTGTAATCCCCCACCCCATCTTTTTTCGTCAACTAAAAGATCCGGTATCCCTGTAATCTCAGAAACTGATTTAATAAAATCGTCAGAGTGAATGTATCTAAAAAGCGAAACCAGCTTCTCTGGCATTTTTTCCTGATCGTTCATCGCATACTTTTCATATTCAAAATATGGATTTGCATAGTGTATGAAATTGGAATCTTCTATCGCTAAAAATTCATCCTGACACTCCAGAATGAATTTCTCATCAAATAGATTATCTATTACGACAAACTTGGGTGATTCTTTAGTATATTCTTTTTTTGCTCCTACTACTAGGTTCTTATTGATCATAGCATATTTTTCTTTATATGCTCTTCTACTGCATTATATCGAAAAGAATTCGGGGTATCGTGAACCATCATCGGGCTTTCCCATTGACGGGTATACCACATGTGAATAGCTATGTCTTCCGTATTGTGTTTTATTCTAGGATTTGTCGACTTGAATCTCTCATCAAAATGAGGATATAGGTAATTGAATTTTCTACCCCTCTCTTTTAGCATCCATAGGATCATGTAGTAAGGTTCTTGCTCATAGCTACAGTTTTCCCCATTCTCCATGATTTCGTGCGGATACACAAAGTCTGAGCGGTGCTTATCTGCATTGTAGAGTATACCTTTGCTGTTTCTCCATCCGTCTACGTCATGTGTGAAAGTAACATCCTCTATATCAAAATCCAGGTCATTGAAATGCTCGACGTTACCCACCATAAAGAAAGAGTTTATCGCTACTGGATTGGCTCCCCTATAATGGTGATACCCGTCGGAAACTGCTGAAAGAGTTATGTCTTCTTCCTTCATCTTTTGAATAAGGCTCAACAGTTCTTCTCTGCTATTTAAAAAACAATCCTCATCTAAATGAACGAACCATTTGACGGGGGTATCCTTTATTTTTTTAAGGGGGGATAACCAATGGAACCATGCATATGGCCAATTTTGTCTGCCGTCAAGAATTAAATGATGACTTTCCGGGAAATGTTTTTTGATAAGCTGTTTTTGATATTCTAGCCACTTTGTATATAGTGTGGTCGTGACAAAAACAATCTCCTGATCTTTAATCATGTTAATTGGTTTAGTACCCCCTGGGAGACTCGAACTCCCACCCGAAGACTAGATCCTAAGTCTAGCGCGTCTACCAATTCCGCCAAGGGGGCATTTGTGTACTTTCGTACCCGGAGCCGGAGTCGAACCGGCACGGGCCTTACGGCCCGAGGGATTTTAAGTCCCTTGCGTCTACCTATTTCGCCATCCGGGCATTTAAAAGAACTATAAAAAGGAAACCACGGTTTTTACGGAATATCTCCAACCTTTTTGTGATCCCGACAGGATTCGAACCTGTGACCTACTGCTTAGAAGGCAGTTGCTCTATCCAGCTGAGCTACGAGACCATTTGTTTATTTGTACTATACAAATGTATTAATATTCCCCGGATTAAAAAAATTTTTTGAAAATTATCTTTTTATTCCTTCTAAATATCCAGTGTAAAGTCTGAGCGATTCCTCAGAAAGTTGAGATTGGAGGGAATTACTAGAATATCTTATTCCTCTCTGTCTTAGTAATCTTTCTGATAAAGATTCTGATGCTTTTATTTCATTCAACTCAATCAATAGGTGTATTGCTGATAGATCAGCTTCAACCTCTTCATCCTCTGATAACTCTGAGGTGTGTTCCAATATTCCGTGACAGATCTCGTGAGCCTGGACAGCTTTAAATTGATTGATGTCTATTTTCTCTAGTTCTTCACCATCAACCAATATCATCTTCTCACCAACTACTAGAGCAGCTATGCTTCCCCCTATATGATCTAACATAGATTTGATTCCCTGATAGTAATCACTTTCGGGATAAATCACAGTAACAATATAGGATTCGTCTATGTGTGATTGGAATGATATGATCTCTGTTGATTCCATTGAATTGTTATATATCATAAAAAAATCCGATCTTTAAAGATCGGATTTGCTGCGGAGGCTCAGGGATTCGAACCCCGGTTACAGTTTCCCGTAAAGCAGTTTTCAAGACTGCCGCATTCGACCGCTCTGCCAAACCTCCGTTAGGTCCGGAATAATCCGGAAACTAATTACTTAGCAGAAGTGTCTGCTTTAGAGCTACCCTCGACAACAGCAGTAGTATCAGTAGCTAAAGTGGTATCAACTGCTACAGTTGTAGAGTCAGCACCAGTAGTAGCTTCAGAAGAAGTACCGTTGCAAGAAGCTAGGGCTAAAGAAGCGACAAAGCCAAGCAAGAAAATTGATTTTTTCATCATTTTTTGTTTTGTTTTACACGGGTTATAGCCGTGTATCTTCACTATGTTTCACACATTAAAAATGAATATTTACAAAGTGGCTGGTTTATTTGCAGAGGGTGTCTGCAATAGAGATTGCCCAAGGCGAAAGAGTCTTGTATCTAGCCTCCATCCCCATAGATTCTATTAGACCTACTGCAGCTCTCAGTAAGCTGTTTGACTGGTATTTAGGATCGGGATTAAGATCAACGTCGATATAGTCAGGCCTTTGTATTCCGCTATCTATCATGCTCTGAGCAGTCTCAACACTAAGTTCAACTTCCTTCCAAAGTCTTTCATGTCTTGAAGACATTCGTGGAAGTGTTAGTTTACTGTAAACAACATGTCCACCCTTTCTCGGGTGATGTAAAACAACTGCAACAGCAAATGTAGTTCGATTCCCTGAATTATGTGAATCACACCCAACGTATATCTTGTGCCCATCATTATCCCTCAACCAATCATGAAGGTATTCATTTAGAGAGATTTGTTCTCCTGTTCCAAGTTTACGCCAGTTCATAAGTAAATGTTATCTATACTTGAATCTATATATTTAGAAAAAGTTCCGGACAAAATGAAATAATCCAAGTGATCATAAATTCCCGGATTGCAGAAAAAAATGTAGGATTGAATATATAGCTTAAATATTTCTATCTAAATGGACAAAATTTTAAATCTAAGCGCATTCGGCGATGTGATGAACCCATTCGGTCCCGAGAACAAAGGCGATAGCGGGGAGCCAACTCAGACACCCCAGGCAGATCAGGTAAGTGCGGAGGATTCAAAATACGGTTACGTGTTTAAGATGGTTTTGCAGAATATGGCTCAAACTAAATTGCTGCATTGGCAATCCATGTTATATGGACAACACAAAGCTTTAGATGAACTTTTCGATGGTATTATCGATAAGGGTGACGAACTAGCAGAAACTATAATGGGTAAATATGGAAGACCTGTTTTGAATGAGGATCAGCTATGTTTAACTCTAATGAATTACAACAATCCAGAAAAGGGAGATTTAAGTGACTTTATGGATCATCTATATAAGTGTTATTCACTGGAATGCAAATCAATCTTCGAAGAGGGTAAGGATCCAGAAATACTCAACATTATTGACGAGATAATATCCCTAGTAGATAAAACCAAATATTTAATTTCACTAAGATAATAAAAGATAAAAAATGACACAAGGAAATAATTGCTATAGACTAATAGCTAGCCAAAATTATAGACCAGGGGCTACAGGAGCTACTGCTGGTCCACAGATAAAGGATATGTTAATAACCAACGTTTATGTTGGACCTGGTGCTGCAACATTGGATTTTTATGACGCAGCTGGAAACAGAAGTATTATAACAATCGGATCGGGAAACACCGGAATTTGGATGCCAATCACTGTTACTGCTACAGGATCAACTTTAACCGGAACTATCTACGGTTTCTCCCAAGGCAACATATACGGAAACGCATAATTTAAAAACCCATCGGATTCATTCGATGGGTTTTTTGTTCCTTTTTAGTTTAAAGACTCTGTGAATATAATTAGGTTTCTGATCATAACCTCGTAAGACCATCTTCCATCGGGCAATTTCTTTTCATATATGATAACCATGGTAGAAGATCCGTATTCTCCAACCCCCCTCTCTGTTATAATATCATTATGAGATTTAGAATTTTGATATTCTAGCATAACCTTCTGACTTAGTTTATCTACACCGTATGTTTTCTTTATGTCTTCAACGGCTTTTTTCATTAATTGGTTATGTGATGTCTGTCTATCAGCCAATATGTTTGACCATATAACCTGATACATTATTTCCCCCTTTACCTTTAAATTCTGTTCCTGTATGATTGGAAACATTTCAGGGTACTTCTTATCTTGGGGAGCGGAGAAATAGTTTGGCTTACCAAAGCATTCTGTGTGGCCTTTTTTACCGTGCTGGATAGAATCCACCATAGAGGAGAAAGTCTCTCCTGACTTCGAAGTTTGCTCTATTACACCTATAAAGTATGAATTTCTAATTTTAGCCCTTTTGTCCAGCTCGAGATTTCTATTCAGATTGTGTGAAAGAGTTAAAGCATAGGATTCAATTCTGTTTGAAATACTGTCGTTAACGACGTTAATATCCTGGATATAATAAGTTCTTTCTTGCTGACCAAATAGGGTTACCGAGAATACGATTGATAATATTAGCAGTATCTTTTTCATATTACAAATGTAAGACCGTATTACGGGATAAAAAAATATTTGGTTAAATATATAGAAGACAATGAAATTACCCGACAATTTAATGTTTCTCGATTTTAGAAGTAGCCTAATGGAATCTGCTGGATTTTCTGATGCCCTGGTAAGGTTTATGGAGAGGGAGGGTATTTATGGATATGAGCAAGAAGTAGAGAGCATATTAAGAGGTAAGCCACTCAATTCAGTTATAACCGATATACAGAAAGAATTCAGAGACGGGGAAGGAATTGATGTTGATAGGTCGGATATTATGGACATGGAAAGGGAATCCATGTTAGACAAATATCTGGGGATAAGAGGGATAAAGGGGTATACTGGATCTATATTAGATCTATGGGGTCAATATAGAAAAGAGGGTATGACCAAGACACTTAAAGTCAAAGACAAGGAGCTATATCACCTAAAGCCAAGCAGCGACACCATTAGAATCTGGTGCTGGGATAACAAAGAACTAAACGGAATACCCACTCTGGTCCCCGTAGAAGACTTATACGGGAGGGAAACCTTCGGTAAGGTTGATCCAAGAGACTATGTATACCTTTAGAAACTGATTCTCTGTTAGATATATAATCAAACATTAAAATTAAAAAATAACAATGGAAAACAAACTATTATCATTTAGCGAATTCGAAGGCATATACGAGTCTTACGGGTTTGTAATCGAGGCAGAATCTGCAGCTGCAGCTCCGCCTCCAACAAAAGCGGAAAACATGGTGGTTACTAAAGAAGGCGAGCCTAAAGAAGACGTTGCTGATATTTTAGACATCTTCAAAAAGTTATCTAAAGAAAAAGAGATAGACGAGGATGAGACACCAAAAGTTAACACACTTAAAGTTGTTAAAATTGGTGAAACCAGCGATAGAGTAAAAGAAATCCAAAAATTATTGGGTATCGAAGCTGATGGCCAATTTGGATCAGGAACACAAAAAGCTGTAATGGCTTTCCAAAAAGAGAATAAGCTTAAAGTAGACGGAATAGTTGGGGTTCAGACTTACGGAAAAATGCTTGAAATTAAGAAAGGAATAACAGATCAAGCTGAACTTGAAAAAATGAAAGAGGAATTTCAAAAGATGTCGACTAAGCTTTCTAAGGAAATCATGGACATAATCAACGATCCTAGATACTATGAGATCTACGAAAGAATCGAGATCGTTAACATAAAAGGGGTTACCTATGTAATCTGTACTCCTAAGAAAGATGCTAAGACTAAAGTGGAATCCCTTAAAAATGACGGATTATTAAGTTCAGGTTTTGAATGGCTTCTTTTAGCTGCAGAGGCAGTAGGTAAAGCCGTAGTATATAGCACACTAGGAGCTGCAGTAGTAGCATTAGAGGTTGCTAAAGCTATGGTAAATGGAGTTATCTCAGCATTCAAATTCTTAGCAAACGGAGCAATGAGTCTAATGAGTAACGTTGTTTATGGATTAGGTCAAATCGGTAAATGGGTTTATGTAAAAGGAGCGGAAGCTTACAAAGCAATAAACCAGAAAGCAGAGGAAGTTTGGAAAGGATTCGTTGGTGTTGCCGCTCCTGTACTTAAGGCTTCGGGTGAGGCTTTAGTAGCATTCACTGGAGCTATTGGAAACTACCTAAAGAATGTTGGAGCAGCAGCAGGTACTGTTATCGTTGCACTAGGAAACTTAGCTCTTGAGATACTTAAGCCAGTAGGAAAGGCACTAGGAATTGCTTGGGAAGGTGTTAAAACCCTTGGAGCTGCAGCTAAATCAGGTTTAACCTGGATCGGTCAGAAGGGTAAAGAAGCTGTTACTGCTATTGGTAATGGTATTAAAACCGCATACAATACAGTGGTTTCTAAAGCTAAACAAGTAGGAGCTGATGTAATGGCAGGATTAAAATCAGCAGGTAAAGCAGTAACACAGGCTATCGGAGCAGGAATTACCGCTGCAGGTAATGCAATAGCTTCATTCGGAGGATGGGTAAGCGGATTATTCGAATCAGTTTACAACGAAACAGGAAATGCTATTTTCGAAAGCGTTATGAAAGAGCTTAGACTAGATCTAATCTCAGAAGATATCGATACTGAGTTCATATTCTAATCGAAATAAATAAAACAAAAAAGCCAGAAGTTAACTTCTGGCTTTTTTTATGGTTCTTTATAATTAAGCTACTTTAGCTGATTTCGGAAGGGGAAGATTTGATAAAGCTTCTTCTAGTGGTTTCTTTAAAGATAGGTATCCAAATAATACTCCAATAAGATGAACCCCGTGTGCAGCTCCATCGTTTTCTGCTATGGCAAATAATTCGGCTGCTGCCAACGTTAATATAATAGCTTTACCTAGATTCTTTTTGTTCTTCCACGTAAAGAAATATCGAGTTAATAAATAATAGCAAGTTCCAGATATTCCTACTGCGGGTAATGTTATACCAGAAAGCTCGATAGGGAAGTAAGCAAAAGATATGATGGTAGTGATCCAGAAAATCTTATATTGATCATAAGAAGAGTTCACTGGTGCAAGCAATGCTAAGAAGATCAGGAACATATTTAGAATGAAGTGAGGAGCACCATTGTGCAGATACCCGCTAATTAACGGATTCATCATATTCATCGTTTCAGATCCCTTTCCCATAATGGCTATACCTATACCCATTACGAAAAGTGCTGCTACACAGAATAAGATAGTTATTCCTGTTACCTTTGCTGAAAATTTAATACGCTCTTTCATTTTTTCCTTTTTTAAGATTATGATGTAAAATTATGGCACGAACCCGAAATAAAAAAATTTTTTTGATATTATTCCGAAACAAAGAAATCTTTAAAATATATAGAATACCATGGAATACAAGGTCCTACCAAATAGATCTATACCGGAAAAGAAGAAATCTAAGGATAAGAAATCTACTTCTTTGAAAGAGGTAAAATATGTTCCTGTGGATTCTAAGGATCAGTCTAGTCAGGGTACAATTCCAACCAAATTCCAATTTGACGACGATTACGATAATTGGTTCCCGTGGGAAACCTATTAAATATTAAAGTTATAGCTATGACAAATTCTGAAATTATAGAAGAGATCCTATACAACGCCCACGCCCTTGGTATAGCAAGAGAAGTATTAGAGAGATCTAAAGAACTTGAATCTAAGGGGAAGGATACTGTAGCAGCTTATGAAACTGCCTGGATAGAGATCTGTCCATCTGAGATATACAATACTCTCTAAGCCTTTATATTAATTCTATTCCTAGAATCCTCGTATATTTTTACTATCCCCCTATTTTTCTTTCTGAACTTTTTCCACTCTTCCTCTGTGGTTAATCTAACCAATCCAGGGGCAAGCTTTTCTAATTCTCTGGCTTGTATTTCATATGGATTTTTTTCGTATGTGTACATTCCCTTATATCTTGTGTACCAAGGCCAAAATTGCAAATAATGAGCATACTCATGTAGCATAGTAGATGCAAGATCGGCAAAATCTATATGTGGACCACACCATATTTTTATGAGATTTTCTGTTTGGTAATACTCACCAAAGTTATCCGTCTTAGTTCTTTTGGATTTTTCACCAGGTAAAATTACAAGAAGAGGTATATCCGGTTTATATTTAGATTTACCGTTTGTGTATACAATTAGGCTCCAGAGCCTAAAGACCTTATCTTTATTAAATCTCTCCAAGAAATTAAATCTTTAATTGGATTCTGTGACTTATTCGAATCCCTGTATATATTAATCAATCTCTATCGGATGTATTAAGCTGACGCTTTTATCTGCAATTTGTTGAATAAGCTCCCTTCTGGACCTTCTGTATAACTCTATGGTTTTTTTAATCTCAGAAGTTTTATAGAATGCACATCTATAATCCCTTATTATTGAGGTTGTGGAATGTGACCAGTTATCAACCAGTTTTTTACAGCACTTTATATGCTCCGGGGTTTCTGATGACTCTATGACCTTTTTTATCCATAAATAATCGGTCAGAGTTCTTTTCCTTATGTCCTCGATACATTTCATTTGATTCTCAGATTTTTTAACTTTATTAACCCATACCCTTATTTTGCTCCTGTAAGCAAAGTATATTGGCCAGGTTGGGCTAGGAAAGACCATAAGAAAAACTAAATCCATTCCGTCAGATTTTTTAACGATCTTCAATAGGGATCTGGTATAAGCCTTTACCCTTATTATAGGCAAATTATCTTCTACCCTGTCCCCTGTAAGGCTTCTTGTAGTTTTTGCTATTTGGATTACTTGATGTTTTCCTTTTAGCTGCGGTTCCTTTTTTTCTAGACTTACTGACGTAGTTAGAGGTACTTGTTGATCCACTTTTAGATGCTTTTGCCATTCTTTAGATTCTTATTTTTGCTTTCCTTATATATTTTTAAGAAATCAAAAATAAAGAGACTATTAGGAATTTGATTGTATATAACTTCCTTCATTCTCCTCCCTCGTGTGGGAGTATAATAATTCACCTGACTCGTAGACATCTATCTTGGATGGAACTCCAACAAGATCATTAAGCCACCAGGAGTTCCTCCCGCTTAAATTGTGATTGAATTCCTCTTGTGTGCCTTCTTTGTAATGTATTATGATTACCCTATTAATTTCCCTATCCACATAGTTCTGTGAATAAACCCCGTATCTATTATGGTTACCTTCAACATCCAGAATGGGATAAATGTCGGTAATACATCCTCTATATTTACTCGACATATTACTGGAAGAAACTACTGTATTCCATATGGTGTCTGGGAAATCGCATCTCATTTGATCTCCGCCGTCTCTTATTAGCAAAGAATCTTCTCCCAGCATTTTTATGTGATCGTATATGTAAGATTCAACTATCTTAAATTCTCTCGATCCTTGAGTGTTAATAAGATATTCCTCGTAATCTTCCTCACAAGTGATTTGTGGCATCATTCGGAGAAATTGGTCTATCTCACAGAAGAAATAATGGAATGATGCGTCGGGTGGGTAATTATTTTCATTAAGGTAGAATAGTCCATTTTTATCTGAAGAAATTACACGTTCGGGTATTTCGGATATCCATTTCATCGACTGTGGTCCATATAGATCATCGGTTTCAAATCTTTGGAAATGTGTATATCCCATGTTTTTGCAAACTTTCAGAACGTTAAAAAGGTTTATGAGGACCGATAGTCCATGTTTCTGTAATCCAGATTTTAAATTATGTACAGTAAAATTACCCTGATTTGACCAGAAATCTACGTCAGTTACACCGGGATAAGATTTTTTGAAGAGCTGATTTCTGCTGTCATATAGATGATAATTAGCTAATTCTAAAACTTTCTTATCGATGGCTGTATTGGACACTAGAAAAATCTCGTGTCCGTTTTCTTTTAGTCTTTTTAGACAGCTGATAAGATTATTCTCAACCTGTTTATCATGGACAAAGCAATCAACTATAGATATGG
>JACCDP010934946.1_pt1 | contig 27412 bp, 28 predicted proteins | sample 7445841 | NCBI WGS metagenome assembly JACCDP01 (sample SAMN15323441, study PRJNA562643) | freshwater metagenome | isolation source: river surface water | place: USA:Blue River Watershed | collected 2017-08-17 | reverse complement strand
TATTTTTTTATATTTCTGATATCGGTCTGACGACGATCGAGGTCGACAACATAGGTATTATTACCATACCCAAATTTTTGTCAAACGACCCCAAACCTAGAGGTGTTTATCAAAAATAGCCAGCCGCGGGGAAACGATGATCGAAACACGATCAGTGAACACACCAGAGATTGGATTGAATGACAGATAAACCGACAAGCAATTTCGGCGATGTGTGCGACATGGCGGGAGTCAGTCAGAAAGCGCTTTCAATCCTTTTGCCTCCAGCAAACGAAGCGCTTTCGAGTAAATGGCTTCAGCCTCTGGATGCCGCTTGAGAAACCGCGCTGCTCTACGTGTGTACTGCTCAGTGAACAACAGCTGCCAATTCATTCAGCGCCTTTATTGATCTTGGCAATCTGGCGCAAATGCTGAGCCACATTCTCCTTGACGAAACGACCGGCATCAAGGTCAGCCTTGGACTCGGCCAATGCCGCCTCAAGCTCACACTCGCGGAGATACTGGTAGTGCTCTTTGTCCATGACCACATATTTCACCTCACCACGCACTGTCACGGCAGCCTCAGTCTGATCCTGTAATGCCTGCTCGATTGCGCCCACCCCTCGGGTCTTGAGGTCATTGGCTGAAATAGGGTTCATAACCACACTCCTGATCGTACGGTAAATCGCATTCTAAAACAGGCTCGAAGCGAGCCGCAACCCTCATTTTCAAACCGTCGATCATGGCCGCATGATTCCCACACACAAAAAGTTTATTGTGGAAACACTGCACCATTCATCATGGTTAACAGAGATCTTGCAGATTTTTCGCCTCATGCATGAAAAACAAGAATTGAACGCGCGCATATCCGGCGCGCAGATTTTCTATTAGCATTCGGCCGAACTCAGATTTTTACCTTTGTTATTTCGCAGCAGACGCCAGGATTTACGCGCACCGACTGACATTCGCCTCCTTAGGCACATGTCGGTGCCGTAGTTCACGGGTCACCATGCCCCGATGACTATCCACCTGATGATCCTGCTTGCGCCTGTTGTCTGCGCGCTGTGCTGTTTTTGTGCAGAAAGATACTGCAGCGCGTCTGCGCCCTCACCCGTCCGCCGAACCCCGATCATTCTTGGTCTCGCACTAATCAATCAAGGCCTCGCATTCGGTTTGTCGGCAATCGCTCTTGTGCCGCTCGTCTTTCTGCTCGCGCCGTTCCAGATCGTCAGCATTGCAAGCTGGGAGGTACCGACCTTCGTCAGTTTTACGGTCTCTCTGTTATTGCTGGACTTGAGTAAATATGCAGAGCATCGCCTGCATCATTCAATACCGTTGCTGTGGCGAGTGCATCGACTCCATCACGCGGATCGCCAGGTCGACGCACTCACCTCCCTGACGCATCATCCGCTCGAAGTCGCCTTGACGTTTTTTCTGCCGGTCGTCGCAGCGGTCTTGTTCGATATTCCCGTGATAGCGATGATCGTCTATGGCTTGCTGCTCGCGATTCATGGTCCCTTGACCCATCTGAATGTGATACTTCCCGACACGCTTGAAAAATATCTCGCGTGGCTCATTGTCACACCGAATAGCCATCGAATTCACCACTCGGTGGAGGCCGCTCAAGGCAATGCGAATTTCGGTAGTCTGTTTACTGTCTGGGACAAGATACTCTTCACGTCAATCGACTTGAAAAGCGCACCGCTGCTTGAGCTTGAATTCGGCATTGATTCTGTGCCACCACCTCATTTCTCCCGCTTCGGAGAAGTGTTAACCCATCCTTTCAAATAACAACAGGCTGATTGTATGACACTGAAATACGCACTACTCGGCAGCATGACTCTGGCGTCCGCCAGCGCTTTTGCAGGTATTTTTTACTTTCCTCCCACGTACACGCCCGGCCTCGAAAAAGATCAGTCCCAAAAAGCCACCAGTGCTTACGCCGGGTTGGTATGGACCCTGAAAGAGAAAAAATCGCTGATGCCGGATCTGACGGTGGGCATCCGCTCTCTGCAAGTCAAGTCAAGCGAACAGGTCAGCGGCGCCGATCTGAGTGCCAGAATTCGCTTGAGTGACGGGCTGGCCATCGAGAGTGTTCGCCTGAGCTACGTTGGTGGCCAGCGAACGTCGATGGGTATGGCAGGTATCGGCTACTCCATGACCAGCGCCACGATGCTGAGTACCTTTGCCGTGCAACGCGCATTTGCACGACTCGGGATTGACTACGCCTTTGGTCCGGCGCGATTGACACCCTATGTTGAGGGACTGACGATCGGCGATCCTGCCAAGGTCAACAAACTCATCACCCTCGGGGATTATTCTTGCCCGCCTGGATCGATGGATTTTGGAAATCAGTGCGGATATCAAATGTAATCCGTCAGGCATCGCAAAAAAATGGCGCCACTGGCGCCATTTTTTATGGATTACGTGACTACGAAGGTCACTCCCACTCGATCGTCGCCGGCGGTTTTCCTGAGATATCGTAGACCACCCGATTGATCCCCCGCACCTCATTGATGATCCGATTCGATACGCGACCCAGAAGCTCATGCGGCAAATGCGCCCAGTGCGCAGTCATGAAATCCTGCGTCTGCACTGCGCGCAGCGCGACCACATATTCATAGGTGCGACCGTCACCCATCACGCCAACGGACTTCACCGGCAAAAATACGGCAAAGGCCTGGCTGGTCGCGTCGTACCAGTTCTTGTGAAAATGCCCGACCGGCTGCCCTTCGGCCAGCTCTTGCGGCAGAGGGATAGCCGTGTTGCGCAGCTCCTCGATGAAGATGGCATCAGCTCGGCGCAACAGGTCTGCATACTCCTTCTTTACTTCACCGAGGATACGCACACCCAGTCCCGGCCCGGGGAAAGGATGGCGATACACCATGTCATGCGGAAGACCGAGCGCCACACCCAGCTTGCGGACTTCGTCCTTGAACAAGTCGCGCAATGGCTCCAGCAGCTTGAGGCTCAGCGTCTCCGGCAGGCCGCCGACGTTGTGATGGCTCTTGATCGTGTGCGCGCCCTTCTTGCCTTTGCCGGCGCTCTCGATCACGTCCGGGTAGATGGTGCCTTGTGCCAGCCATTTCGCATTCTTGAGCTTCGCCGCTTCCGCCTGAAAAACTTCGACGAATTCCTTGCCGATGATCTTGCGCTTGGCTTCAGGATCGGAAACGCCGGCAAGCTTGCCCATGAACTGATCGGTAGCGTCGACATGCACGACCTTGACCCCCAGGTTCTTGCCGAACATGGCCATCGCCATCTTGCCCGCGTCAAGGCGCAGCAGGCCGTGGTCAACAAAGACGCAGGTCAGCTGATCGCCGATCGCGCGATGGATCAGCGCAGCAGCAACGCTGCTATCGACGCCGCCGGACAAGCCAAGAATCACTTCGTCTGAGCCCACCTGCCGGCGTATCGCCTCGATCGCCTCGGACACATAATCGGGCATGTTCCAGTCGGCCTTGCAGCCGCAGATCTCATGCACGAACCGGCCGAGTATCGCGGCGCCCTGCAAGGTATGCGTGACCTCGGGATGGAACTGCACCGCATACAGCCGGCGCTCTTCATCGGCCATGCCAGCAATCGGGCAGCTGTCGGTCGATGCCATCAGCTTGAAACCGGGCGGCATGTCGATGACTTTATCGCCATGGCTCATCCAGACTTTCAGCATGCCGTGACCTTCGGGCGTGACAAAGTCGTTGATGTCTTTCAGCAGCGCGGTATGGCCGCGTGCACGCACCTCGGCATAGCCGAACTCGCGCACCTTGCCGTTCTCGACCTTGCCCCCGAGCTGTGCGGCCATGGTCTGCATGCCGTAGCAGATGCCCAGCACGGGCACGCCCAGCTCGAACACCGCTTGCGGCGCGCGCGGTGTATCGCCCTCTGTCACGGAAGAAGGGCCACCGGAGAGGATGATGCCGGCCGCACCCGACGAGCGAATGACTTCATCACTGACGTCGTACGGATGCACTTCCGAGAACACCCCGGACTCGCGCACGCGACGCGCGATCAGTTGGGTCACCTGTGAACCGAAATCGAGGATAAGAATCTTGGAGTGCATGGAACGTCGTCTGATTGGCTGATACGGTCTATGAAAAAATTCAGGCGGCATTGCTGCCGCCTGATCGGTTGGCTGCCTGCGTCAGTCAGCGCGGTAGTTCGGCGCTTCCTTGGTGATCTGCACATCGTGCACGTGCGACTCGCGCATGCCCGCTGCGGTGATCTCGACAAATTGCGCTTTCTCGCTCAGCTCTTCGATGGTCGCGCAGCCGCAATAGCCCATCGAGGAACGAACGCCGCCCACCAGCTGATACAGAATGGCCAGCACGCTGCCTTTGTAAGGCACGCGACCTTCGATGCCCTCGGGCACGAGCTTGTCCGCATTGTTCGAGGCATCCTGGAAATAGCGATCGGCAGAACCGTCCGTCATCGCACCCAGACTGCCCATGCCGCGATACGACTTGTAGCTACGACCTTGGTACAGGATGACCTCGCCCGGCGCTTCCTCCGTACCGGCAAACATGCTGCCCATCATCACGCTCGACGCACCGGCGGCCAATGCCTTGGAGATATCGCCCGAAAAACGTATGCCGCCATCGGCGATGCAGGGCACACCCGTGCCTTCGAGTGCCTTGGCCACATTGGATATCGCGGTAATCTGCGGCACGCCCACACCCGCGACGATACGCGTGGTGCAGATCGAACCCGGGCCGATGCCGACCTTGACGGCATCGGCACCCGCATCCAGCAACGCCTTTGCCGCGTCAGCGGTGGCGATGTTACCGCCGATGACTTCCACCTGAGGAAAACGGCGCTTCACCCATTTGACGCGATCAAGCACGCCCTGCGAGTGTCCATGCGCGGTATCGACGACCACCACATCAACGCCGGCGCTCACCAGCAGTTCAACGCGCTCGTCATTGTCCGGGCCGACACCTACGGCTGCGCCGACGCGCAGCTTGCCCTGATCGTCTTTGGCAGCATTCGGATGTTCGGTGGATTTGCGAATGTCTTTGACCGTGATCAGGCCACGCAGCTCGAAGGCGTCATTCACGACGAGCACGCGTTCAAGACGATGCTTGTTCATCAGGCGCTTGGCCTCGGCCGGATCGGCGCCTTCTTTGACGTAGACAAGTTTTTCTCGGGGCGTCATCTTGACGCGCACCTCGGCATCCAGCTCTTCCTCAAACCGCAGGTCACGGTTGGTGATGATGCCGACTACGGTCTTGCCTTCGACCACCGGGAAACCGCTGATGCCGTGCTGATGCGACAGCGCGATGACATCGCGCACGCGCATGGTCGGGGGAATGGTGATCGGGTCGCGTACCACGCCTGCCTCGAAACGTTTGACCCGGGCGACTTCACGGGCCTGCTCTTTTGCGGTCAGATTCTTGTGGATGATGCCGATGCCGCCCTCTTGCGCGATGGCGATCGCGAGGCGCGATTCGGTCACGGTATCCATCGCGGCCGAGACCAGCGGAATGGACAGCGAGATGTTGCGGGTCAGGCGGGTATGGAGCGAGGTGTCTTTGGGCAGGATCGCCGAGTAGGCCGGCACGAGCAGCACATCATCGAAGGTGAGTGCTTTCTGGAGGAGACGCATAAGGATTCCTATAGGCGCAAAAGCGAATTATACAGAAATCGCTCTCGCCCCTCCCGGTAGCGCCTGCTCAGGACTTGTCGGCGGCGCGGGATTTGTGCCGGGCGCGACGGCGGCGGGATTCCTTGGGATCGGCGATCAGCGGCCGGTAAATTTCGATGCGGTCGCCCGAACGGGCCAGATCCGACAGCGGGCGCAGCTTGCCGAACACCCCGATTTTTACCGCACCGAGATCGATCTCCGGATGACGCGCCAACACCCCACTGGCCTGAATGGCCTGTTCGAGCGTACTGCCCGCGTCAACGTCAATATCGAGCAGGCTGGCGGCCGCTGGCAGCGCGTAGCAGACCTGAACGCGCAGCCGGTCAGCCATAAACCGCCTCCGCGCGCTTGCGGAAAGAATCGACGAAGCTGTCGGCGATCTTCGAGAACACCGGGCCGATCAGTTTTTCGAGCAGCTTGCTGGAAAACTCGTAATGCAGCTCGAACTCGACCTTGCACGCATCGTCTCGCAGTGGCGTGAACCGCCACTGGCCATCCAGTTGCCTGAACGGGCCTTCGACCAGCTTCATCTGCATGTGGGTCGGGGGGGCATTGGTGTTCTCGGTGGTGAAACTCTGGCGTACGCCGTGGTAGTCAATCATGATCGCCGCCACCAGCCGGTCATCCGCACGCTCGCGCACGTCCACGCCGCCGCACCAGGGCAGGAAGGACGGATAGTCCTCGACCCTGTCGACCAGCGAAAACATCTGCGCGGCGCTGTAGCCCAGCAGTACCGATTTGTGAACAACTGCCATGATTGCGTTTGTTAAAATGCCGGGTTCGGATTCTACCCCGATCACCTGATTCACTTCGCCGGCCGCGCCGGCACCCGAGGCACTGACCGCACCCCATGAGCATTGTCGACAACAAGAAGGCGTTTCACGATTACTTCATCGAAGAGCGCTTCGAGGCAGGCATGTCCCTCGAAGGCTGGGAGGTGAAGTCGATTCGTGCCGGCCGGGTGCAGCTCAAGGAAGCCTATGTGATCGTCAAAAAGGGTGAGGTCTATCTGTTCGGCGCGCATATCAGCCCCCTGCCGACCGCCTCCACCCACGTGCACCCGGATCCGGTGCGCACCCGCAAGCTGCTGCTGAGGGCCGAGGAAATCCGCAAGCTGATCGGCAAGGTGGAGCGCGCCGGTTACACCATGGTGCCGCTGAACCTGCACTACACCCGGGGCCGCATCAAGTGCGAGATCGGGCTGGCCAAGGGCAAGAAGCAGCATGACAAGCGGGATACCGAGCGTGCGCGGGATGCGCAGCGCGAAATTGCCAAGGTAATGAAGCAGAACCGGCGCTGATCCTCCGCTTTTTTGCATAGTATCCGGCCAACGCATCCACCCTATTGCTGCATGGGGTCAGTTCAGCCCACCATAACTCTAGCCTGGCCCTGATTGAAATGTGTTCCCCTGCGGGATTGCAATCAGAGCTTTAGCGGAGAAAACAGGATGCCAGCCACCCAATTGAACATCATTGTGAACCGCACCCGGGAACAGGGCGAATGGATTGCGAAAGTCAAAAACAACGAGGGCGTAGTCACTGTCGTTTTCCGGCAGCGAGATAAAAAATTCAATTTAATCACGCATATTACAGATGCACTCCGCGGCTACAAAGATGCGACAAAGTTATCTCAGAAATATCTCTCTGCAATGAATTTATCCGGTGCCGCCCAAACAAATGCAAGAAAAAACGTCAGGACGAATGACTCCTCGGTAGCCAAGATCGCAGCAACGCAAGACGAAATTGATAAAAAATTCCTGACAGCCTCAGAAAAATTTCACCTTAAAGAAGCTATACAGGGTCCTCATAAATTCAGCATTTTTACAAGCGCCACATCGGAATTTGAAAAGATTAATGTTCAAATTAACGACGATTACAGAAAAGAGGCTTTTAAGGCAGATATTACGAATGTCCTTTTTTCGAGCGTTGAGAAGGAAAGAAAGACAAGCCTATCGGACAATCAAAAAAAATATTACCTATTGCAGCTCATGCCGGTGCTTGACTCTGTCTGCGGGGACTACAAAAAATCGGAACGGACGCCAGACGATCTTCGAGAGGCTGGCATACTACTCAATTACCTCGCGACCGAGGGAAAATTGGGGGAAAATGACCAAAAGATTATTCGCGAGCTGCTTCAAAATCTCTGCGCTGAGCACTCCGGATTGAAGTTTAGTTTTTTACCGAACAAGCCATGAAGCGCAGTAACGGGTCTGTATGTTGATGACGGCGGCAGTCCCCTCTGCGCAAGCGAGCCCAAAAACAAAACCCCCGGGCCGTGAGGCGCGAGGGCTGAAACAGTACTGCTGACTGTTCTTGTTAGTTATTCCGGAATCAGTGCTGCCAGTGTATCGGTTAATTTCCGCCTGTCAACAAAAGATTCCGGGAATTTACACTAATTCATCACTTCCCTGCCAGCGTCTGCCAGGTCTCGATCACTGAGTCCGGGTTCAGGGAAATCGAGCTGATCCCCTCCTTCATCAGCCATTCGGCAAAGTCCGGATGATCCGACGGGCCCTGTCCGCAGATGCCGACGTACTTGCCCTTGGCAATACAGGTCTTGATCGCCTTGGACAGCAGAACGCGCACGGCCGGGTCACGCTCGTCGAAATCAGCCGCCAGCAGCTCCATGCCGGAATCGCGATCCAGACCCAGGGTCAGCTGGGTCAGGTCGTTGGAGCCGATCGAGAAGCCGTCGAAGTACTCGAGGAATTCCTCCGCCAGCAGCGCATTGGACGGGATCTCGCACATCATGATCAGACGCAGACCGTTTTCGCCGCGCTTCAGGCCATGCTTGGCCAGCAGGTTGATCACTTTCTCTGCCTGCCCCAGCGTGCGCACGAACGGCACCATCAGCTCGACGTTGGTGAGGCCCATCTCGTCGCGCACCCGCTTCATCGCGATGCATTCCATCTCGAAGGCTTCGGCAAAGTCGGCGGCCACATAACGCGCCGCGCCGCGGAAACCGAGCATCGGGTTCTCTTCATCGGGCTCGTAGCGCGATCCACCGATCAGCTTTTTGTACTCGTTTGACTTGAAGTCGGACAGACGAACGATCACGGGACGCGGCCAGAACGCGGCGGCAATCGTCGCCACGCCCTCGGCCAGCTTGTCGACGTAAAACGCCTTCGGCGAGGCATGACCACGTGCGACGGATTCCACGGCCTTCTTCAGGTCGGGATCGACATTCGGATAGTCGAGGATGGCCTTCGGATGCACGCCAATGTTGTTGTTGATGATGAACTCGAGTCGCGCCAGACCTACGCCGTCATTCGGGATCGCCTGAAAGTCGAACGCCAGCTGCGGATTACCGACGTTCATCATGATCTTGACGGGGATCTTCGGCAGTTCGCCACGCGCCACTTCGCTGATTTCGGTCTCGAGCAGGCCGTCATAGATCTTGCCCTCGTCGCCTTCGGCGCAAGAGACGGTGACCAGCGTGCCATCCTTGAGCACATCGGTCGCATCACCGCAGCCGACCACAGCCGGCACGCCCAGCTCACGCGCAATGATCGCGGCGTGGCAGGTACGTCCGCCGCGATTGGTGACAATGGCAGAAGCGCGCTTCATCACGGGCTCCCAGTTCGGGTCGGTCATGTCGGCCACCAGCACATCGCCGGGCTGCACGCGCTCCATTTCGTCCGGGTCCTTGATCACGCGTACCGGGCCGGCACCGATCTTCTGGCCGATGGCACGTCCATGCGTGAGCACCGTTCCGCTGCCCTTGAGCTTGAAACGCTGCTGGACATCGGCGTGGTTCTCCTGCGATTTCACGGTCTCGGGACGTGCCTGCAGGATGTAGAGCTTGCCGTCGCGGCCATCCTTGCCCCACTCGATGTCCATCGGGCGGCCATAGTGCTTCTCGATGGTGACGGCGTAGGTTGCCAGTTCGGCGATCTCGGCATCGTTGAGCGAGTAACGATTGCGCATCTCGATGGGCACATCGACAGTGCGCACCGAGCGGCCGGCCTTGGTTTCGCCGGTGAATTCCATCTTGATCAGCTTGGAGCCGATATTGCGACGGATGATGGGCAGCTTGCCAGCTGCCAGCATGGGCTTGTGCACATAGAACTCGTCCGGATTCACCGCGCCCTGCACCACCGTCTCGCCCAGACCATAGCTGGAGGTGATGAAGACCACATCCTGAAAGCCCGATTCGGTATCAATGGTGAACATCACCCCGGCGGCGCCCAGATCCGAACGCACCATGCGCTGAATACCTGCCGACAGCGCCACTTCGGAGTGGGTGAAACCCTTGTGCACGCGATAAGAGATCGCGCGGTCGTTGTACAGCGATGCAAACACGTGCTTGATCGCTTCCAGCACGTTTTCGATGCCGACGACGTTGAGGAAGGTCTCCTGCTGGCCCGCGAACGACGCATCCGGGAGGTCTTCGGCGGTCGCGGAAGAACGTACCGCAAATGAGACTTCACTTGCAGAATCATCTACAAGTCGATGATAAAACTCATCTATTTCTTTTTGCAGGCGCGGCTGGAACGGGGTATCGATGATCCATTGGCGGATCTCGGCGCCAGCGGCGGCGAGCGCTCGGACATCATCGATATCAAGCTTGGACAGACGCTCGGCGATGCGGTCTGCCAGCGACGGACCGCCATCGCTATAGGACAAAAAATCCCGGTAAGCCTGCGCCGTGGTGGCAAACCCGCCCGGCACGCGCACGCCCATATGGGCGAGCTGGCTGATCATCTCGCCCAGGGATGCATTCTTGCCGCCGACGGATTCGACATCCGTCATGCGCAGGTTTTCGAAGGAAACGACGTAGGCCGCCCCCTGATCAGGGGCTTGGTGAACCCCCTTGGTTGCTACGTTGGACATGACTACTACCTTTTTGATGATGAGAAATCTTCATAAGCGCCTCGCAACCGGAGTTCATTTTGTTATTCTTGGTACAAGCTGCGTGGGAAAATTAGTTGGGCGTCATTTTACAGGCCGACAGCCTCTTTTTCTTGCGAACGACCATACTTTTTGCATTATTTTTCTGCCAATTTCTATGTCTCTGCCCTCTCCCGCCGCACGATCCAGCTACGACCGAACCGCTTTCTTCGTCTCTGACGGCACCGGCATTACGGCCGAGACTTTCGGGCACTCGGTGCTGCTCCAGTTCGACCTGCGTTTCCGGGAAATTCGCCTGCCGTTCGTCGACAGCGTCGACAAGGCCCACGAGGCGGTTCGACGGATCAATGAGTCCGCCGCTGCCGATGGCAAGCGGCCTATCGTGTTCACCACCCTGGTCAAGTCGGATCTGTCAGCCATTGTCCGCAACTCCGAGGGGCTGCATATGGATCTGATACAAACTTTCGTTGAACCGCTGGAGCAGGAACTGGGCGTGCTGTCGACCCACACCATCGGCCGCAGCCACAACATCGCCGATGCGAACGATTACAAAAACCGTATCGAAGCCATCAACTTCGCGCTCGCGCATGACGATGGTCAGTCGCACAAGAACCTCGCCACGGCCGATGTGATTCTGGTCGGTGTGTCGCGCTCAGGCAAAACGCCGACCAGCCTCTACCTGGCCATGCAGTACGGCATCAAGGCCGCCAACTACCCGCTGATCCCCGAGGACTTCGAGCGCGGGCATTTGCCCAGCGGCCTGGCGCCCTACCGCAGCAAGATTTTCGGGCTGTCGATTGCGCCGGACCGCTTGTCGGAGGTGCGCAACGAGCGTCGGCCGGGAAGCAAGTACGCATCGCTGGAAAACTGCCGCTACGAGGTCAACGAGGCCGAGCGCATGATGCAGCGTGAAGGCATACGCTGGGTCTCGACCACGGTGAAATCCATCGAGGAAATCGCTACGATGATGCTGCAGGAACTGAGACTGGAGAAGCGCGCCTACTGACGGATCTGCATGGCGGCCTGCGCGCCTTGAGACTCATCAAAGATCGCCGGGGAACGACCCGCTCTGCCTGCCGACTTATCAACAGCTTGTTCTGTTCGGGGTCGATGTCGCGCTGCCGGCTCGCCGGGAAAAAGGAGGCAACATGGAAATGGCTGCTGTCGAACTCCTGCTGTGGCTGGGCTTTGCCCTGATGATCTGGGCGCTGAAAGACAGCTTGCACCGAATGGAAGCCGATCTTCACGACTATCACTTTCCTGCTATTGCGAACTGTGCGGTACGGCGCGAGCTGATCGCCACCCCGCAAAACCTGATCGAACCGATGGGCTGGTATCTTGATCGGCAAATCTATCGTTACGCCATCATCGACGGGCGTCATTACCGTTTCGAGCATGTCTCGCCGGCAGGCATGCCCTTGCGATTGCAGGATCATCAGCGATGGATCGCACCCGGTCTCGTCTACACCGAGGCGCCTGTTGCTGCCGCCTGAACCGGGCGCTCAGCGTGAACGTCCGGACGCCAGCATTTGCCTGCGCTGCTCGAACAGGCATACGGCAGCTGCCGCAGCGACGTTCATCGACTCAACACCCGCCTGCTGAGGAATGGTCAACGCCTGAGTGACCATCGCGGCTAGCGGTGCCGATACCCCGGCGCCCTCATGCCCGAAAATCCATGCGCAGGGCGCGGCCAGCGCCGTGTCGTAGATCGATGCGGTGGCATGCGAACTGGTGGCGTAGACCGGCACGGTCGCTTCTGCAATCAGGGCGGACAGATCCGTCTGCTCGACGATGTGAAGCACAAAATGCGCCCCCATGCCGGCGCGCAGCACTTTGGGCGACCATGCGGCTGCGGTTCCTTCGCTACAGATCACCTGCGCGATACCCGCTGCCGCCGCGCTGCGCAGGATGGAGCCCAGGTTGCCCGGATCCTGCAAGCCATCAAGCAGGATGGTCGGCCTGTCAATGACCGGCGTCGCTTGCCCGGCAGGCACCGGGATCAAGAACAGCAGCGCCCTGCCGTGCTCTACCTGACTTAACGGCGCAAACAACGCGTCGGGCAGCGACAGGCAGTGCGTGCCCAGTGACACACAGCGTTCAACGATGCGGGATATTTCAGGATCATGGCGCGCGTTCTCGCCGATCACGCACAGCAGCGGCGCGCCACGGTGCTGCAGCCAGGCCTCGCAAAGATGCACGCCATCGAGCAGGGTCTGGCCCAGCTTGCGCCTCATCGGCGCGCTGGTCGCCAGCTGTTTCAGCTGCTTGTATTGCGGATTATCGCGGGAGCTGATGACTTTCACGCTCATCAAAGACCGCCTTCCTCCAGCAGCTTTCGCACCGGCGCATAAGAACGGCGGTGCAAAGGCGATACGCCATGTTCGCGCAGGCGATCCAGGTGCAGCGCGGTCGGATAACCCTTGTGCTGGTCGAATGCATACTGCGGATACTGCTGGTGCATCTCGATGAGTGCAGCGTCACGCGCTGTTTTCGCAAGTATCGACGCCGCAGAGATCTCGGCCACCTTGTCATCACCCTTGACGATGGCCTCGGTGCGAATGCTGCACACGGGACACCGGTTACCATCGATCAGCGCCAGCGTGGGCTGCACCGGCAATCCCTCGATCGCCCGGCGCATCGCCAGCAGGGTGGCCTGCAAGATATTCAATGCATCGATCTCGGCCTCGGAACACTGCGCAATTGACCAGGCAAGCGCATCGCGCCGGATGATGTCAGCCAGCTCGTCGCGCCGGGCGGCGCTGAGCTTCTTGGAGTCGCGCAGCCCGGTGACAGGACGCGCAGGATCCAGTATCACGGCGGCAGCGAATACAGGGCCCGCCAGTGGGCCACGCCCTGCCTCGTCCACGCCGCAGATGCGCTCGTCGCTGTGGTCAAACAAGGAGAGACTCGGAGACTGCCCGCGCATGACGATCAGAGCCGGCCGCTGCGCGACAACAATTCCATCACCGCATGCGCGCTTTGCGACGCGGTGTTGCGCATGAGATCATGATGCAGATCGACGAAACGGCGACGCAGGCGCTGACGGTTCTGATCGTTCGAGATCTGCGCCCACAGCGCGCTGGCGAGACTGGCCGGCGTCGCACGGTCTTGCAGCAGCTCTGGCACAAGAAATTCACGCGCCATCACGTTCGGCAGGCCGACCCACGGCTGATAAGCCATCAGCCGCAGGATCTGCCAGCTCGCCGGATTCATCCGGTAACTGATCACCATGGGCTTCTTGAACAAGGCGACTTCGAGCGTTGCCGTGCCACTGGCGACCAGCGCTGCATCACAGGCGGCAATCGCCGTATGCGAGTTACCGGTCATCAGGATCAGCGGGAGTTTTTTCAGTTCCGGGCGGTCGATCAGCTGCTCGAAGTAGGCACGCTGCGTCTCGCCAGCCATCGGAATGATGAAGCGTATGCCGGGGTCACGCTTGACCAGCTGCGCTGCGGTCTCGACAAACACGCGCGAGTTGTACTTCAGCTCGGACAGGCGGCTGCCCGGCAGAATGGTGACGACCCGGCCATTATGGTCCAGCCCCAGCGCGTCACGCGCCGCCTCCTGGTCCGGATCCATGGGAATAACTTCAGCCAGCGGATGGCCGACATAGGTAACGGGTATGCCTGCCTTCTTGTAGATCGCTTCCTCGAACGGGAAGATCACCAGCATGTGATTGACCGCACGCGCGATCTTCTTGATGCGGCCGCGCCGCCAGGCCCAGATCGACGGGCTGACGAAATGCATGGTGGGTATACCGGCCTGCTTGAGCGCGACTTCCAGATCAAGATTGAAATCAGGCGCATCCACGCCGATGAAGGCGGCGGGCTTTTCGTCCAGCAGGCGATCACGCAGTTCGTCGCGAAAGCGCTTGAGCTCGCGATAATGCGCAAGCACCTCGAACAGTCCGCGCACCGCCAGCTTGTCCATCGGATAGTCAGAGACGAAACCATACTCGGCCATCGCCGGACCGCCGATGCCATGAATGCGCGCCTCGGACAGCATCAGCCGCAGTCCCGACAGCATGCGGCCCGCCAGCAGGTCGCCGGAGGCTTCGCCGGCCACCATGGCCAGCGTAATATCAGCGGACGATGCCACGCGTACTGGTCTCCAGGAATTCGCGCAGCAGGCGGATATGACCGGCATGCTCGGGCTGCGACTGTTCTTCGGCGGCCAGTGCAGCCTTCGCTTCTTCCAGTGTGTAGCCGGATTTGTAGACCAGCTTGTACGCATGGCGCAGTGACTGAATGGCTTCTTTGGAGAACCCGCGTCGCTTCAGGCCTTCGCTGTTGATGCCATGCGCAGCTGCCGGGTTGCCGTTCAGGATCACGTAGGGCGGGACATCCTGAGTCAGGCTGGTGAACATGCCCAGCATCGCATGCGCGCCGATCTTGCAAAACTGGTGCACGCCCGAATGACCACCGAGTATCGCCCAGTCGTCCACCTGAACGTGACCGGCCAGCTGCGCATTGTTCGCAAAGATCGTGTGATTGCCCACGATGCAGTCATGCGCAAGATGCACATAGGCCATGATCCAGTTATCGTTGCCCAGCCGGGTGACGCCGCCATCCTGCGCCGTGCCGCGATTGAAAGTGCAGAACTCGCGGATGGTGTTGCGGTCACCGATCTCCAGACGAGTGGGTTCGCCGGCGTATTTTTTGTCCTGCGGCGCCGCACCGATCGATGAGAACTGGTAGAACACGTTGTCCTCACCGACCGTGGTCTTGCCTTCGATGACCACATGCGCACCGACACGGGTGCGCGCACCGATCACTACGTCCGGGCCGATGATGCTGTACGGGCCGATCTCGACCGTCGCATGCAACTCGGCGCCCGGCTCGACGATGGCAGTGGGATGAATCTTCGCCATGATGTCTTATCCCGCGGCCGGTGCGTCAGCGATGCTGCGCATCGTGCACATCAGCTCGGCCTCGACCACCAGCTGATCGTCGACCGTGGCACGCGCCTGAAACTTCCAGATGCCGCGCGACTGGCGGAGTATCTCGACTTCCATGCGCAGCTGGTCGCCCGGCTCCACCGGGCGCTTGAAGCGCGCGCCATCAATACCCACGAAATAAACCACGGCATTGTCATCGGGCTTTTGTCCGATGGTCAGGAAAGCCAGCAGCGCAGCCGTCTGTGCCAAGGCTTCGATCGTCAGCACCCCCGGCATCACCGGCTTGTGCGGAAAATGACCATTGAAGAACTCTTCATTGATGGTCACATTCTTGATCGCGGTGATGGTCTTGCCTGACTCCCAGTCGAGCACGCGGTCGACCAGCAGCAGCGGATAACGATGGGGCAGATATTCCTTGATCTGGTTGATATCTAGGCTTTTCATTGTGATAGGTGCCTGTTCTCAGGATGATGATGAATGCTGGTCAGTGAGTTGTCTGACGATCTTTTCCAGTTCGCGAATGCGGTCACGCATCGTGTCTAGCTGACGCACTACGGCCGCTGTCTTTTCCCAGTCGGCGTTCTTCGCCAGCGGATAAAAACCGGTGTACTGTCCGGGCTCGGCAATCGAGCGCGACACCAGACTGCCCGAGGAGATGTGGACGTTGTCGGCGATCGTCAAATGCCCGAGTACCATCGCCGCACCGCCAAACGTGCAGTTGCGCCCAATCTTTGCGCTGCCGGCCACGCCGACGCAGCCCGCCATTGCGGTGTTCTCTCCGATCACGCAGTTGTGCGCAATCTGTATCTGATTGTCGAGCTTGACGCCGTTCCCGATCACGGTGTCGTCCAGCGCGCCGCGATCGATGGTGGTGTTCGCGCCGATCTCCACATCGTCGCCAATGCGCACTGCCCCGGTCTGGGGAATCTTGATCCAGCGGCCTTTGTCATTCGCGAAGCCGAAGCCGTCGCCACCGATGACGGCACCTGACTGAATGACGCCGCGCGAGCCAATGTGACAGCCCGCCAGAAAACTCACGTTCGGGTGAAACAGGGTTCCCTCTCCCACGCTGGCCTCTTGTCCGATCACGCAGCCCGCACCGATCACGCAATGCTCGCCGATCACGGCGCCGGCTTCGATGGTGACATTCGGGCCGATGCTCGCTGATGCCGCGACCCTCGCCAGAGGATCGACCACCGCGCTGGGATGAATGCCCGGCACTGGCGGGACGCTGCTGCGCGCCACGAAATACTGCGCTGCCCGTGCATAGTACGCATAGGGATTGTCTGTCAGCACGAAGGCGCCGGCATAGGATCCTCCGATGGCAGCATGCTCTTTTGCGGACAGAATCAGTGCCGATGCCTGCGTCGCTGCCGCGCTGGAACGCAGGCGCGGATTGGACAGAAAGGTGATGTGGGATGCGCCAGCGGCATCCAGCGGGGCGATTCCGGTGATGGCAATGTCCGGATCGCCGATCAACTCACCGCCCAGGCTTTCGACCAAGTCGCCCAGTCGAGTGCTCATGGCGGAAGGTCCTGTTTTATTTGTTCAGTGCCTTGAGCACTTTGTCGGTGATGTCGATGCGCGGGCTGAAGTAGACAGCTTCCTGGAACACGATATCGTATTTTTCGGCGTCGGCGATCTGCTTGATGACCTTGTTCGCACGCTCCAGCACGACGGCCAGTTCTTCATTGCGTCGCTGGTTCAGGTCTTCGCGGAATTCGCGCTGACGGCGCTGAAAATCCTTGTCCATCTCGGCCAGCTCGCGCTGTCGCTTGCCACGCTCTGCATCGCTGAGCACGGGCGCGTCCTTGTCCAGCTTTTCTGCGGTGGACTTGAGTTTTGCGGCAAGTTCCTGCAGGTCTTTTTCACGCTTGGAAAACTCCTGCTCGAGCTTTGCGGTCGCGGCTTTGGCCGGGGCGGCGTCGCGGAAGATACGCTCGGTGCTGACAAAGCCGACCTTCAGGTCCTGCTGAGCCTGCGCCGAGAGCGGCAATGCGAGGGCCATCGTGCACAGGGTCAGGGCTGCTGTTGCTTTTTTAATCACAGATTTCAATTCAGTCTCCGCATTACGGGATCAGACACGCACCAGAGGAGGCCATGCTTCGCCTCCGCTCGTCGGGCACCCTTGTGCCCGCTATTATGCCATTCGAGACTCAGAAGCCGGTACCCAGCTGAAACTGGAAACGCTGCGTCCGGTCGAACGACTTGGGATTCATCGGATAGCCGAGCGAGAGCTTGAGCGGTCCCACCGGCGAGATCCAGCTAATGCCCAGACCCGTGCTGTAGCGCAAATCGCTGAGGTTAATATGTTCGCCATCCTGGGGGTTGAACACCTGGCCGGCATCGAAGAACGTAAACCAGCGCAGGCTGCGGTCCACGCCGGTGCCCGGGAAAGGCATTTGCAGTTCGGCATTGGCGAGGATTCGCGCCTGTCCGCCAATGGGCAAACGGTACAGACTCGACAAGCTGTCGCCGTAGTTGTTGCCGGCCACTGACAGTGAACCCGCCTGATAGCCGCGCACGGTACCGATGCCGCCCGCATAGAAGTTCTTGAAGATCGGGTACGGATCGCCGCCCAGACCCGCGCCATAGTTGACCTCGCCGTTGATCGCGAGCGTGGCCGTATTAGCCAGATTCAGCGGAAAAAAGTACTGATCCTGATAAGTCGTTCGGTAGTACTTCGCCGAACCGCCCGGCGACAGTTCCAGATTGGCCCGGCGATAGCGTCCCTTGGTCGGGATCAGCGCACTGTCGCGATTGTCGCGCTGCCAGGCGATCGTCAAAGGAATCGCGGTCGTGTGAGCGCTGCCGGTACCATCCGTGCTCACGCTGCCGAAATCTCTCACGTAATCGACATAGCGAGCCGGACTGTTCGAGTAGACATCGACCGTGGTGTCTTCGATGCCGACACCAAAGAACACGCGATCGAATTCGGTGAACGGAACACCAAAATTCACATTGGCGCCCTTGGTCACCACACGGAAATCGACATTATTCAGATACAACGGCGGACGCGCCGTGCGCAGGAAGACCTCGGTCGTGCGGCTCACGCCATCTTCGGTGAAGTAAGGATTGGTGTGCGACAGCGCAATCGTGCGATACACCTTGCTGGTGTTGACGGTAATGCCAATGTTGTTACCTGTGCCGAATGCATTGGCCTGATTGATCGAGCCCGTCAGCGTGAGTTTTTCACTGCTGGAGAAGCCGGCGCCGATCATGATGTTACCGGTCGGCTTTTCAGTCACATTGACGTTCAGGTCCACCTGATCGGGTGCGCCCGGGACTTCCAGCGTATCGACATTGGTGTCCAGGAAGAAGCCCAGACGACCGAGACGATCGCGTGAGAGCCTGATCTTGTCGCCGTCATACCAGGAGCTCTCGTACTGGCGGAACTCGCGACGTATCACTTCGTCACGGGTACGATCATTGCCGCCGACATTGATGCGACGAACATAGACTCGTTTGCCCGGGTCGACAAAAATCGTGAAGCTGACCTCATTCTTTTCGCGATTGATGTCAGGGACCGCATTCACATTGGCGAACGCGTAGCCGAAAACACCCATGCGCTCGGTGATTTTCTTGGTCGTCTCATTCATCCGCTCGCCGGAGTAGGCATCGCCCTTCCTCAGCGTGACGAGGCTGGTCAGCTCATCCTCGCGACCCAGCATCTCGCCCTCGAGCTTCACGCCGGATACGGTGAACTTCTCACCCTCCTTGATGTTGATCGTGATGTAGATGTCTTTCTTGTCCGGCGAGATCGACACTTGCGTCGACTCGACCTGCATCTCCAGGTAGCCGCGGTTCAGATAGAAAGAGCGCAGGGCCTCGATATCGCCGGCGAGCTTTTGCTTGGAGTATTGATCCGACTTGCTGTACCAGGTAAACCAACCCGGCGTGCTGAGCTTGATCTGATCGAGCAGCTCGCTGTCCTTGAAGGCCTTGTTGCCGACAATATTGATCTGTCTGATCTTCGAGACTTCGCCCTCATCCACGGCGAACGTCACGTTCACGCGGTTGCGCTCGATAGGCGTGACGGTGGTCGTCACCTGAACGCCATATAAACCGCGCGAGAGATACTGGCGCTTCAATTCCTGCTCTGCGCGATCGACCAGTGCCTTGTCGAGAATGCGCGATTCTCCGAGCCCGAGATCTTTCAGCGATTTGGTCAGCTGAGCCTTGTCGAATTCCTTCACGCCGGTGAAATCCACACTGGCGATGGCCGGGCGCTCTTCCACCAGCACGACCAGCACATTGCCGTCGGCCTCGATACGCACATCCTTGAAGAATCCCGTCGCATACAGCGCCTTGATCGCTGCCGCCGCTTTTTCATCATTGAAGGTATCGCCGACGCGCACCGGAAGGTAGCTGAATACCGTGCCAGCCTCGGTCCGCTGAATGCCTTCGACCCGGATGTCTTTCACAGTGAACGGTTCGACCGAGAGTGCCTGACCCGCGCACAGCGACAAAGCCGCTGCAGCGATCAGTCGGGGAATGAACGGCAGCAAGCGGCGATCGGGATGTGATGTCATTGTAAATTAGAGAATTGAGCCAGTGCGCGGGCTGGCAGCGACAGTCAGTCGAACCATCACCAGACCAGGCGGACAATATCGTTGAATAGTGCAACCGCCATCAGCGCCATCAGGATACCGAGACCTGCACGTTGAGCCATCTGTCCAACGCGTTCAGGCACGGGACGACCCGAAAAAAGTTCCAGCGAATAATACAACAAATGACCCCCATCAAGCACCGGAATCGGGAGCAGATTCATCACGCCCAGACTGATGCTGATGAAGGCCATGAAGGACAGAAAACTGATGACACCAATGCGTGCAGTTTGTCCTGCGTAGTCGGCAATCGTCAGCGGACCCGTGATGTTCTTCAGCGAGGCTTCGCCGATTATCATCTTGCCAAGCATGCTGAGTGTCAGCGTGCTGGTGTCCCAGACTTTTTTGGCGGCCTTTGCGACTGATTCCACAGGCCCCGAGCGCACCAGCACGGTCGCGGCTGACATATCCAGCTGCGCCATGATGCGGCCAACGGTTCGATCTCCGATGCGTTCCGCCGAAGGCGTCACCGTCGAGGTGATGCGCTGACCGTCACGCATCAATGTCAGCTGTACCGTGCGCCCGGGAGCTGCCTGCATCATTTCGATAAACGCCATCGCATCAGGGACGGACTCACCATCCACCGCGAGTATCGTGTCGCCCGCCTGCAGTCCGGCCTTGCTGGCGGGCCCACCGGAAATGATCTCGCCCAGTCGGGCAGGAGGACGCCAGGGCTGCAGTCCGAGATGAGTCATCAGATCCTGCTCCGGCTCGGCAGCATCGACACCACGGAAATCCATGACAGCCAGTTGCGTGCCGCCCTGAGCTGCGTTGCTTTCACGCGTGAACGTCATCTCGACGCGCTCGCTGCGCAACGCTGCCTGCAGCAAGCGCCAGCGCAGCTCCGACCAGGCCTGCACCGGTTCCTGGTTGATTGCGGTCACGGTATCGCCTGAGCGCAGGCCCGCACGCTCCGCCGGACTGGACGCCTCTACCGCCACGGTCGAGACTGCCTCCGGCACGCCGTGCAGGTAGAGCCCGGCGAAGATCGCGATCGCGAGAAGAAAATTGGCCAGCGGACCGGCTGCCACGATGGCAATCCGCTTCCAGACCGACTGCCGGGTGAACTCTCTGGCCAGATCTGCCTCGGCGATCTCGCCCGCATCATCCGCTCGCGCATCGAGCATCTTGACGTAGCCGCCCAGCGGAACGGCGGAGATCGCCCACTCGGTCTGATCAGGTCCGAAGCGGCGCGACCAGACCACTTTGCCGAGCCCCACCGAAAACTTCAGCACCTTGACACCACACCAGCGCGCGACCAGATAGTGTCCGAATTCGTGAATGGTCACCAGTACGCCAATGACCACAATAAATGCCAATACCGTCTGCAGCAATTCCATCATGTATCCCTGAGAATCAGGCGCCGAGCAATTCGCGCGCGATCGCGCGAGCGGCGCGGTCTTGCGCCAGTACGCCGTCAAGATCGACCACCGGCTCAACCGGGAGGCGGTTCATCACGGTCTCTATCAGGCCCGGAATCTTGCGGAAACCCAGCCGGCGGTCAAGGAAGGCTTCGACGGCAATTTCATTCGCGGCGTTCAACACTGCCGCCGCGCTTCCGCCGGCCCGCAATGCGTCAAAGGCCAGTCGCAGGCAGGGAAAACGCTCGACATCCGGTCGGCGGAAATTCAGCTGAGCGATCTGCGCGAGATCCACACTGTCCACGCCGGATTCAATGCGATCCGGATACGCCAGCGCATGCGCGATCGGTGTGCGCATGTCAGGATTGCCGAGCTGCGCAAGCACCGACCCGTCGGCGTACGACACCATGGAATGAATCACGCTCTGAGGATGGATCACTACATCGATCTGCTCCGGTGCAGCGCCGAACAGCCAGTGAGCCTCGATGACTTCGAGCCCCTTGTTCATCATCGTCGCGGAATCGACCGAGATCTTGCGACCCATGCTCCAGTTCGGATGCGCCACCGCCTGTTCCGGCGTCACATGCTCCAGCGTCGCCACATCGCGGTCGAGGAAAGGCCCGCCGGAGGCAGTCAGCAGAATCTTGCGTATGCCATGATGTACCGGTTCGCGCTGATAACCCAGTGGCAGGCACTGGAAGATCGCATTGTGCTCACTGTCGATCGGCAACAAGGTCGACCCGCTGGCTGCGATGGCATCCATGAACAACTGACCCGAGATCACCAGCGCTTCCTTGTTCGCCAGCAGCACTTTTTTGCCAGCGCGCGCCGCAGCGATCGTGGGTGCGAGACCGGCGGCGCCCACAATGGCCGCCATCACCGTGGTGCAGGCAGGCGCGCTGGAGACGTCGCACAGCGCGGTTTCACCGTAGCTCACCTCGGTGGGCAGCTGCGCCTCTCGCAACAGGGACGACAAGCGCTGCGCCGCCTCTGCACTGCCAACAACGGCGACGTCCGGACGGAAGCGCTTGCATTGTTCAGCCAGCTCATCGACCTTGCTGTGAGCGGTCAGCGCGAAGACGCGGTAGCGGTCAGGATGACGTGCCACCACATCGAGGGTCGAAACACCGATGGAACCTGTTGCGCCGAGTATCGTGATGGACTGCATCATAGATTTTTTTATTTGAGATCAGGCTCGGGCCGAGAGCAGCAGCGCCAGCGGCATCACGGGCACCAGCGCATCCATGCGATCGAGCACACCACCGTGTCCGGGCAGCAGCTGGCTGCTGTCTTTCATGCCCGCGCGACGCTTCATCAGGGACTCGAACAGATCGCCGATCACGCTGGCCGCAACCAGGAGGGTCATCAAAGCAATCCACACCAGCCAGCCAAACTGCTGTTGCAGCATGGCCGGAAACGTGTTCGCGAACGAAGGACTGAGGGCCGCCGCCGAGCCCAGCACCAGCACCGCCAGCCAGCCGCCGAGCACGCCTTCCCAGCTCTTGCCGGGAGAGATGGACGGCGCCAGCTTGCGCTTGCCGAATGCGCGGCCTGCGAAATACGCGCCAATATCCGCGACCCAGACAATGGCCATCGCGGATACCAGAAACCCCGGCGAGCGCTGCAGCAGTTCGGCGATGGAAATGAAACAACCGAGCAAGGCAATGAAGAAGACGATCGCAAACAGCATGCCACGCACCCCCTCTTGGTGCGGCAAGCCGAACTTGAGCGCAGGCGCGAAGCGCAGCGCCCAGATCAGCACGCACAGCAGCGCCAGCGAGGTCCAGTCGCGCGCCGGGTCGGCCAGCATCAGCAGCAACACGACACCGCCGACCACGCCCAACGGCAGCGCGAGCCTGAGATTGAGCAGCCGGAAGCCTTCCCAGCAAGCGGCGGCAAAAAATACCGCCAGCGTCAGCCGAAATGCCATCAGGGACTGTGAACCAAGAACGACGGCCAGCAGCGCCAGCAGCAGCACCGCTGTCAGAACACGCTGCCTGAGCATCAGGACGCCTTCCTGACCTCGACCAGCTGAGCACTGGTGCGGCCGAAACGCCGCTCGCGCAGCTGATAGGAGAGTATCGCCTCGTCCAGTGACGCGGCATTGAAATCAGGCCAGTAGGTATCGGTGAAATACAGTTCGGTGTAGGCCAGCTGCCAGAGCAGGAAGTTGGAGATGCGCTGCTCGCCCCCGGTGCGAATGAACAGATCCGGCTCGGGCGCATGCGCCATCGCCAGATGCGGAGCAAGATCTTGCTCGGTAAATTCCGTGATACCGGGCCGCGCGGCCACGGCCTTGTTCATGGCTTGCAGCATGTCCCAGCGGCCACCGTAATTCGCGCAAATGGTCAGCGTCAGTCGCTCATTATCCGCCGTGCGCGCCTCGGCCTCTGCGATCTGCTGCTGCAACGCGGGATCGAAACGGCTCAGGTCACCGACAATGCGCAGCCGTATGCCATTCGCATGCATGCGGCTCACCTCACGCTCCAGCGCACTGGAAAACAGGCGCATCAGCAGCGAGACCTCTTCGGGTGGGCGGCGCCAGTTCTCGGAGCTGAACGCAAACAGCGTCAGGTAGGAAATCCCGCGCGCCACGCACGCCTTGACGATGCCCCGCACGGCCTCGACACCTTTGGCATGGCCAGCCACGCGCGGAAGGTAACGCGAGGTGGCCCAGCGTCCGTTGCCATCCATGATGATGGCCACATGGGAGGGAACCAGCGAAGCGTCGGGTATGTCCTGCGTGGAGCTGGGTCGTGTCATGGGCGGACGCAAAGAAAAAGGAAACAAACCCGGCAATGCCTCGCCGGGAGCAAGGGCTCAGACCGTCAGGATCTCTTTTTCTTTTTCTGTGACCAGTTTGTCGATCTCTGCGACGAACTTGTCGGTGAGCTTTTGTACATCGTCCTGCGAGCGACGCTCATCATCTTCGGAGATGGTCTTGTCTTTCAAGAGCTTCTTCAGCGCCTCGTTTGCATCGCGACGGATGTTGCGGATAGCGATCTTGCCATCCTCGGCTTCGCTCTTGACGAGCTTGACCATTTCCTTGCGACGCTCTTCGGTCAGCGGCGGCGTCGGCACGCGGATCAGATCGCCCTGCGTGGACGGGTTCAGGCCGAGATCGGATTCGCGGATCGCTTTTTCGACGACAGCGATCATCTTCTTTTCCCAGGGCTGCACGCCCAGCGTGCGCGCATCGAGCAGCGTCACGTTGGCCACCTGCGTGATGTGGGTCGGCGTGCCGTAGTAATCGACCTGAATATGATCGAGCATGCCGGGGTGGGCGCGACCAGTGCGCACCTTGGCCAGGTTGGCTTTCAGCGTCTCGATGGACTTCTGCATTTTCTGCTCGGTGTTCTTTTTGACGTCAGCGACGGTCATGCTGCTCTCCTGTGATTCGGTGCGGCGAATAGTTAGTTGATGAATTAGATCATGCGCTCAGACGTGCACCAGCGTGCCCTCATCCTCTCCCAGCACCACCCGCCTGAGCGCGCCCGGCTTGGTGATCGAGAATACCCGTATCGGCAGTTTCTGATCGCGGCACAGCGCAAACGCCGTGGCGTCCATCACCTGCAAATGCTTGGCGATCGCTTCATCAAAGCTGATCGTTGCGTAACGCGTAGCCGAGGCGTCTTTTTTCGGATCGGAGCTGTAGACGCCATCGACCTTGGTCGCCTTCAGCACCACTTCGGCACCGATCTCGGCGCCACGCAGCGCGGCTGCCGTGTCGGTGGTGAAAAAAGGATTGCCCGTGCCTGCGGCAAACACGACGATCTTGCCCTCTTCCAGATACTGCAGCGCCTTGGGGCGCACATAGGGCTCGACCACTTGCTCGATACCGATGGCGGACATTACCCGCGCGGTCATGCCTGCCTGACGCATCGCATCGGCCAGCGCCAGCGAATTCATCACCGTGGCCAGCATGCCCATGTAATCGGCGGTCGCGCGATCCATTCCCTGCGCGCCCGGCGCCACTCCGCGAAAGATGTTGCCGCCTCCGATGACGATCGCCACTTCTATCCCCAGCGCCGCCACTTCCGAAACATCGGCCACCATACGCTCGATCGTCGCGCGGTTGATGCCATAAGCATCATCGCCCATTAGGGCCTCGCCGGAGAGTTTCAAAAGGACGCGCTTATAGGCCGGTGACGTCATGTGCATTGCTCCCTGGTGATACGGTTTTTCTGTAACGCTTTCGGAAACAGCCCGTATTTTACCGGCTGCCACCGCTTACCTCTATGGCCGGGCGAACCCCTAAAAAAACGGGCCTTTCGGCCCGTTTTTGAAGAAGATCAGCCCTGCTTCGCGGCGGCTACCTGCGCCGCCACTTCCGCTGCAAAGTCATCCTGCTTCTTCTCGATGCCTTCGCCAACGACGAACATGGTGAAGGATTTCACCGTGGTATTCGCGGCCTTGAGCATCTGCTGCACGGTCTGCTTGTCGTTCTTGACGAACGCCTGATCGAACAGCGAGACTTCCTTCAGGTACTTCTGCACCGAACCTTCGACCATCTTCGCGGCGATATCCGCCGGCTTGCCGGACTCTTCCGCTTTGAGCTTGGCCACCGAACGCTCTTTTTCGATCAGCTCGGCGGGCACCTGGTCGGATGACAGCGCGACCGGCTTCATCGCCGCGATGTGCATCGCGACATCCTTGCCGACCTGCTCATCCGCACCGTCAAAATCGACCATCACGCCGATACGCGTGCCGTGCAGGTACGACGTCAGTCTGGCGGAGGTCTCGAAACGCTGGAAGCGGCGAATCGACATGTTCTCGCCGATCTTGCCGATCAGCGCGGTACGGATTTCTTCGACCGTCTTGCCGTCCAGCGGCAATGCCGACAGCGCAGCAACATCCGCGGGGTTCTTGTCGGCGACCAGCTTGGCAATCTCGGACGAGAACTTCAGGAAGTCGTCGTTCTTCGATACGAAGTCGGTTTCGCAGTTGACTTCCACCAGCGCGCCTACGCCGCCGGCGATGTGCGCAGCGACCACGCCTTCGGCGGTGATGCGCGATGCGGCCTTCGAGGCCTTGCTGCCCAGCTTGACGCGCAGGATCTCTTCTGCGCGGACCATGTCACCATCGGCCTCGGTCAGTGCCTTCTTGCACTCCATCATGGGCGCATCGGTCTTTGCACGAAGCTCGCCCACCATTGCTGCGGTAATTGCTGCCATTCTTCTCTCCTAGACGGTGGATGGCGATGCTGCCACCCGAAATTCAATTCCCGAAAAAAAGGGGCGAACCACTGTTGCCCCCGTTTTTCCGCCCCGATCGCACGGGGCTGGCATGAGGGCATCAGGCCTGATCGACCTCGACGAATTCATCCGCGCCACCCTTGGCCGACTCGACGATCTCCTTCACGGAGTTCGAACGACCCTCGAGGATCGCGTCGGCGACGCCGCGCGCGTAGAGGGTAATCGCCTTGGACGAGTCGTCATTGCCGGGGATCACATAGGTCACGCCGTTCGGGGAATGATTGGTATCGACCACGCCGATCACAGGAATGCCCAGCTTGGCCGCTTCGGTGATCGCGCCTTTGTGATAGCCGACGTCGATCACGAAGATTGCGTCCGGCACGCCGTTCATGTCCTTGATGCCGCCGATCGACTTCTGCAGCTTGTCGAGTTCGCGGTGGAACATCAGCGCTTCTTTCTTGGTCATTTTCTCGACCGAGCCATCGGCGACCGCAGCTTCCATTTCTTTCAGGCGCTTGATCGAGGTCTTGATGGTCTTGAAGTTGGTCAGCGTGCCGCCCAGCCAGCGCTGGTCAACGAATGGAACGCCGGCGCGCTGCGCCTCGGCCGCGATGATGTCGCGCGCCTGACGCTTGGTGCCCACCATCAGGATGGTGCCGCGATTGGCGGACAGCTGACGAATGTATTTGGTCGCTTCCTGGAACATGACCATGGTCTTTTCCAGGTTGACGATATGAATCTTGTTGCGATGACCGAAAATGTACTGGGCCATCTTGGGGTTCCAGAAGCGGGTCTGGTGACCGAAATGGACACCGGCTTCCAGCATTTCACGCATGGTGACTGACATGTAGAGCTCTCCAGGGTTGGGTCTGGAGCCTGGCC
>JACCDP011160865.1_pt1 | contig 27413 bp, 24 predicted proteins | sample 7445841 | NCBI WGS metagenome assembly JACCDP01 (sample SAMN15323441, study PRJNA562643) | freshwater metagenome | isolation source: river surface water | place: USA:Blue River Watershed | collected 2017-08-17 | reverse complement strand
TCAGGCTCAAAAGGGACTAAATAAGAAATTAATAATACTGGATTTAGATAATACAATTTGGGGAGGAATTGTTGGTGATGTAGGTTGGGAAAATTTGGAAGTCGGTGGAATTTCTATTCGAGGAGAGGCTTTCACGTATTTTCAGAAATTTATTAAGGAACTTTCACTTAGGACTGGAATTCTTCTTGCCGTAGTTAGTAAGAACGACGAGGATAAAGCCTTAGAAGTTTTTAGTCAAAATACTGAGATGGTTTTAAAGATTGAAGATTTAGTGGGTTGGAGAATCAATTGGCAGGATAAAGTGTCAAATATAAAATCACTAGTTAATGAACTTAATTTAGGGTTGGGTTCGGTAATTTTTATCGATGATAATCCTGCTGAGCGAAGTATCGTACGAGAGTTTTTACCAGAGGTAGTTGTAATTGATTTACCAGAGGACCCAACATTGTATGTGCCGACTGTGTTAGCTCAGGATAAGTACTTTCCTTTTGAGTTTACCGAAGAGGATAGGCAGAAGACCAAAAGTTATTTAGCAGAGAAGGAAAGAAAGCAGTTTAGGATTGAAACTCAAAGTTTTGATTCATGGTTGTCCTCATTGTCGCAGGTTGTTGATGTTCAATTACTAAACAAAGAATCTTTAGTTAGAATAGAGCAACTTTTCAACAAAACCAATCAATTCAATTTATCTACCCGACGGCTAACAGCACAGGAGATTGTTCAGTGGCTAAATAAGAATGAAGATGCTAGACTGTATGTAATTTCAGTTAAGGATAGATTTGGTGCATTGGGTATCGTTGGTATCTTAACCCTTTTGCCTGGAAAGGAATATATAACTATTGTTGATATGATTCTGAGTTGTAGGGCAATGGGTAGAGATGTGGAGTATGCCATGCTCAAGCTTGCATTAGATAGTGCTTTAGAGTTTAATAAGCGAATAATTAAGGCTGTTTTTGTTCCGACTGAAAGAAATCGGCCAACACTTGATGTGTTAGAAAAGTTGGGTTTTATAGAAACTCAAAAGGGTGTTTTTGTTAGAAATTTAGATCCAATGAAAGAATTGAAATACACATTAAATGAGGGTTAATGGGGTAAATATTCGTCAAGCGAAAATAGATGATAAGGAAGCAATCAGGGAATTTATAAATGTTCACTGGAAGAAGAATCATGTATTATTTTTATCAGAAGAAATTTTTGACTTTTTTTATTTGAATGGTCAGTCTTTAAATTTCGTCTTAGGAGAAGTAGAGAATCGGTTAATAGGCATCTTAGGTTTCATACCAGATTATCAATTTGATCGTGATCTCATGGACTCAGCATGTGGAGTGTGGCTAGCTCTTTGGAAAGTTTTAGAGGATGTGAAGTATTTTGGGACGGGTTATAATTTATTAAGGTATTTAACTAAATTTAAAAATTGGTCATGCATTTCTGTAAGCGGGATTAATGAAAAGCATTTGGGTTTATACAAAAAACTCGGTTTTGAAATTGATATACTTGAACATTTGTTTTTGGAGCGTACAGACTTAGTTTGTCAAAATCTGGTAAACGCTGAAAGTAGCACACTACGTATGGTTGAGTTGACAGAAAATTTAGGTGCTCGGCACCGGTTTTTAGCAAAATTCAGATTTGATAGATCTTTCTTATATTATAAAAATCGCTTCTCGAAGTGCTCGTTTTATGACTATCGCATTTTCGGATTAAAGAATTCGGAACACGATATACTCGGATTAGTAGTAGTTAAACTGATTAGATACGAGGGAAAAGTAATTCTAAGAATAATTGATTATTCAGGAGATCAGGATATCTTCTCCTATTGCCGATTTATTCCGTCGGTTTTTTATAAGTCTTTTAAAATTGATAATATCGATATTTTAATTTCTAGCAGACATAGTAATATGTTGAAATCTAGATTATTTAAGATTGTAGGTTGTGAAGTAGAGAGCTTTATTCCTGTATATTTAGAACCGGTTGTTGAAAAAAAAGTGAGTATTTATTGTGCAACTAAATTGAATAATAAAGATTTAATAGACATTGTAATGAAGGGAGATGGTGATCAAGAGAGACCTAATTTAATGCATGAAAACTAGTTACGAATTTTTAGTTACGAGTGCTGAAGTAGATTTATTCGCCGACATATCTGGCGACTACAATCCTATACACGTGGATTCAGAGTATTCAAGGAGAACTATATACGGCCAAAGAATAGTGCATGGTGTTTTGTCTGCATTAAAAGCGCTGAATCAACTTTCTTTGCTAGAGGCCTATGAAGTTAAAAGCTTAAAAATAGTATTTAATCAGCCAGTGTATATTGATGTATTGTACGAACTTTTTATAGAGGAAACTGTGATCGATGCTCGGATTCACTTAAAGAAGGATGGGGATTTGTACATTTCTTGTTTTCTTGAATATTCAGAGGGTAATTATTCTTATGTAGAGTATAAGGTGGTTAACTCATTAGAGCGAGTACCCATTGTTCAAAAGATCGAATCTCTGGATTTTATAGAACACACAGAAAAACTTGTATTGGGTATTGGTTTGTCAAGTAATTTCTTTTATAAAGGACTAGGACTAAAGTTTGGTTGCCAATTTTTGTCATTATTGTTAGTTTCTTCCCGTTTAATCGGTATGGTTGTGCCAGGAAAAAACTCTTTGTTTACTGGTATAAGAGTTGTTGGCGCGAGCAATAGTCTGCGTCCAGATGAATATTGTTACAGTGTAGATAAAATGGTTTTACCTGGTAGACCGATTCAGGTTAATTTAAGTCATGGATGTTTCAGCGCAAAATTGAATTCATTTTTTAGACCAGAAGCGATTTCATCATTGAGTAACAATGCGATTTTGGTCAACTCTAAACTTAGAGAAGTACTGGAAAATGAGACGGTTTGGATTTTTGGTGGTTCTAAAGGACTTGGTGAAGTCGCTACGCGATTTTATTGCCTCCATGGTGCAAGAGTTTTCATGACTTACTACAGAGGCGAGGCTGAAGCGAATAGAATACTTAATGATTTGATTAGTTTCGGATACAGTAGTTTATCAATTTTTCAGGTCGATGTACTTTCAGATGATTCGCTCAATTTTTTTATGAGTTCGGTGCCGTTACCATCTAGAATTTTATTTTTCTCTTCTCCCGTGATAAAAAAGTCAGCGAAAGGTTATTTTAACTTCGATTTATATCAACTTTATTTAGATTATTATGCAATGAGTTTTTACAAAATAATAAAAAGTGTAGAAAAAGCTAATGTGGATTGTAGTGTTTTTTATCCTTCGACCGTATTTCTGACAAGAGAATTAGGGACACACATGGAATATTGTGAAGCAAAAAGAATTGGTGAACGTATTGGGGAATTGCACAATTCTGGAGGGAGTAAATTGAAAGTGGTTAATTATAGGTTAGAGCCATTTATGACTGATCAAAATAATTCTATTCTGGCTGGTGAAGACATTCAGAATCTGGCAGACTTTGCGGTAATTTTAAATAAATTCGAAAAAGATATAATATGAAAATTCAAAAAAGTTGGAATGACTCATATGAAAGAAAGGAGAACTTTTTGTTTTATCCGAGTGACGGTGTAGTACAATTTGTAAATAGGTACATTAGAAAGAGAATTGGAATAAGTGAATTTATAGACCTAGTTGATTACCCAGTTATTGGACTGGACGCAGGTTGTGGTATCGGTCGTCATGTTAAATTTGGCATTGAGCAGGGTTTTTCTATGTTTGGTTTTGATTTGAGTTCTGTGAGCATTTCGATAGCTCATGATTGGTTAGCTCGGCATCTTAAAATTTGTGATATAGCTAATTTGACTATCCAATCAAGTAATTATTTATCATATGATAATGCGGCTTTCAATTTATTGATATGTGATTCGGTTTTAGATTCTATGCCTTTTATGACAGCGCAAGAAACAATCGGCGAGTTTTATAGAATTTCAAAGCCAGGTACCTATTTTTATTCTACATATATTTTCAAAAGTACGCTTGGTACGTCCTGGGATTGGGAGATTGTTATAGAGGATAAGCATGAAAAAAATACAATACAATCGTATTTTGATGACACAAAGATATATAGACTTTTAGAACCATTATTTGAAATTGTTACCATTCGTCTATTTTCATATTCATCTAACGATAATGAAGTCAATGGTAGATGGCAAGTGGTAGCAAAAAGGCGAGGTTAGTTATGGAAGTTGTAATGTATCATTATGTCAGAGAACTTGGAACTTCTAAGTACCCAAGGCTGAAGGCCCTTGATAGAAAGATATTTGATTCACAAATTGAAAAATTCGCAACTACAAGAAAAATAGTGAACTCAAGTTTTGTGTTGAAAGCCTTTGAAGACAGTTTTGATGCATCCAATAGTATGCTTCTAACTTTTGATGACGGCTATAAGGAACATCTTGATTTGGCCTACTTCTTGAGTAAAAGGAAGTTGTCAGGCGTTTTTTTTCCTGTAACAAAGGCAATTTCTGATGGGGATGTACTGGATGTCAATAAGATTCATTTTTTATTGGAAAAGTGTCAAAGTTATGAGGTCGTCGCAGATTTAATTAATGACTTTATTCATCAGCGAATAGCTGATAGTAAATTTGTAATATCTGAATTGAAAAAGAAATTCTATAAGCCAAATAGATTTGATTCAGCGATTGTTAATTACATTAAAAGGACACTACAAGTTGGTTTGCCGTATGATGAGCGGAAAATTATAACTGATCTTTTGTTTAAAAAGTTTGTTTCATTAGACACTGTAAGCTTTTCAAACGAGTTATACTTAAACCAGGAGGATCTTTTAAAAATGAGAGATATGGGAATGGAAATCGGATCTCATGGTCACTCACATTCATGGTTAGGAAGTGCTAATTATTTTGAACAGATAGCTGATGTTGAAGAGTCGTTGAGTAAATTAAAAGAGTGGAATCTTTTGACATACCCAATTAATTTTTCTTATCCGTATGGTTCGTACAATGAGGAGACGATAAGCATACTAAAGAAGAACGGGGTTGATTTGGCGTATACGGTAAATCCACACTCTGTCTGCTTTGATGGTTCTACGTTAGAAATTTCGAGATATGATACAAATGATTTTAACATATGAGAAAGGAGATTGTTTTAATTGATTACGGTTTAGGTAACATAAGGTCTTTAGTAAATGCATTTCACTTGCTTGATGTAAATGTTATTGTGTCTAATGATATTGAAGTTATAAAATCGTCGAAAGTTATTGTGTTACCTGGTGTTGGAGCCTACGAGGATGCCATGAAATCATTGATATCACTTGGTTTAAGTGATTTAATAGTTAGTCTTGTTAAGAATGGAGATGTGAAAATTTTGGGAATATGCCTAGGAATGCAGTTACTTGCGGGTTATTCAACAGAAAATGGTTTCCATAGCGGATTAGGATTAATTCCCGGTTACGTTGATAAGCTTGATTTATCTCAGCATCAATTGCCGGTGCCGCATGTAGGGTGGAATTCATTAATCCATGATAATTCTTCATTTTACACAGAAATTAGTGCTGATTCATCAGTCTATTTTGTACATAGTTATCATTTAATTACTAATCCCGAGATTGTTAATGCAAGAGTCAATTATGGAATTGATTTAGTAGCTTCAGTAAATTCAAATAATATTTTTGGAGTTCAATTCCATCCAGAAAAGAGCAGCGAAGTTGGACTTTCAATTTTAAGAAATTTCATAAAATTAGCCTTTTAAATGTTAAAAAAAAGAGTAATAGCGGTTTTTTTGTTAAAAGATGACTTACTTGTCCAGAGTTATTATTTTAATCGTCATTTACCGATAGGAAAACCAGAATTCGAATTACAATTTGTTTCTCGATGGAACATTGATGAGGTAGTTCTTTTGGACATCAGTGCAGCTAAGAGATCAAGCATGATAGATTCTAGCTTAGTAGCTAAATTAAGTGATTTCTGTAGAGTCCCATTAACAGTTGGTGGCGGAATACATAGCTTGACTCAAGCCAAATTATTATTTGATAATGGAGCTGATAAGATTTCTTTGAATTCCTCTCTATTTCAAAGTAAGGGTTTGTTGGAAGAAATTACAAGGGTTTATGGAAGTCAAGCAGTGGTAGCTGTTGTTGATTTTAAGTTTATAGACAATGAATATTATGTTTTTAAGTACGATGGAAATATCAACACTGGAGTTAAATTGATTGATTGGGTTATAGAATTGGAAAGTAGGGGTGTGGGTGAAATTATATTACAGTCTATTGATAAAGATGGTTCCGGATTGGGCTATGATTTGAACGCTATTAATGTTTGTTCTGAACTTTTAAAGATACCATTGATAGCACTTGGTGGTGTAGGACAACCTTGCCATTTTATTGATGGATTTCGTTCAGGGGCTTCCGCGGTAGCAGCGGGCAATTATTTTCATCATTTAGAACATAGTGTATTGATAGCAAAATCGCACCTTTCAAGAGCTGGTATGGATGTTCGCATTTCAAAAAGTTTGAATTATTCGGGTTCTGGGTTCGATAGTAATGGAAGATTAAAATTAAAAGATGAAATATTGTAAGAGATGTTTATATCCGGAAAACCATCCATACGGTTTAGTTTTCGATGAACATGGTGTGTGTTCTGGATGCCGTGTGCATGAAGAAAAAGATTTATTGGATTGGAATGAGAGGTTCACTCGATTATCTGCAATTGCAGAAGAGATAAAAAGAAGCTCACCCAGTAGAGGTTTTAACTGTATTGTCCCGGTTACTGGAGGGGGTGATAGTTACTTTACTGTTCACGTTGTCAAAAATGTTCTTGGTTTAAATCCTTTATTAGTAAATTATAATCATCATTACAATACGAAAATTGGTATAAGAAACTTGGCGAATCTTACTACAGTTTTTGATTGCGATTTAGTTCAATCAACCCTGTCTGAAGCTGTGGTGAAAGCTGTCACTCGTGTTACTTTAGATGCATTTGGAAGTATGTATTGGCATGTCATGGCAGGACAATTGACGTTTCCTGTTCAAGTAGCAGTACGATTTAATATACCATACATTTTTTGGGGCGTGCATCATTGGTCAGATCAAGTTGGAATGTATTCTCATCTTGACGAAGTAGAGATGTCCGAGAGAAATCGACTTGAGCATCCTATGATGGGTATGAATTGGACCGATTTATTGAATATTGGTAAATTAAAGCGGACAGATTTACTTCATTACAAGTACCCATCCGATTTTGAGATTCAATCAGTAGGTGTAAGAGGTATATACTTAAGTAATTACATCCGTTGGGATTCAAAGAAGCAACACGAGTTCATGATCGAGGAATATGGGTATGAAACAAGTATTCAAGAGCGTACTTTTAATACTTATGAAGATGTTCATTGTCATCATTCAGCTGGATTACACGATTATTTAAAATTTTTAAAGTTAGGATATTCGAAAGTTACTGATCACGCATCTCGTGAGATACGGTTGAGACGAATGACCAGATCGCAAGGGGTTGAAATGGTGCGAAAGTACAGCGAAATAGTTCCTAGTGATATCGATTTGTTTTGTAATTGGATAGAGTTATCTAAAGAGGCGTTATTCGAAAAAGTATGGAATTTTAGAGATACTAAGATTTGGAGGAAGAAAAGTGACCAGGATTGGGAATTATTGGATAGTGTTGTAAATAATCGGTATCTGGATATAAATACATTCTCTTTGTCTATTCAAGAGGATACTTGTGATTTTAAATTAACGCAGAATTGTGAGAATCCGGCTGATGACATGGATTATATTCTAATGGGCCGCACCTACATCGATAAGGGGAACTTTGGTAGTGTGGAGAATGCCCCTAAGGGTTATAGTATGACTAAGAGAAATTGGGAGAGACCAAAACTATATTAGCATGCGATATTGTAAGAAATGCGTTTTACCGAGCACTAAGCCGGGGTTAACAATTGCCGAAGATGGTGTTTGTTCGGCTTGTAAGTCTGTTCAGGCCAAGAAGAACATTGACTGGCGAAGGAGATATGTATTGTTAAAAGAATTTTGTGAGTCAATTAAAGGTAAGAATGAGTACGGTTATGATTGCCTTGTCCCGATAAGTGGTGGTAAGGATAGTACTTATCAACTTTACTGTATGAAATTTGTTTATGGCTTAAATCCGTTAGCAGTTACAATTGATGCACATATAAAGACACCTGAAGGTATTCAAAATTTAAATAAATCAGTTAGTAGTCTAGGTGTTGATTTGATAAGAGTAAATGTTAGGCCAAACACTTTAGCAAAGATTAGGCGTGAAGCGTTTCTGAAAATTGGCAATCCGAATTATGGGGAACATAGGGTTGTTTTTTCCGCTGTCGCACGAACAGCTTTATCCTATAATATACCCTTAGTTGTTTGGGGTGAAGATATCGGCGTCGAGTTTGGCGGTAATGTTAGTAAATCTAGTATTGACAGTGGTTCAGCTGAAGACCTTATAAATAATGATTTATTTCGTGAAATAGCATTTGATGATTTAATTGAAGGGCAGGTGGATGAAAACACACTTTTTTTCTATGATCATCCTGAAAAATCACTTCTTGCGGAAAATAATATTAAAAGTATTTATTTGGGGTTCTACCAATGGTGGGATGGTTTTAAACATTTGCAGGTAGCTAAGAATTTTGGCTTTAAAGGGCGATTAGCTGGCCCACTTTCTGGGAATATCATTAATTATGATAACATTGACGAAAGGTTGTGCGAAGTGCATAATTGGCTGAAAATGTTAAAATTCGGTTTTTGGAGGCCTCATGATGAAGCGAGTTATTTAATAGTTAATAACTACATCACTCGAGAAGAAGCAGTCGAAAGAGTGAATAAAGTTAAATATGATTTTCCTTTTGAATATTTTAATGATTTTTTAGAGTATCATCAACTTAATGAATATCAATTTTGGGAGGTTGCTGAGCGATATAGAAATAAAGATCTCTGGAAGAAAATTAATGGCAATTGGAGATTAATATATGAATTGATGTGATTGGCGGCATAGATATAATTAAATTTCCAATGAATGTTTTGTTAAAAATGTTTGCAGGGTCTAAGAATTTTTCTTCAAGGCATAAAGGTGAAGCTTGTTATATTTTCGGTGACGGACCTTCAACGAAAAATATGGATTTATCAGCTTTTGGGGATTTAATTTCTATTTCTTGTGGAAAATTAATTTTTAGGCATGATTTTGATAGATTAAATTGTAATTATTATGTTATTCCTGAACCATTTCTTTTTGCTCATAACGTTTTAAAAAGGCATCAATATTTAAGGGACGACGCACTTGTTGCGAATTTTTTAAGAAAAAAAATATTAAGCGAAAGTCAAATTAATTTCTTCGTGAATGGGTCCAATTTATTTTCTGTTCGGGGTAAAAATATAAATTATATTCACAGATATTTGTTTAATCCAGTAAAGGGCCATTCACGGATTGATCCCTATGGTGGTTCGTTTTTTGCTTGTTTGACTTTAGCCTATTTAATGGGTTTTACAAAAATATTTTTAGTTGGATTTGACTCTTGGACTTTGAGAAGAAGTTCAGACATACGTTGGTTTGAATATGGAACCAAATCCACTAACAGTAATGGCGAAGTATTAAATAATGATTTGATAGATTTTTATAAAGGAGAAATGGAAATTAAATCCATTGTTATAGATAGGAAGCAAGCTTTAAATTTTGAAGGAATATCATACTTGGAGCATACAGGTCTTGTTCCGCAATACAAGGAGAATTTTGAGTTGACAAACGGAAACGTTTTGCAAGTTTTGTCAACTCAACCTGCATATAAAATATTTAATGTTGAGTAATAATTATTTGAGCAATTTTGCAAAGCTTGCGTCAGCTCCCGTTATAGCCCAGGCTTTTTCGTTCTTTTTAATTCCTGTTATTTCACGTTTATATTCACAATCTACTTTTGGGGAGTTCAATTTTATTGTAGCTCAGGTTGGTATTTTCGCTGTATTCTCAACTATGTCATTCGATCAAGCTATAGTAATTTCGAAAAATAAAATACATGAGAAGTTATTGTTTTGGATGACGATTTTTATCTCATTTATTGTTTCAGCAATATCCTTATTATTGTTTATTCAGTTTAATGGGTATGTCGAAAAGAATATAACAGTAATTATTTATTTGTTCTTTAGTATCTACTTGCATGGTGTGCATATGGCCCTTCAAGGATTATCCTTCAGATTGGGAAGTTTTAATTTAATTGCGTCTTCCAGAGTACTGTCTAGCATTGGGAGCAAGGTTTCAAGTATTTTATATTCAATATATGTGAATTCAACTGTGCTCGGACTACTTATTGGTAATCTATTCTCTTCTTTGTTTTCAATTTTAATTTTGGGATATAAAAGGCCTGCCGTTTTAATTAGTTATTCTGAATTTATCACCAATTTTAAATTGGTAATTAGAGAGTATATTCAATTTCCGATTTTTGCAGTTTTAGTTGATTTGCTATACAGATTAAGGCAGTTGATAATTCTATATTACTTAGGAAAATATTTTGGTAATGATAATGTTGGATCTTACTCTATGGCATTAATAATTCTTGGAATTCCACTAACACTTGTATCTGCTCCGCTCAATGAGGTATTTTATAAAGGAATATCTGATTTAAAGCTACAAGATGACATACTCACATTCTTCTATAAAGTTACTAATTATTTTGTCCGGGTAATCGCTGGTATGTACTTTGCTATTGGCTTATTATTTCCTTTCTTTTCTACCCTTATTTTAGGAAAAGAGTGGTCTGGCATTGATCCATTTATAAGATTGTGTTCTCTTGCCTTTATAGCTGACTCTCTTTATCCTTTTGTGGCAAGTCTCCTTAGAATTTTAAATAGACAGGTTTATACACTTGCATACCAATTATTGCTTGGAGCGTTTAGTATATTGGCAATTTTTACTGGTTCATTTTATGGCAATGTGAATTATTCTCTTGTGTTTTTAGTTATCGGTTCGTTTATGAGTATCTGTTTTTTGTTGGTTGCAACCTTTAGTTTGGACATAAAGTTTGAACTTGCAAAATTTATAAACTTTCGTGTAATCTCATTTTTATTATTTTTTTTGGTTTATTTTGTTTTGTCTAGTCTATTCATGACAGAAAAGTCTACTTGGTGTGGAATATTAATTTCTATATTTTTTATCTTTATTTATTTTTATGTTAGTTTTCCCTATTTTCTAAGATTTTTTAAATCGACAAGGATTTCCTGAAATAATGGAGAGTAGCCCAATTTTAGTCTATCTAGCTATCCCGTCTCTGCATAAAGGAGGTACAGAATCTCAGGTAAGAATTCTCTACTCTACATTGACAGAACTAGGTTACGATGTGAGGATCATCACAAGGAAAGGCCTGGCAGGTTGTTCAATTTCTGATTTGAAATTTATGAAGATTATTGAGGTGCCAAATAAGTCTGGTCCAAATCCATTGTTACTTGTCAAAATTTATAAGTTATTTCATAGTGAGAGTCGAAAAATATTTGTCTTTTCTTATTTGGATCAGATGAATGTGGTCTTTGGTATTTTGAGTTTTTTTACAAGTTTTACTTGGTTTAGTTCCGAGAGATCTGATCCTAGATATCGCACTTCTTTATACTATAGTTTGAGTAAACTTCTTATGAAAAGGAGCAGAATTTTATGCAACTCGACTGTTGGGTTGAAATACTATAGAGATAGAGGTTATGATGTATTAAAAATAAATAATTTCATAAAGAATAATTATTTACTTGAAGATAATTATGTTTGGGACAAAGATTTTTATACGCACAGCCGATTAGTTTCTACTAAAAATATTTTATTTTTATTACACGCATGGAAAATTGCAAAATTAAATTCAAGATTATTTATATTTGGTAGCGGCCCTCAATTCAATGATATACTATTATTTATTAGAATGAATAGTATTCAGAATGTTTATTTGGCTAATGAATTAGAGGAGGGAAGATTGTTATGTGAATTTAGCTTTTTTATTTCTGCAAGTATTCTAGAGGGATTCCCAAATAGTCCTATAGAGGCATTATTAGCCAATAAGCTACTCTTGTTGAGTAATATTGACAGCCATAAGGACATACTTGAATTTAATTCTGAGTACTTATTCGATCTGAATTCCGTAAATACTTTGGTCCGTTTGTTAAGAAAGTCGATTGATTTATCTATGGATAGTTATATAAAAGCAATTGAAAGGCAAAAAGAGGGATTGAAGAGATTTTCTAATGAATCAACCGCTTTAAGTTATTCCGAAATTTTAAAATAATGAAATTACTTTTATTTCATACTAATTCTTATGCAAGTGAAAAGAAATGGCATTTAGACCGAGCGCGAATTTGGTCTATTTATGGGCATCAAACTGAAGTTGTGACATTACCGGAATTTATCAAATTTGACTATTACCGCAGATTAAATAGTAGATTTATCAAAAAAGAGTTAGAATTATTGGCATTTTATGATAAATTGTTTGAAAAAATTCTAGGTGTAGATGTATTTATTCATTTTGGTGGTGGTATGCTTCACCCGGAATTCGTATGTAGAATACCCGAAAGAGTTGTTAAAATTTATCACTGTGCAGACGATCCGGAGTCAAGTGACATTCTATCTAGACCTGTAGCTAAGTATTATGACTATTGTGCGGTTTCAAACATTGCCGAAATTGATGCTTATAAAAAGTGGGGAATAAAAAATGTTTTTTTCTGGCCTTTGGGGGCAATGAAATATAATGAGGATACTAATTCTGAAATTGATAGTATTGATTTTAATAGCAGGAAGATAAGTCTTGGTTTTCTTGGGTCTAAGTATGGTACTTCGCAATTAGGTACTTTTGGAAGACTTCTAGGTCTTTACAATAAAAAAGGCGATATGAAAAAATTGTTAAAGGTATTTCCGGATTTAGTTGGATATGGCAAAGGGTGGGGTAATGGTTTCCTTGATGGGGACTTTGTACCGGGTTTTTATAAGAATTTAAAGTTTGGTATCAATATTCATAATAGTACAGGCCCGATTAATTCAAGGACGTATGACTTAAATGCTTATGGTGTTTGTCAACTTTGTGACAATAAAAACCAATTAGCTAAAATCTATGAGTTAGACAAGGAGGTAATAGGTTATGACTCCATTGAAGAAGCTATCTCAAAATTAATATACTTATTAAATCACATTGACGAGGCTCAGGAAATTGCGTACAATGGTAGAGTTCGTTTTTTGAATTGTTACACATCAATAAGTATACTCAGAATTCTATTAAAAGAGATTGGAATTAAACAATAATAGTGATGATTACTCTCATATACATTCTTATTTTATTCATTTTAGTTTGGGCTATGTATAGGATTACCCAGAATGAAGACGGATCAGTGCATGTTTTGGATTTTGGCTTGATTGTAAGCGCAGTAATGATTTTATACATGGTACTGCCTACATTGGGTTTTTTATTTTTAAATGAAGGGAATTTAGCATTAATGGGATTCAGGATTTCCGAATTGGACCCAAAATCCTCTCATATTAATCAGGTCTTAGGAAACGCAGTTGCCATTTTGGTTGGAATAGTATTGGCATATAAAATGCAATTTAAAGGAAATTATATTGTGCCCGAGAAAATTAGAATTATTTCATCGAATATTTATTCTAAATCAATAATCGGCTTTATTGCTTCGGGTATAATCTTATTTATTATCAAGTTAATGTATGGTTTGAATGCGGTTGAATCTTACAATGAGTCATATACTGTTTTTTGGGCGATGCCCAAATTAGTAAAGCAATTATTTTTAGTGTTTCAAGATGTTTTTACTTTTTGCAAAATAATAATATTCATATATCTAATTCAGCATAATAGGTCAAGTTGGAAGTGGATATTTTTATTATATCTTTTTTTCACGGTTTTCTTTTATGATTCTAGTGGTTCTCGAACATCATTATTTGTTGAAGTTCTATTGATGATTGCTCTGTACCATATTTACATAAAAAAAATTTCAAAACGAGGAATTTTTTTATTAGTTATTTTAGGTCTAATATTATTTTCATTTTTGGGTATTTCACGGTCACAATCAAGTGAGAGTTTCTTACTGTCTAATTATTTGGTGATTGGAGAGTTTGTTAACATTTGGGCAAATGCCGTTCACTTAGTTCAGTTATCCGGTGAACAAAATTTATCTGTACCTACCAATGTCAGCTTGTCTGAGCTTTTATCTTTTATACCAAGTCAAATTTTACCATTTGAGAAGCTAGATTACGCCGTTTGGTATATGCGGTCTTTTTTTCCAGAATCCTTGGAACAAGGTAATGGATTAGCTTTCGGCATAGTTGCTCAGTCAATATCTGATGGCGGTCCATTCTTCGGTTTTTTTAGAGGGTTCATTTTAGGAAGTTTATTTATTTGGATTTCGAGGCTTGTGAAGCTAAATAAATTCTGGTGGTCTTTCCCGATTTATTTGTTATTCTATCTAGGAATCTACAATACAGTGCGGTCATCTTCTTTTGAATTATTCACATCACCTATTTTAAAGTTCACTGCGATTGTATTTGTTTTTTCAATTACTGCAAAAAAAATTTCAACTTCGACTGATATGACAAGAAGTATTTGATACCTAAACTCACGAAATTTTAAATGAAATTATTATTAAATTTAATATCTGTTAAAGCAGGTGGTCAGATTGTTAGAGCTGAAAGGTTTATAGTGCTTGTTCTTAGAGAACATCCTGAAATTCAATTAACAGTTGTTAAATTGCCAAATATTTTGAAACACTTAAGAGATGATAATAACATTCAAATCATAAATATAGAACTGAGTAAGTTTTTTAATGTTTTTCATCGGTTAGCTTGGGAGTATGTTTCCATGAAGAGATTAATTGCTCGTTACAACATTGATGTTTTCTTAAGTTTTTCACACTTTATTCCAAGAAGAAAATTTAATATACCTATTGTTTTAGGTCTTTCAAATTTGGCCCCATTTACTCAATTTAGTTCCAAAGATGAGTCATTATTCTATAGATTGAAGTTTCTAATACTCAAATACTCGATTGTAATGTCATTGCATAGAGCAGATCTAATAATTGCTTTATCGAGGACTGCGCGAAGTGTTTTATTGGAGAACAATATTAATCCTGATAAGATTATTGTTGCACAAATAGGTGTAGATCAAAACAATTTTATTACTTCAAATCAAGGCGTTAATAATATTGGATCGAACGTTAACAAAAGGTTCTTCTTGTATGTATCTCATTTTTATCGATATAAGAATCATAAACGACTAATATCGGCATTTTCCAGTTTGCCTAGTGAGTATAGAGAGAAATACCAGTTGGTATTGGTAGGATCTCCGGTAAATTTAAGTTATTATAAAGAGTTGAAAAAAATAATCTCAAATCTTAAATTAGAGGGTAAAGTAATTTTAATTGATGGATTGGAAAGAAAGGAACTTATCAAATATTATCATGGATGTGATCTTTTTGTGTTTCCTTCTTTAGTCGAGAACTGTCCGAACAGTCTTTTAGAGGCCATGTCTTGTGGTGCACCAATTTTAACCTCGGCAATAGCTCCAATGACTGAATATTGCAAAGACATTGCATTATATTTTAATCCTTATCAAATTGAGAGTATCAAGGATGGGTTACTGAATTTTATTGAAAGTCAAAATATATTAGAAATGAAAACCGCGAGTATGTTACGAAGCCAGGAATTCAGCTGGGAAAACTTCACTTTTCAAGTAATTAATGCGATTAAAAACTTAAAATAATTTAGGGATGTGTGGATTTAATGGTGTAGTGTCGAAAGTGCCTCTTGATAATCAAAAGAAATTATTGGAAGCAAAAAGATTTATTAGTAGAAGAGGACCGGATGCTTTTGGTTTTGTAGAATACCAAACCTACGATAGTTATTTCCATTTACAACATGCTCGTCTATCGATAATTGATATTTCTGATTCATCAAATCAACCTTTTCGCAAAGATGGAATAGTACTGGTTTATAATGGTGAGATATACAACTTCAGTGAGATCCGTAATAGCCTTCTTTCAAAATCAGTTGTTTTTATTACCGATTCAGATACGGAGGTTATAATAGAGGCATACAAGGCTTGGGGTATTGAATGTGTTACAAAGTTTGTTGGTATGTTCGCATTTGCTCTCCATGATATGGAAATGAATAAATTGTATTTAATGAGAGATCGTGCAGGAGTTAAACCGATTTATTATAGTTTTTCGGAATCCAATATAGTCTTTTCTTCAGATTTATATTCGACTAAATTCTTAACAGAAAGGAGCTTTGATTTGAATGTTGATGCGGTGGGAGATTTTATGCTCTATGGGTATTTAAAACAAAATCAGAGTTACCTAATGGGGTTAAATAAAATCGAGGCTGGGACCTTTCTAGAAATTGATTTAGGGAGCTATAAGTATCAGGTAAATACTTATTGGAATCCCATTGAGCAATATTTAAAAGCTGAATTTTCAAATCAAAGCGATGTTATTAATGACCTTGAACCACTTTTAGAATCCTCAGTTCATTATAGAACCATAAGTGATGTTCCGGTAGGAGTGTTCTTAAGTGGTGGTTATGACAGCAGTCTTGTAGCTGCTATTTTAAAGAAGAAGTTCAGATATGATGTCAACAGCTTCACTATTGGCTTTGAAGACGCTAAATTTGATGAATCCAATTATGCAAAACAAGTTGCAGATTATTTAGGGTTAAACCATCATTCTTATATCTGCTCACACAAGGAAACTTTGGACATGGTAGAGAGGTTGGCAGATGTTTACGATGAGCCTTTTGGTGATAGTTCTGCGATTCCAACCCTTCTTGTCAGTAAATATGCATCTGAACATGTAAAAGTTGTTCTTTCGGCCGATGGAGGGGATGAAGTTTTTGGAGGATATCCTAAATATACAAACAGTATAAAGTATTATAATCGGATTAAGTTTTTACCAGATATTATTAAGCAAAATTTTGATTTTATCCCAAACAAATTGCTCAAAAATGGATACAATTATTTGATGAATACAAATTTAAGTGAGGAGCATTTTGTTAAATTAAAAAGATTGATTAAGTCCAACTCTCTTCTCGATGTAATGTCTGCGTTAGGAGAAAATCCTAGAAGGAAGTTAGTCAGGGGATATGATACAAGTATGCAAATGTACAATAGTCTGGAGGGTTTAAATAGTTTACTTTACGAGGATTACAAATTTTATTTAGAATCAGATATTCTGAAAAAGGTTGACCGCGCGACGATGTATTTTTCTATTGAAGGAAGAGAGCCACTTTTAGATCATAGATTATTTGAGTTTATGGCAAAAGTTCCACCTGAGTATAAAATTCGAAACCGAATGAGTAAAGCGTTAATCAAGGAAATCACTCACAAATACATTCCAAAGGAAATAATGGATAGACCAAAAATGGGGTTTGGAATTCCGATTTCGAAAATGATCCATCAAGATAAATCTCTTTCGGAATTATTTTTTGATACAATTTCAGATGATTCGATAAGAAAACACGGTTTTCTAAATTTAATTGAATTCCAAAAGTTAAAGAAGGCATATTCAAAGGATTATCATGATGCGTTTATAAGTTTGTGGTACTTGTTCAATTATATTCGATGGATTGAAAAAATTGAAAAAATATAAAATTAATTTTAACAAAATGGATGAAAAATATTTAGATTATTTGAGGTCCCCTTTAACTGGTGAACAACTAATTGTTGATGGTTCGAATTTAGTTGATGCTTCGGGAAACGTTTTTCCAGTTGTAAATGATATTCCCAGATTTGTAGAAGACTCGAATTATACTGACAATTTTGGGTTTCAATGGAATGTTTTCTCTGATGTTCAGATAGATAAAGCGAATTCATATGATATTTCGGAAAACAGATTTTATGAATCCTTGAATATCCAGCGTGGTGATCTTAAAGGGAAGCGTGTTCTAGAGGTTGGTAGTGGCGCTGGTCGTTTTACCGAAGTATTGTTAAAAGAAAATTGTGAATTATTTTCAATTGATTATTCGTCAGCTGTAAATGCAAACAGATTGAATAATGGAGATTCGTTTTTTCTTGCGCAAGCGGACATTTATAAATTACCATTTAAGAAGGGCGCTTTTGACTTTGTCTTGTGCCTTGGTGTAATACAGCATACACCGAATGTGGAAAAGTCATTCTTAGAACTTGTAGATTTTGTTCGACCTGGTGGAAAGTTGATAGTTGATGTTTACGCTAGAAATTGGAAAACACCCTTTAACACAAGATTTTGGTTTCGGCCATTCACAACGAGAATTAGCAATAAGACACTTTTGAGCGTGATCAAGTGGTATGTCCCTAAATGGTTTCCATTTTCTTGTTTGTTATTGAAAGTACCGTTGATTGGGAAATTTTTGGCACAAGTGATACCGATTAGCAATTACTCTAGACAATACCCATTCATGAAAAAGGATGATTTAATTAAATGGGCTATCTTGGATACTTTTGATATGCTTTCACCTCAATTTGATAGTCCTCAATCATTGAATGATTTGCGTAAATTTGCTATGAAAAGTAAAATTGAAATTGAATATCTTGGTAAAGGACAAAATGGGAATCTGATTCGTGGAGTGAAACCGTTTTAAAAAAAAGTAATGTATATAATTGGTTTAAATGCCTACCATGCAGATAGTTCTGCGGCATTAATTAAAGATGGCACTGTGTTGTGGGCCACCGAGGAAGAACGTTTCACCCGTTTAAAGCACTGGAGTGGTCTGCCTATTGAGTCGATTGACTTTTGCTTAAAATCTGAGGGCATAACACTTGCGGATGTTTCTTGCGTTTGTATTGGACGTGATCCAAGTGTTAAACGTTCTAAAAAATTATATTATTTGCTTAAACATTCTCTCCATGCATTGGAACTTTTGGGTCAGAGGCTAAATAATCTGCGTAAGTTAGGTAATATTAAGAAACAAATTGAAGCTCGTTTTGGCTCTTGCCCTGAATTGGTTTATGTAGAACATCACCGTGCTCATTTGGCTTCTGCTTTCTTTTCTAGTCCATTTCAGGATGCTACAGTAATATCAATAGACGGTTCAGGTGATTTCTCAACAGTTATGATAGCAAAAGGAAGTGGTAAGAATTTGGAGGTTTTGGAGTCTCAAGATTTTCCAGTCAGCGTAGGTTTACTTTATACAGCTTTTACTCAATTCTTAGGTTTTCCCTATTATGGCGATGAATACAAGGTTATGGGATTGTCGCCCTATGGTGAGCCAATTTATTTAGACCTTCTAAGGGAAATTATTTGGAATGACGACAAAAAGATTATTGATTGGGATAATAGATATTTTAATATAAAAAATGGAGTCGTCACTTACTTAAATAATAAACCTGATGTTTCAGAGCTATTCGATCTTAAGCAGTTTGAGAGATATTTTGGAAAGCGCAGAAATAAATTTGATGCCATTGAGCAAAGACACATGGATATCGCGTCGAGTTTGCAAAAAAGAACGGAAGAAATTATTTTTGGTATCGTAGATCGTGCTGTAAAAATTGTTGGTTCTACGAACGTTTGCATAGCAGGCGGGGTAGCTCAAAATAGTGTTGCTAATGGAAAGATCATATCAGAAACTAGTGCTAAGCAGTTGTATATACCAAGTGCAGGTCATGATGCCGGTATTTCGATGGGTGCGGCACAATTTCATTTTCATGTGAATTTGCAGGGTAAAAGAGTTAATCCACTTTTTAATGCGAATCTCGGGATTTTCTTTAGTAATAAAGATATTGAGTCAATACTAAGAAGATTAAAGATTGATTATGCACCCATGGAGGACGATTTATTATTTCCATTTATTGCTCAAGAGATAGCTAATGGTAAGGTAATAGGTTATTTTGACGGCCAAGCAGAGTTTGGACCACGTGCACTTGGTAGCAGATCAATTTTAGCTGACCCGAGAAACCCTAATGCACAGAAGTTATTAAATGAGAAAATTAAAAAAAGGGAGTCCTTTCGACCTTTTGCTCCAAGTATATTGGAGGAGTATGGTGAAGAGTATTTTGAGAATTATCAATTTACTCCGTTCATGGAAAGAGTACTTCAAATTAAAAAGGACAAAAGATCGTCTATCCCTGCAGTTACTCATGTAGATGGTACTGGTAGACTTCAAAGTGTTAGAAAGGAATTGCGACCGAGATATCATAGGTTAATATTGGAATTCTTTAAAATCACTGGGATTCCAATATTAATAAATACTTCATTTAATGAGAATGAACCTGTAGTGAATATTCCTGAAGAAGCGATTGATACGTTTCTTAGGACTAATCTTGATGTTTTAGTTTTAGGAAATTATATTCTAAAAAAATAACATTTTGAAAATTAGTGTAATTACGCCTTGTTATAACTCTGCTAAAACGATTGAATCGACAATTAGAAGTGTTTATATTCAAAAACATAAGGACACAGAGCATCTAATTATAGATGGTGCTTCGACTGATGGAACTATAGAGTTGATCAAGTCCCAAGAGTCCCCTTATATCAACCTACTATCCCAAAAGGATGAAGGATTATATGACGCAATAAATAAAGGGATTGAATTTTCAACAGGTGAAATTTTTGGTATTCTCAATTCCGATGATAGATTTTATTATGATGAGGTACTAAGTGAAATAAATGAGATTTTTGTTACTCACCCGGAGATAGATTGTCTATACGGTAATCTGATTTATGTGGACTCTGCTGGGAGAATAAAAAGGAAGTGGAGGTCAAGGGATTTTGAACCTGGTCTTTTCAAATGTAGTTGGTCGCCAGCGCATCTAACTTTTTACTGTAAAAGAAGCGTGTATAATAAAATAGCTTCAGATGTAGATTTTATGTTAAGAGTCCTGGAGGTTCACGGTATGAGATCATTTTTTTTAAACAAAACTATGGTAGAAATGACTATAGGGGGAATAAGTAATCGAAATATCAACAGTAAGTTCATAATAATTAAAGAAATGTGCATCTCATTTAAAGATAATAATTTGAATTATTCAATACTTCGATACATTTTTTCTAAATTATTAAAATTCAAGGTATATTTTACATAAATGAAAACAGCACTTATTACTGGAATAACAGGTCAAGATGGTTCTTACCTAGCAGAATTATTATTAGAAAAGGGCTATTATGTCCATGGTGTTAAAAGACGAGCTTCGTCATTCAACACTCAACGTATAGATCACATTTATCAAGATCCGCATTTGAATCATGTGAAATTTAAAATGCATTATGGTGATTTAACTGATTCGACCAATATTATACGGATAATTCAAGAAGTTCAACCAGATGAAATTTATAATCTAGGTGCGATGAGTCATGTAAAGGTATCTTTTGATTCTCCAGAGTACGTCGCAAACGTTGATGGTATTGGTACATTAAGACTTTTAGAGGCAATTAGAATTTTAGGATTGGAGAAAAAGACCAAAATTTACCAAGCATCTACTTCAGAACTTTACGGAGGACTGTCCTCAAATAAAAATGGTGATGGCCTTTACGATGAAAATACACCGTTTTATCCAAGATCGCCATATGGTGCGGCAAAAATCTATGGTTTCTGGATTACTAAAAATTATCGAGAGGCATATAACATGTTTGCATGTAACGGTATCTTATTTAATCACGAATCTCCAAGAAGAGGAGAAACTTTCGTGACAAGAAAAATCACTATGGCTACTGCAGCAATTGCCCTTGGAGTACAGGATTGCCTTTATTTAGGAAATCTCGAGGCTAAAAGAGACTGGGGTCATGCTAAAGATTATGTAGAAGCAATGTGGTTAATATTACAGCAAGAAAAACCTGAAGATTTTGTCATTGCCATGGGTGAAACCACTTGTGTGCGTGACTTTGTAAGAATGGCATTTAGTGAGTTAGGCATTAAAATTAAATTTGAAGGGGTTGGTATCGATGAAAAAGGTATTGTTTCATCGTGCTCTAATCCTGAGTTTCAATTGCCGGTAGGTAAAGTTGTAATTGCAATTGATCCAAAATATTTTAGACCAACTGAAGTTGATGTTTTGATTGGTGACCCAACTAAGTCTAAAACTGTCTTAGGGTGGCAACCTAAGTACACACTTCAAGATCTTGTCAGTGAAATGGTACTTGCCGATGTTAATCGTACTAAAAGATCAATTCTATTATCTAACGCAGGTTATAATTCTTAGCAGTTCAAAAATGAATAAAGATTCAAAAATTTATATTGCAGGTCATAGAGGAATGGTTGGTTCTGCTCTTGTCAGGGCGCTTGAGCAAAATGGATACAATAATCTCATTTTAAAAACTTCAAAAGAATTAAACCTTACGGATCAATTAGCTGTCAACGAATTCTTTGAGTCTGCAAAACCAGAATATGTCTTTCTCGCTGCAGCAAAGGTAGGAGGTATTGTTGCCAATAATACTTATCGTGCAGATTTCATATACGAAAACCTGATAATCCAAACTAATGTTATTCACAGCTCATATCAGTCCGGAGTCAAGAAATTAATGTTTTTAGGTTCTTCATGTATCTATCCAAAAAACGCACCTCAACCTCTTAAAGAAGAGTACTTGCTAACAGGATTATTAGAGCCTACAAATGAACCGTATGCAATTGCAAAAATTGCAGGAATCAAAATGTGTGAAGCCTATAGAGACCAATATGGTTGTAACTTTATTTCGGTCATGCCAACCAATTTGTATGGCCCTAATGATAATTATGATTTAAACAACTCTCACGTTTTACCTGCCCTTCTTAGAAAATTCATAGAAGCTAAAAATAACGGTGATAATTCTGTTACATTATGGGGAAATGGAACACCGCTTAGAGAGTTTTTACATGTCGATGATCTAGCTAATGCATGTTTGTTTTTAATGAAATCATATAACGAAAAAGAGATTCTAAATATTGGAGTGGGTGAAGATATCTCTATTTTAGACCTTGCTAAATTGATAAAGTCGATTACAGGTTTTGAAGGTGAAATCATCCTTGACAGATCAAAACCAGATGGCACACCAAGAAAATTAATGGATGTTTCTAACCTGAATAATTTAGGATGGAAAGCAAAAATCGATTTGTATGAAGGTATAAAAAAAGTATACTTAGAAATTGAAAATACTTCCTGGGCATGGTAAAATGATAGTATTAACCGGTTCAACAGGATTTGTTGGAAAATCAGTACTAAACTATTTTGGGGCTGATTCTATTTACGTTATAAAGCGTGATGGAGAATTTGTAGCGGACAACACGAAGGTTTTATCCACCTAGCCGGCAAAGCTCACGACCTGAAGAATACCTCATGTCCAGATGAATACTGCCAAGTCAACACTGAACTAACAAAAAAAGTATTTGATGCTCTTTTGGTCTCAGACGCCAAAGTTTTCGTCGCCTTTAGTTCTGTTAAAGCTGTCGCAGATGTTATTCATGAAGAATTAAATGAAGAAACAGCTCCTAATCCAATAACCCACTACGGCAAAAGCAAACTACTAGCAGAAAGATATATTTTATCTAAGGGAATTCCAGAAGGGAAACGAGTTTATATTCTAAGGCTATGTATGATACACGGTCCAGGTAATACGGGGAATCTAAATCTACTTTATAAATTAGTTTCAAAAGGTATTCCTTGGCCTCTTGGGGCATTTAAAAATGAACGGTCTTTTTGTAGTATTGATAATTTGATGTTTATCATTAGAGAATTAGTAGAACGTGAGGAAATCCCTTCTGGGGTCTATAATGTAGCTGACAATATCCCACTTTCGACCAATGAGGTGATTTCGATTTTAGCAGAATCTCAAAATAGGAAGCCCAGAATTTGGAATATTTCTAAAGGATTAATCCAGCTCGGCGCCAAAATAGGGAATGTTCTTAAACTGCCACTCAATGAAGAGCGTTTGCAGAAAATTACGGACTCATATGTCGTAAGCAACAAGAAGTTAATTAGCGCTATTGGCAAGCCACTTCCTATTTCAAGTAGAGAAGGTTTGCTTAAAACATTCCAATCATTTCAATAATTGATGACAAGAATATTTGATATAGTTTTTTCTATTGTGGGGTTGCTAATATTAAGCCCTATAATCCTTCTATTGTTGATTATCGGTTAATTTGATACGGGTTCACCGCTGTTCCTACAATAACGTGTGGGAATGAAACAAAAGCCGTTTAAATTATTGAAGTTTCGCTCGATGCATGTGAACACCCAAGTAGTGGCAACGCATTTGGTTCAAGTGAGTTCTATAACCAAGTGAGGTTCTTTTCTGCGCAAATCCAAATTGGACGAACTTCCACAGTTATTTAACATACTGATGGGTGATATGAGTTTTGTTGGGCCACATCCTAATTTCTCTAATCAAATAGAATTAATTGAAGAACGCGCAAAGAGAGGGGTATATTCGATTCGCCCGGGTATTACATGATTGGCACAAATCAATAAAATTGATATGTCCACCCCACAACGCTTGGCAGAAACCGATGCCAAGATGATTGAGCACCTCAATGCGGTGTACTACTTTAAATACATCATCCTTACCGTATTTGGTAAAGGGTTTGGGGATAGGGTGAGAAAGTAAAAGGTGACCCATTTCTGAGCCACCATTAGTTCGTTTACTCCGCAGTTCAACTTTTCCCGCTCTTACAGTACTTAATCGATGGGTCAGGACAAGGTTTAAAACCCACCACCATCGATGGGAACGGCGCTGAGTTCTTCGCGTCGCCAAATTTCAACCTTCCTTTAATGAATTCGATTTCCACGCCGCACTTGTCGTAGATGTGGTCGTGGAACCATCGCGTATCAACCCGTGCTGGTAAAAGTGAAACCACCGTCGTTTTGGTACAGTTCGCTTCTTGAAACGCCTTCTCAATCCATTTAGGTATTTCTCTACCATACGGTGGGTTCATCCATACTACGCCCTGCCATGTTTGTTTTAAACCATCGTCATCAGGAGTAAAGTAAACGGGACACTTTGCGTTCTCTGCAAGCGCACACACATCAAGAGTAAAGTGGTACTTCTGGTTTTACTGGTCAAAAAACTTTTGTGGCGTGGACCAGTTCACTGTTGCCAAGGAGAACATTATTTCTGTGTTCATTTTTCATATTGAATAAATTTTGGTTATGACATTAACGTCATTCAAAACATACCCAAATGAAATGAACTTGTAAAGGGTTAATTATTTTTTTCTAAAACCCGTCCTCGTACTCGTTTATCAATTTCCCCAACTTCCCCAGTTTTTGCTGAATGGTTTTCAAATCGCACACCATTGGGTCAAACCTGCTGCCAACCCATCTCTTGGTACTTTTATATTCAGGGTGTTTGGGATTGAATAGAATCTCTTTTATTTCTTTATATCTATATGTACCACCACAATCTTCAGGTGGACATGCGTGCTCACCCCCATTGATCTGAGGTAACACCTCATTGATCGGGTGAGAGGATATCTCCACAAATTCAAGGTGGTGAATCCAATTATCCCCAAAATCATAATCATACGTTACGGTTTTTCCCACATGGGAGAATACCTGGGTAACCATTACCCCTTTGAGATCCGTTACGGGTCCCAACTTGTCATCTACCATTCGGTATCCGCGATCACCTCTTCCCCCACATTGAACTGATACAAGTGTGTGTTGGTCCATTCTATGCTAATTAGATCATTATTTTGAAGTAATTCATTTTTTATAATTGTAATTCTTTAATTTTACTTCATATCAATAAGTGTTATCAATTAAAATCTAATTATGCGTAAAAAAAGACTGTCAAATGAGGATGTCATTCAAATAGTAAAACAATTAGGTGAAGGTAAAGACGCAAAAGAATTAGCCAATACTTATAATGTTTCTGTTGCTACAATTTATAATTTCCGCACCCGTTTAAAACGTACGGGAACGGTAGTTCCTCCTGCTATGAGAGGTCGAAAACCTAAGGTAAAAAAAGAGGAAATAAAAAGTGAAACCCAAAAAAGAGGCCGTAAACCAAAAGCACAAAAGTTAGAATTAGAAAATTCAAAAGTAGAATCGCCTATTAAAAAAGTGCCTACCTATGAAAAAATGGAGCAATACAATTTTATAATTAATGGGGTTAAAGTAACTGTTTCAGGGAAAGCTAAAAACGTACATATAGCAGCTGATGCGATGGTCGTTAATTTCTAATATTTATGGTAGCTTTACGCCTGTTTTATAAAAAGCTATTAATGAACCAGCCAACAGAAATTCAAGCCCTGGAAGAAGAAATAAGTTTAAAAGACCTCATCAAGATGATTCAATCTTTGTTTGGACTTTTAAGGAAGAACATTTTCCGTATAATTATTATTGGTCTGCTTGGCGGAGGGCTAGGTTTCCTTTATGCTAAACTTGCGAAAGCCAAGTACAAATCAGAGCTTCGGTTTGTCGTTAAAAGTGAAGGGTCTTCGTCTGGGCTTAGCGGCATGTTGGGTGGACTTGGATCTGTCTTAGGTGGCAGTACGATGGGATCACCACTCGAAAGAACAATTGAAATTGCAAGTTCTGATCGTATTGTTGGTTCTGCACTTTTGTCTGAAGTTCAAATCGAAGGCAAAAACGAAATTTTAGCCAACAGCTTGATTCGAATCAACAAGTTGCATAAAAATTGGGAAAAGGATAGCCTGCTCAATGGGATTACTTTTAATAAACAAGATACATCAATAGAGTTTATGGACTTCCCTAAGAGAAAGGCTATTAAGATGCTGGAAGCACTCTTGATTCCAAAAACTGGGGATGGAATCATAACTAAGTCTTTTGACAAAAAATCTGGAGTAGTTACGCTTTCTGCAACTCATACAAATGAAGATTTTGCTATTGTATTAACAAAAGAAATCTATAATAAATTAAGGGATTTCTATGTTGAGCAAATGATTACATCTGCTGCCAATAATGTGCTAGTGCTTCAAAAAAAGGTAGATAGTATCAAATTTGAATTGTCCCAAGTGCAGTCTTCTTATGCTAGAACCACTGATCAGTCTTTTGGATTACTATTTCAGGAAGATAAGGTAGAACTTAGGAAACTCGCGGTTCGTGAACAAATGTTGTTGGCGATGTACGCTGAAGCGCAAAAAAATTTGGAAACTTTCAAATTCATGAATGACTCAGCTATACCCACACTCACGGTCATTGATATGCCTTATTCTCCATTAAAAAAAATACAGCCCAGCAAGATTTTATTTACTGTAGGTGGAGCCTTTTTTGGGGCATTTTTGACTTTCCTTTTTATAGCCATCCGCCGCTGGTACAAAAATCTCATGGCTTCTTAATTAAATGTCGAACCTTGTTACAATTTCATGGTATTCGCATTTACGAGGCTTCTTTACAAGAGGCAATTCATACAATTGTCAAGCAATTAAGTGACAATGTCAGTATTGTTGATCAAGCCCGATGTGTCAGCGCCACTGGCGCCCATGGCTTAGTTGAAGCGCAGAAAGACCCTGCTTTTAAAAATATTCTCCAACAGTTTTACTGGAACCTACCCGATGGCATGCCGCTGGTTTGGT
>JACCDP010376695.1_pt1 | contig 27417 bp, 27 predicted proteins | sample 7445841 | NCBI WGS metagenome assembly JACCDP01 (sample SAMN15323441, study PRJNA562643) | freshwater metagenome | isolation source: river surface water | place: USA:Blue River Watershed | collected 2017-08-17 | reverse complement strand
CTGGAACGCATCGCCATCAGCGCGAGCGAACAGTCGGGGCGCTGCAGTGTGCCTGCTGTGGAACCGCCCGCGACGCTGCAGGACTGGCTGGCCCGCCCCCGCACCGGGGCCTGCTTCGTGCTGGACCATCTCGGCTCTGCCGGTCTGCAGGTCGCAACGCCTCCCGCGGAAGTGACCCTGCTGATCGGCCCCGAGGGAGGTCTTGCCGAACATGAGGTCGAGCTCGCCGTGGCGGCCGGTTTCCAGACCTGCCGCCTGGGCCCTCGCGTGCTGCGCACCGAGACGGCGCCGGTGGTCGCCATCGCACTGGCCCAGTACCTCTGGGGTGATCTGACCCGTTGAGCGGCAGACTCAGCTGCATTGGCGGTGCAAGGCGCGCCGAAAAAAAAAGCGCCCCGAGGGGCGCTTTCAATGGAGGGTAACCTTCTTCACTGCGGGGCTTACTTGGTGAACTCCGGATAGGCTTCCAGACCACACTCGGACACGTCGCAGCCAGTCGCTTCTTCCTCTTCGCTCACGCGGATGCCGAGGACGGCCTTGAGGATGGACCACAGGATCAGACTGGTCACGAACACCCAGACAAAGATGGTCAGGGCGCCGATGATCTGGCCGGAGAAGCTCACGCCGTCATTGGTGATCGGCACCAGCAGCAGACCCAGCAGGCCACAGCTGCCGTGCACGGAAATGGCACCCACCGGGTCGTCGATCTTCAGCTTGTCCATGAAGACGATGCTGGACACCACCAGTAAGCCGCCCAGGGCGCCGAACAGCGTCGCTTCCAGTGCGGTCGGCGTGGAGGGTTCTGCCGTGATGGCCACCAGTCCGGCCAGGGCGCCGTTGAGTGCCATGGTCAGGTCGAACTTGCCGAACATGGCGCGGGCCAAGAACAGAGCGGCCACCAGCCCGCCGCAGGCAGCGGCATTGGTGTTCATGAACACCATGGCGACAGCGTTGGCATTGGAGATGTCCGCCAGTTTCAGCACGGAACCGCCGTTGAAGCCGAACCAGCCCATCCAGAGGATGAAGGTGCCGAGCGTGGCCATGGGCAGGTTGCAGCCCGGGATGGCCTTCACGCTGCCGTCAGCGCCGTACTTGCCCTTGCGGGGGCCGAGCAGCAGCACGCCTGCCAGCGCAGCGGAGGCGCCTGCCAGGTGCACGATGCCCGAACCGGCAAAGTCGGAGAAGCCGAGGTCACCCAGCGTGTACATGCCGAACACGGCGTTGCCACCCCAGGTCCAGGAGCCTTCCATCGGGTAGATCACGCCAGTCATGACCACTGCGAAAGCCAGGAAGGCCAGCAGCTTCATGCGCTCGGCAACAGCGCCGGAGACGATGGACATGCAGGTGGCCACGAACACCACCTGGAAGAAGAAGTCGGACGCGCCGGAGTACACGGCACCGCCTTCGAACCCTTCCTCTGCCTTGGAGGCCAGGGCATCGGCCACCAGAGTCTCGCCACCGTCGATCCCGGACAGGAACACGGTGCCGCCGTACATGATCGCGTAACCGCACACCATGTACATGATGCAGGCCACCGCAAACAACGCGATGTTCTTGGTCAGGATCTCTGTGGTGTTCTTGGCACGCACGAGGCCCGCTTCCAGCATCGCGAAGCCTGCGGCCATCCACATCACCAATGCGCCACACACCAGGTAATAGAATGTGTCGATTGCGTACTGCAGTTGATAAATTTGGTCTTCCACCTTGATACCTCCGAACCCGAATCGAGTTCTTGACGCCTGATTGATTTGAGTAGTTAGTGCCTTACACAGCTTCTTCGCCGGTCTCGCCAGTTCTGATGCGGATGACCTGGAGCAGGTCGGTGACGAAGATCTTGCCGTCGCCGATCTTTCCGGTATTGGCCGCCTTGGTGATGGCTTCCAGCGTCTGATCAAGCAGGTCGTCGCCGATCGCCACTTCGATCTTCACCTTGGGCAGGAAGTCCACGACATACTCTGCCCCGCGATAAAGTTCCGTGTGTCCTTTCTGTCTGCCAAAACCTTTCACTTCGGTCACGGTGATGCCCTGCACGCCGATTTCTGACAGCGCTTCGCGGGCATCGTCCAATTTGAAAGGCTTGATGATTGCCGTAACTAGCTTCATGTGTTTGCTCCTTACCTTCTTAATATCTGCTCCGCCGATTCAGTGCAGATACACCTGAATCGACCTGATGCACGGGGCGTGCCACAAAGGAAAAATACTGAATTTACAATGTGATACACGAATACGTGCGCGTAGTTGAATGGATTGATGTAGCACCCGCCCGGAAATCGCACCGATATGGAGCATTCCAGAATGCATCGCACCAATGTCGTGCGGATGCCTCGCAGGCTGTGCAGCCCGCGTATTGAGCAGGCAAAAGAAAAGGCCCGCGAGCACGCAGCGCGCGGGCCTTTCAAAGGGCTTGCAGTCAGATCACGTTCGCGGCTGGCGACCATGATCTTCATTCGTCAGAACGCCTTGGCGATGCCGAACACGATGACGCTGCTGCAGTCCTCGGAACCGGCACAGTCAGCCTCGCTCAGCGTGGTGTCGTTGTACATCAGCGACAGATTCACACCGGCAAACGGCATGGTCAGGGAGACGTTGTAGTCGGAGTAGGCATCTTCATCACCGAAGACATCCTGATCGAAGGTCTGCAGGCCGTAGTGCAGGCCCAGAGTGATGTCATTCCCCAGCGGAACGCCGTAGTCCAGCGTGTAGTACATGGCATCGCCCACACCGGCGAAGAAGTCGTCGGAGTAGTTGATGGTGGCCAGGAAGCCCGCGTAGGTGAACTTGCCGTAGACTTCCAGGAAGTCGTCATTGCTGTTGCCCGGATAATCGTAGTAAAGCGCACCGAAGTCGTAGCCGACTTCCTCGGTGAAGCTGCCGCGGATACCGCCGTAGTAGTCCAGCTCGATGCTGTCGTCAAACGTGATGCTGGAAGCCCAGGTCCCTACATAGAAGCCGGATTCGGAGGCGTAGTCGAAACCACCCTGGATTGCCGAGCCGCCGCTGGTCTGAGAGATACCGCGGTAGATGTAGTCGGTTTTCAATGCCACGTTGCCAGCGATGGATGCTTCCTGCGCACTGGCAGTCACTGCTGCAGACATGAATCCGGCGGCGAGCAATGCTTGTGTAAGTTTCTTCATTTGGAATAGCTCCTTGACGTTGTAGTAAAGTTTTTGACCTTTCAGGTCAGCAGCAGCGATGCGGCGTATTGTGTTTCTCGTGGACGCTCGCAGCGATGTACGATCCAGCCGAAGCACAATGCGTGCCCAGTTTGGGAATTGCCCTGGCGCTCAAGCTTCAATTGATTGAAAGCAATGGACTTTTTTGCGGCAACGCGGAAGAGATCGACGGCGCACGAGGGGGCATTCACCAAGGGCTGCAAAGCGGTTTCGCGCGCCTCCTGCACCGTTTTGGTTCGCGTGCACCATTCTGTTCTGCACTGGCGTGCGGCGTCCGCAGGCATTGGGCTACAATCCCGGCCGCATCCTTCAAACCGACAACGGAAGACACCCTCATGATCAACAAACAGTTCCTTGAAGACTTGACCCAGCAGCTCACGCGCCTGCTGCCCCAGGCCGAAGCTGCCGGCGAAGAGGCTCGCAAGGCCATGGCCGCGGTATTGCAGAAGGCGTTCGCCTCGCTCGACTTGCTGACCCGCGACGAGTTCGAGGCGCAGTCGGCAGCACTGGCGCGCGCCGAGGAACGATTGGCGCAGCTGGAGCAGGAAGTGGCGCGGCTGGAAGCCTTGATGAAGGAGCAGGGGAAGGCCTGAAGCCAGCCTGCCGGCAGCGTATTCTCTCGGAGCGACAGTGACCTGCCGGGCTTCTTCGAGCCATTCAAAACTGGACTACGGCCCCGGTTTTGATTGCTGAATTGCACTTCTGTCTGAACTCACCTGGCGTCATGTTCGCAAGACTTGAATGGGGTCGGACAGGATTGTAAGGCACTCGCCAGCTCTCAATGACTGCCTTTGCTTCTTGGCGCGCTCTGAACCATTCCATCGATAGGCACTCATCACGGAACTTGCCGTTGAAGCTCTCGGCCGTGTCACACTGCCATGGCTTACCCGGATCGATCGGAAACATGCCAAGTTCATTCTTCAGAGCCCAGCGCAGCAGTGCTCGCGACACAAATTCCGGCCCGTTGTCTGAACGCAGTGTCTGCGGTGCGCCTCGAACACTGATCAACTGTAAAAGCACTTCTATCACGCGATTGGAGCGAACGGAGCCCGCCACATCAATGGCTAGACACTCGTGCGTGTACTTATCCACAACGGTCAGACATTTGAGCTGCTGGCCATTGGCACAGGCACCAAAGACAAAATCATACGCCCACACTTGATTGGCCATCGTGGGCGTCTGTATGCGTTGTCGGGCGCTGGCGACGCGTATGCGTGGCCGCTTACGTGGGACTTGCAAGCTCGCCTTTGCCCACAGGCGGTATGTGCGAATTGCACTGCGTTGCTCACCTACGCGTCGCATGAAAACCTGTATTCATCGATAGCCGTAGCGCGGGAACTGCGCAGACAGCGCCCGCATCTGCTCCATCGCGGGCTCGTCCTTCTGCGCCATGCGGCGGCGCTAGTGCAATGCTGAGCGTGCGACATTGAGCAGCGTACACGCTCAGCAAGTACCTCCTTCAGCCTTGCGTTCTCCTGCTCCAACTGGCGCAGTCTGCGAACCTCGTCAACGGCCATGCAGCCATACTTCTTGCGCCAGGTGTAGATACTCTGCTCGCTGACCTCTGTGGCCTTGGACACCGCAGCCACTGATGTGCGGTCCGCCTCGCGCAGCATCTTCACGATCTGCTCTTCCGCAAATCGACTATTCTTCATGCCTCACCACGATTGAGGGGGCCATACTCTCACGTTTTAACTGGTCAAAAAACACCCTGGCAGGCCATAGGCTTACAACAACGAATTATAGAAGTGGCGAAAAATGTCACTGATCTCACAACTCCTTCACGCCATCGATATATAGAATGAATATGTCAAAAGTCCTACATAAAAAAATATTACCTTAAAACTATAGTTATTATTGTCAGATATCTTCCACGAATTTTGCGACAGGTTTTCTGGCACAGAGTCCAAGATAACTCAAAATGAAAATGGAGCTTTTTTATGAGGTATATAGCGATATTCTTGTTCACACTGATCCATCTTGATGCTGTCGCGCAGCAGGGAGGAGACTATGAAATGAAAGCTGACCAAAATCGGATAAATGCAAAATTGCATGAATTTACTGTGCACCTATCAAGCAAAGAGAATTCGGATTTAGTGCCTAGAGGGATAATTCTCAGAGGCGCTTACAGGATGCACACGCTGGGAAAGATAGCGCAAAGTACCGCTGGAACTCCAGATAGCCATCCCGCTCTGCATGAAATAACGGCACCTGCCGAGAACTTCATCGCTACCAGGTCGGTGCAAACACTTCTAGATGCGTGTGCATTAATATCGTCAAAAAAGGAGCTTGCTAGTGATGATTTATACAGAGCAGCAACTCTTTTTTCTTTGGCGGAGCAAATAGAGAATGAAGAACTAGAGGCCCACTACCTAACTTTGATTGAGAAATTGGAGCCAGAAGGAAAAATAGAAGTAAGTGAGCTCGTAGGCGCTACTTCTTGGAGTGTAAATTATACGCGGCTTGACTGGGCAGCATTAGTCTCCGACTCCCCTGACGTTGCTGAGTTTCTTATAAGAAATTCCTGCGCGAATACGGATCGATTACTTAAATAACTTAAATCGAATTGTGTAGAGGATTTTGAGATGAAAAGAATTAGTACATTTGCTTCCCTTATTGTTTTGATCACAGCTACGATTTTCTTTAGCACATTTTCTAACCAATCTGCGGCACTCAGTAGCTATTGTCTTAAGTATCCTGGGACGACTTTGACTCATGAGGTTTTTTGGACGAGTTATGAAACCATGACTTTTCTTCAAACCATGATGCAATCTCATGCATGGGGTCCTAACGCACCGGATGGAGTCACTGAATATACCGCGCATACAACCACAGAGTCTCAACCGTAGGTTCATGCACTCTACAACTGGGCACCTGGCCAATGGAGCATACTAGGCGATTCAAATCAGTTCGCACTTCTCGAATCCGGAGGAAACATGGACGTAATCTCGAATCCGAATCCGGGGGCTTGTGCGGAAGATTACACTCTTTCATGAGTTAGCGTTTTGCCAAGGCCTCGCCAGTGAGGCCTTGGCAGCCACTGTTTTCTGCTTTGAAGCGCCCTCAGTATTGAGACTCACCCCCTGAAAAACTTCTCCACCCGCCGATAAGCCAGCGCCTCCGCGATATCCGGCTTCGCGATGTCCTCGCGGCCCTCCAGGTCGGCGATGGTGCGGGCAATCTTCAGAATGCGATGATGCGCCCGCGCCGACAGCTGCATTTTCTGGACAGCCAGTTCCAGAAACTGTTCGCTTGTAGCATCGAGCGCGCAACTGGTCGCGATCTCGCTGGCACTCAGATCACTGTTCAATTTGCCATGGCGCTGCTTCTGCCACTGCCGACAGGCGCGAATGCGGGCGAGGTTCTGCGCGTGGGCGCCGTCATCGCCTCCCGCTGCCGACTGGCGCACCGCCCGCAATTCATGCGGCGCCAGCCGTGGCACTTCCACCATCAGGTCGATGCGATCCAGCAAGGGGCCGGAGATCTTCTCCAGATAACGTTTCACGCCTTCGGGCGTGCAGCGACAGCGGCCGTCCGGATCGCCGTGAAAGCCGCACTTGCACGGGTTCATCGCGGCGACCAGCTGGAAATTGGCCGGCAGCTGAAGGCGATAGTTCGCGCGGCTGATGGTGATGCGGCCCGATTCCAGCGGCTCGCGCAGCACCTCCAGCACGCTGCGGTTGAATTCCGGCAGCTCGTCCAGGAACAGCACTCCGCGGTGGGCCAGGGTGATCTCGCCGGGACTCGCCTGGGCGCCGCCGCCCACCAGGGCGATGCTGGTGGCCGTGTGATGCGGCGCGCGGAAGGCCGGCTGCAGCCAGCGCTCTGCAGCGATGGGCTGCCGCGCAATCGACTGTATGGCAGCGGCTTCCAGGGCTTCGGCTTCATCCAGAGGCGGCAACAGGGTGATCAGGCTGTTGGCCAACAGCGTCTTGCCCGTGCCGGGCGGGCCGATGAACAGGATATTGTGCGCCCCGGCCGCCGCCACCTGCAGCGCACGCTTGGCGGCCTGCTGACCCTTGATGTCGGCGAGGCTCACGCTGGCCCCAGAAGTGGGAACGGGAGCGGGCGGCGTGAATGCCACACACTGCATCCCGCTCCCCGTGCGCAGCTGGGTGCACACCTGCAGCAGGTGCTCGGCGGCCAGGGCTCTCACCCCTCGCACCAGCGCGGCTTCGGCCATGTTGACAGCGGGCAGCAACAGCGTTCGCCCCTGGTCACGCGCGGCCAGCACGGCCGGCAACACACCATGCACCGGGCGCAGCGCGCCATCCAGAGCCAGTTCCCCCAGCACTTCGTAGCTGGCCAGCCCCCGAACCGGGATCTGTCCCGAGGCCGCCAGGATGCTCAGTGCAATCGCCAGATCGTAGCGCCCCCCGCTCTTGGGCAAGTCGGCCGGTGCCAGATTGATGGTCATGCGACGGGTAGGGAACTCCAGCCCGGCATTGAGGATGGCACTGCGCACGCGCTCCTTGCTTTCGCGCACCGCGGCCTCGGGCAGACCAACGATGGCCAGGGAGGGCAGGCCGTTGGAGAGATGCGTCTCGACGGTCACCAGTGGCGCGTCGATGCCGATATTGGCGCGGGTATGCACGATGGCCAGTGACATGCGACCTTCCATGGGCAGTGTCTTGTGGGGGGTGGGAGCGCGCGCGGCGCTGCTTCAAGCTTTAGAGCAGGATTGCCATTCCGGCAAGGCGGAGAGGCTCAGCCGAGGGCGAGCACGGACTGGATGCGGCGGTCGACGAAGTCTTCCTGGCCCAGCAGGGCCTTGATGTCGGCGAAGGTCAGCGGTTTGCTGAAGAAATAGCCCTGCACCTGATCGCAGCGGTTCTTGCCCAGGAAGCTGACCTGTTCGGCCGTCTCGGCGCCCTCGGCGATCACCTGCATGTTGAGACTGTGGGCCAGGTTGATGATGGCCTTCACGATGGTGGCATCGTCTTCGTTGGTGGTGACGCTGCCCACGAAGGAACGGTCGATCTTGAGCACGGAAATGGGCAGACGCTGGATGTGGGCGAAGGAGGAATAGCCGGTGCCGAAGTCGTCCAGCGAGATGTCGATGCCCAGCTCGCTGAGCCGGCGCAGGCTCTGATCCACGGCCTGCCCCTCGATCATCATCGTGGTCTCCGTCAACTCGAACTCCAGACGCCCCTCATGGATGTCCATCTTCCGCATGATGTTGGCGACGGTCTGCACGAAGTTCTTGTCCTGGAACTGCTTGAAGGACACGTTCACCGCCAGCTGCACCTCATCGAAGCCTTTCAGCGCCAGCTCGTTGAGATCCTTGCAGGCCTGATGCACGACCCAGTAGCCCAGCGGCACGATCAGCCCGCTTTCCTCGGCCACGGCGATGAATTCGGAGGGCGGGAGCAGGCCGCGGCTGGGGTGCTGCCAGCGCACGAGCCCTTCCGCGCCGACGATGCGATGGGTGTTGTTGTCGATGCGTGGCTGATAGTGCAGCACGAACTCCTCATTGCGGATGGCACGTCGGATCTCGGCCTCCAGACGCAGGATCTTCTGTGCCGCGTCTGTCATGTCCCGCGTGTAGAACTGGTAGTTGCTGCCCTTCTCGCGCTTGGCGATGCGCATGGCCATGTCGGCATTGGCCAGCATGAGGTCCACCGACATGCCCGGCTCCTTGTTCATGGCGATGCCCATGCTGACGTTCATGCGAATGGCGTGCTGGGCCACCGGGAATGGCTTGGCCATGGCGGCGATGATGCGTTCGAGGTTGATGCGACACTCGGACTCCACCGAGCCGAGGGCATTCTGGTAGACCACGGCGAACTCGTTGCCGCCGATGCGGGCCAGAGCATGGTGGGCGGAAAGACACGAGGCGATCCGCTCGGCGATCAGCTGAATCAAGGCATCGCCAGCGACCTGGCCATAGGAGGCATTCACTTTCTTGAACTGGTCCACGTCGATCAGCAGCAGGCCCACCGATTCGGGCGTGGTGGCATCGGCCAGGATGCGGTCGAGCTGCTCGCGGAACTCACTGCGATTGGTCAGGCCTGTCAGCGGGTCGACGCCTTGTGAAGGCGCAGGCTGCTCTTTCCTGGGTGCCATAGCCCGGCGGATGGCCCTGGCGAGCACGCCTGGGGTCAATTGATCACGCAGCAGGATATCCGAGTCGCCTCGGGCACAGGCGACGGCATCGGCGCCAGCGGGGGGTTTGTCGGTGAGCAGCAGGATGGGAGCATCCCGTTTCTGTCGTTGCAGTTCTGCCAGCAGCCTGCGCGAAGCCAGTGCATCAGACACCTGCCCCCACAGCACAAGATGAAAGCGAGTCACGGGCGTCGCTTGCAGGACACGAATGTCCGCGCGACACCACACCAGCTGATGCCTTCCCCCTTCTATGCTGCCGACCAGGCTCTCGAGTTCCTTGAACTCAGCTTCCTGATCGGCAATCAGCAGTATTCGCACCGCTCCGCTCCATGAATCGACTACTGGACTACTGTTATCGGCACGCCAGACACTTTCCTTCAATGCCGATGGACCTTGCTGCTGTGGCCGATGCCTTGAATCAATCCATTCTCTCCAAGGCAATGTCGATTTGCGTGTATATAATAAGAGCACTCGCCAACTCATTGCCAGAAAAGACTTTTTCCATTCCCTGTGAACAAGCTCAATCCCCGTCAGCTCGAAGCTGTGAAATACATCAGCTCGCCCCTGCTTGTGCTTGCCGGCGCCGGCAGCGGCAAGACCAGTGTGATCACGCAGAAGATCAGCTATCTGATCAATGAATGTGGCTATCCCGCGCATCGCATCGCGGCCGTCACCTTCACCAACAAGGCTGCGCGCGAAATGAAGGAGCGGGTCGCCAAGCTGTCCCGTGAACGTGAAGGCGCCAGCAATATCCGCGGGCTCACGATCTCGACCTTCCACCACCTGGGCCTCACCATCATCCGGCGGGAACACGCGAAGCTGGGCTTCAAGTCGGGCTTCTCGATCTTCGACAGCCAGGACAGTCAGTCCCTGCTCAAGAGCCTACTGCACAAGGATGCGGAATTGAGTGACGAACAGCTCAGATTCCTGCAGAGCACGATCTCGAACTGGAAGAACCAGCTCATTACCGCCGAGCAGGCCAACCAGCTCGCGCTGGAACCGGAAGAAGTGCTGGCGGCCAGGGTCTACACGCAGTACCAGCGTCACCTCGCGGCCTTCAACGCGGTGGATTTCGATGACCTGATCCTGTTGCCCGTGGTGCTGTTCCAGACCCATCCCGACGTTCTGGAACGCTGGCAGAATCGCATTCATTACCTGCTCGTGGATGAATACCAGGACACCAACACGGGCCAGTACCTGCTGGTGAAACTGCTGCTCGGCCCGCGCAATGGGCTCACAGTGGTGGGCGACGACGATCAGTCGATCTACTCGTGGCGCGGCGCCCGACCGGAGAACATGGTTCAGCTGGAAAAGGACTATCCCAGTCTCAAGTTGATCAAGCTCGAGCAGAATTACCGTTCCACCAACAACATCCTGACGGCGGCGAACACCCTGATCGCCAACAACCCCCACCTCTACGAGAAACAACTGTGGAGTCAGCTCGGGGTGGGCGAACAGCTGCGGGTGATCGTGGCGCCGACACAGGAAGCCGAGGTGGAACGCATCGCCACGGAGATCCTCGCGCATTGCGTGACGAAGCGACTGCGTTTTCGCGACTTTGCCGTGCTCTATCGCGGGAACCACCAGGCCAAGGCGCTGGAACTGCAACTGCAGGCCAATCAGATTCCCTATCAGATCACCGGCGGCACCTCGTTCTTTTCCCGCGGCGAGATCAAGGACGTCATGGCGTATCTGCGCCTGCTCATCAACCCGGACGATGACAACGCCTTCCTGCGCGCCATCAACACGCCGCGACGCAAGATCGGGCCGTCCATCCTGGAAGCCCTGGGCACCTATGCCACCGAGCGCGGCATCAGCCTGTTCAGCGCCTGCAGCGAGATCGGACTAGGGCAGTTCCTGGAAGACAAGAAGCGGGACCGTCTGGTGAAGTTCGCCCAGTGGATGAATCACGTGAGTGAGCAATGCCAGCGTGGCGACAGCATCGCCGCCATTCGCGAGATGCTCAGCGACATGGACTTCGAGGGCTGGCTGCATCAGACCAGCAATTCGGAGCCGGCCGCCATCCGCGCCATCGCCAATGTGGAACTGCTGCTGGAGCAATTGCAGAAGAGTCTGACCAAGGCCGGCGAGGACGACGACGAGGGCGAAGAGGACATCGAGGCGGCCATCAACAAGCTGATCCTGCGTGACTTGCTGGAGCGTCAGGAAGAGGAAGACATCAACAACCAGGTGCAGCTCATGACACTGCATGCCGCCAAGGGACTCGAGTTTCCCTATGTCTACATCATGGGCATGGAAGAGGACTTGCTGCCGCACCGCACCAGTGTCGAGAACGACGACATCGAAGAGGAGCGCCGCCTGGCCTACGTAGGCATCACCCGTGCGCAGAAGGGGCTGGCCTTCACCCTGGCGCGCAAGCGCAAGCAATTCGGCGAGGTGATCACCACCACGCCCAGCCGCTTCCTGGACGAACTGCCTCAGGACCTGCTGGACTGGGAAGGGCGCAGCGACTCAACGCCGGAGCAAAAGAAGGAGAAGGGCTCGGCCGCACTGGCCAGCCTGATGGGCATGTTCGATTGAGAATGACCAAGAAGCGGGCAAGGACCGGGGGGCGCTTGCTGGAGTTCGTGGGGGCTTGCTGGAACTTGCTGGAGTTCGTGGGAGCTTGCTGGAATTTGTGGGAGCTTGCTTGCAAACGAACATCGACGGGGTCAGAACTGCAGCAGCTCCCTCGCAGGCGAGAGTCGCTTGCGGGGAGCTGCCACCAGGCCAACAGCTTACTTGCTGTTGTCCACCATGTACTGCACCAGCGCTTTCAGGTCATCGTTGGTGCAGGTGAAGCACATGCCCTTGGCAGGCATCGCGTTCAGACCATTGATGGCATTGGCCAGCAGACCATCGATGCCTTTCTCGGCACGCGGACCCCAGGCAGCGGCATCACCAACTTTCGGCGCACCAGCGGCACCGCTGTTGTGGCAGGCCCAGCAGCTCTGCATGTAGGCGCGCTCGACATCGAAATTCTCGGACAGCTGCGCCAGCTGCATGACCACCGGCTTGGAGGTGTCAGCGGACAAGGAACCTGACATCACTGCCAGAACGGAAACCAGACCAACCTGCACTGCACGAGACTTCAACACACGAATCAATTTCACGACGACTTACTCCTGTACTGTTTCCAGTAACCAACTGTTACGACTCAAGGGTATTCCCCTCAGGCTTAACCAGTAATGAACGGCTTACTGAGCCTGGGTAGTTATGTACTCAACCAGCGCTGCAATGTTTTCATCACTGCAGGTCATGCACATTCCACGGGCAGGCATCGCATTGACGCCACTGATTGCATTGGCGACGAGGCCATCAATGCCGCGTTCGGCGATGCGGGCGGCCCAGGCAGCGCCATCGTCGGTGCGCGGAGCGCCGGCCATGCCGGAGGCGTGGCACATGGAGCAGCTGGCGTTGTAGGTGGCTTCCACACTGAACTCGCCACCAGCGGCTGCCGCTGGCGCAGAACCGCCCGCAGCGCAGGCTTCACCAGCCAGACAGACTTCGCCCACCGGCTTCATGCGCTCGGCCACGATGTCATCGCGTGACTGAGCAGCCAGGGAACCGGCGAACACAACGCTGGCAAGCAGCGCACTGATACGGATGACGCGAAACGCGGGACTGCTGGAGAATAATGACACGCTGAAACCCTCTTGAATGAACCAACTGAAGCGAAATTGCGCGCGATTATACAGGCAGCCCGACGCCAGAGTAAATTTGCAAAATGCGCCTCAGGGGCTCACCAGCAGATTGATGGGTTCTTCGTGGAAATAGAGTTCGTTGGGATTGCTGTTCAGCCCGTAGCCAATCAGGAAGCGGACCGAGGTGTCGCTCATGCCGAAGGTGGAAGCCACAGCCTGCCCGAGGATGGTCACATTCTCCGTCGCACCCAGGATCTTGCTGCTGGTGACGGGGACCGGGGAGGTCTGGCTGCCCAGCGGCACGAACTCGCCCACCGGGTTGCGGACATAGACCTGGTTGTTCTCCAGGATGGCGGCCATCACCAGAAAGCCCTGGCGCCCGCGGTGCGCCGGGTCGACCGTGATGCGGCCCAGCACGTCGAAGCGCTGGGTGGGGGTGACGCGATTGCTGTAGGACGCGCCGCCATCGGTGGTGACACCGCCGGCGAACATGGCGCTGCTGCGGCCGCCCTGAAGGCTGGTGTTGCGACCGACACCGATCAGCGCCGAGCTCTCGTAGCGCGCCGTGAGCTGGTAGGGCCCGTTGTTCTTGCCACAGCTGGTGTCGCCGGTCGAGCTGGTCAGGGTATTGGCCAGCACCGCATAGGTGCCGGCCGGCAGCGTACGCTCGATCTGGGAATTGCAGCCCGTGCCGCCATCGTCGTCGATCTCCAGCACTTCCGAGCGTGAATTCATCAACACCAGCACGGAATCCAGACTGCCGGAATTCATGTTCAGCGTCACCCGCGTCGACTGGGCCAGGTCCAGCTGGTACACATCAGTGAGGCTGGTGTCGGTGCCGCCTCCGACCAGCTGCTGAACTGTGCAATCTCCCGAGTTGAGCGTGCCTGTCACCCGTCCGAAGTCGAGTCTCGACACGGGACATCGCGTGTAGCCCTCATAGAGTGTGGTGGCGCCGGCGATATCGTCGGGCTGCAGGGTGTAGAGATTGCCGATGCTGGCGCGCATGATCGAGCTGGCATTCTGCTCGTGCCCCATGCCGATGACGTGGCCGAGTTCATGCAGGGCCACGCGGGTGAAGTCGGTGCCACGATTGCTGTCGAAGGGGCCGTCGTAGATGTCGAAGCGGCTGTTGCTGTTGAAGACGATGTCGGCCTGCGTGATATCGGAGGCACCGAGCTGATTGGCTTCGGTGTAGACCAGGGTCACCGCCAGCACACTGGTGCCGTAGTCGTTGCCACAGACGGCGCTGGTGAAGTCCGCTCCGTTCACATTGTCGCCAGTGCCGGACGGAAAGCCGGTGGCCGTGGCGCTGGCACGATAGCCATTGCACGGGTCCCGGTAGCTGTCCAGCAGCGTGAACTCGAACGGCGTCTTGTCGTCCCATTCCTGCGCGGCGCGGCGCAGGGCATTGCTCCAGGCCTGACCGCTGGCTGCCACACCTGGAATGCCGATATGCAGGTGCGTGCTGCCCCCCGGCCATTTCGAGCCGTTCACGGAAAAGCTGTAGGCGCTGAGACTGAGTGCCGCGAGCAGGGCCGAGAGAATCCACTTCAGCATGAGGCGTGGCTTCCTGTCATGGCTGCTGCACCAGCGCCCGCACCGAGCGCTTGAACTCGTCCACCGGCATGGGCGCACTGGCGGCCATGGCACTCAAGGACTCCTGCACGATCACGCCCTTGGCTACGCCCTTGCTGAACGTGTTCATGGCCGCGGTCACCGGCGCCTGCTCCGGGGCGGACACGCCGAGCACGGGCTCGTGATGCGCCGTCAGCACGCCTGGCCGGCCATCGGCACGCGGCTCGATGAGGAAATGCCCCTGGGACCAGCCCACGAGCGGATTGACCTGCGGCCGCGTCAACGACTCCACGAAATAGAAACCCGTCTCGCCCACCTGGGGCAGTTGCAGGTCGGTGACTTCCAGCCGCTGCCCGCCCACGGTGCCACCCAGGAAACGCAGGGTGAGGGTGCTGGAGGCGTGCTCGCCCTTGAGCAGCTCCAGCACCTCGAAGTCGACCCAGGTGTGGATCATGCCCTCGGCATCGCGGCGCGCCTCCACGGCACGAACACGCCCCTCGAACACCAGTTCGGCGTGATCGACCACCTCCTGAAAGCTCATTTCCAGGACGATACTGGCACGGGCAGACAGCGTGCAAAGCGAGAGCAGCAGGCTGAAAGCCATCAGCTGCCAGAGAGCAACACCCGTTGCGTCAATTTTCTCCATAATCGGATCACCATAATCGATTGAAGCGCAGTGCGCCGGACAGCCCGAGAATGCCTCCTGGCTGCGCCAAGCATCGGGCCATATGCGCTATTCCGCTAGCGTCTGACAGAACTTCCTGCTGCTGCCCTGATCAGAAGCCCTGCTGGTAGCTGCCGTCCTGGATGCGCCGCCACCAGTCCTCGTTGTCCAGGTACCACTGAACGGTGCGCGCCAGACCTTCCGCGAAGCCGGCAATCGGCCGGTAACCCAGCTCGCTCATCAGCTTCTGGGCATTGATGGCGTAACGCGTGTCGTGCCCGGGACGATCGGTGACGAAGCTGATCAACGTGGTGCTGGCCGCGCCCTTCGCGGCGGGGCACTGCGGGAAGCGGTCACGCAGATTCTCGTCCGTCTTGAAGAAGCCATCCACGAGCTGACACAGCAGCTTCACGGTGTCGATGTTCGCCCACTCGTTGTTGCCGCCGACGTTGTAGGTCTCGCCCGGCGTGCCCTTCTCGATCACCAGCTCAATGCCACGGCAGTGGTCCTCTACATACAGCCAGTCGCGGATCTGCTGCCCGTCACCATAGATGGGCAGCGCCTTGCCATGCAGGATGTTCAGCAGGCACAGCGGAATCAGCTTCTCGGGGAAGTGGAAAGGCCCGTAGTTGTTGGAGCAGTTGCTGGTGGTGACGCGCAGACCATAGGTGTGATGATAAGCACGCACCAAGTGGTCCGACGACGCCTTGCTGGCCGCATAGGGCGAGTTGGGCGCATAGGGCGTGGTTTCCGTGAAGGGCGGGTCCTGCGGGCCGAGGGTGCCATAGACCTCGTCGGTGGACACATGATGGAAGTGATGCGCGAGTTTATGCGGGCCGTCCAGCCACACTTTCTTCGCGGCCTTCAGCAGCGAATGCGTGCCGACGATGTTGGTGGTGATGAAGGCGTCCGGCCCCGTGATCGAGCGATCCACATGGCTTTCGGCGGCGAAGTGCACGAGGGTGTCGACGCGGTGCTCGCGCAGCAGGGATTCCACGAGCGCCTGATCACAGATGTCCCCTTGCACGAAGCGCAGGCGCGGGTTGTCCCACACACTCTTGAGGTTCCAGGTGTTGCCGGCATAGGTCAGCGCATCGAGCGCGATCACGCGGTCATGCGCGTGCTGCGCCAGCCAGTAGTGGGTGAAGTTGGCGCCGATGAAGCCGGCGGCACCAGTGATCAGAACGGTTCGCATGGGGACAGGTCTCTCTTACTCAAAGTTTCTTCATGACGTCGCGCAAAGCCTCGCGCCAGTGCTGTTGCGGACATTGCAGTTCGTGCAGCGCACGCGACTTGTCCAGCACGCTGTAGGCCGGGCGGCGCGCGGGCGTCGGGTAGCTTTCCGTGGGAATGGGCTGCACGGGAATGGCGTAGTCCAGCAGGCCGAGGCGCAGGGCTTCGTCCTGGATCGCCATCGCGAAGTCGTACCAGCTGGCCACTCCGGCGTCGGTCCAGTGAAAGATGCCTTCCGGCACCTTGTGCGCAATCAGCGCGTGCAGGCACTGCACCAGACTCATCGTGGAGCAGGGCGTTCCTATCTGGTCATCGACCACGCGCAGCGAGTCACGTTCACGCATCAGCCGCAGCATGGTCTTCATGAAATTCTGTTGCCACGGCGAATACAGCCAGGCGGTGCGCACGATGGTGGAACGCTCGGGCAGCAGCTGCATCAGCGCACGCTCCCCCGCCAGCTTGCTCTGGCCGTAAACGCTCAGCGGCGCCACCGGAGCGTCGACTCGATACGGCCGATTGTGCTGCCCGTCGAAGACGAAGTCCGTGGAGAGGTGAATCAGCTGGGTGTCGGCAGCGCGTGCCCACAGTGCCAAGTGGCGCACGCCGTGCTCATTGATGGCGAAGGCCTGGGCGGACTGCGACTCGGCCAGATCCACCGCCGTGAAGGCCGCTGCATTGATCACGATGTCGGGCTGCAGGGCATCGAGGGTGGCTGTGACGCTGGCGGCGTCGGTGATGTCCAAGTCGCTGCGGCTAAGCGGCAACAGCACGTGGTCCTCGAACAAGGTGGAGCGCATGAGGGTCTGACCGAGCTGGCCGTTCGCTCCCGTGATCGCGATGCGGAGTCCCATCTTGTGTTCCCTTGGCGCTGTGCGCTCGCCTGAGGCGTGTTGTTGTTGGCGATGTCCTTGGTCTTGTTGTCGAATTTGCTGGCGGCGTTCAGCGCTCTTCGTAGTACGCCGCCTCGGCAAAGGGACGACCGTCGCGATCCTTGGCCGACAGCACCGGCTCGGCGATGCCCAGTTCGGCCAGCGGCCAGTCGATGCCCAGGGCCGGGTCGTTCCACAGCAGGGAGTGCTCGTCCTGGGGCGCGTAGTAGTCAGTGCACTTGTACACCATCTCCGCGTTGTCACTGGTCACCAGAAAGCCGTGGGCAAAGCCCGGAGGCACCCAGAGCTGACGGTGATTGTCCGCCGAAAGCCGCACGCCCACCCAGCGCCCGAACGTGGGGGAGTGACGGCGCATGTCCACGGCCACATCGAGAATCTCGCCGGCGATCACACGTACCAGCTTGCCCTGGGGCTGCTGCAGCTGATAGTGCAGGCCACGCAGGATGCCCTTGCCCGACTTGCTGTGATTGTCCTGCACGAAACGCAGCCCGGGTGCGATGTCGGCGAAACTGCTTTCGCGCCAGGTCTCCATGAAGAAGCCACGATGGTCGCCATGGACAGTGGGTTCGCAAAGGATGAGGTCGGGAATCGCGGTGGGAGTGAGTTTCACGCTGGGGCCTGTGTCAGTGCTTCTGGTTCAGTTGAGAAAGAATGCCGGGCAGCTCGTCGGCGAAGGAGCCGGCCGGATTGTAACCCAATTCATTCTGCAGCTTCTCGCAGGAAAACAGCTTGTCTGTGTTCAGCGCCTGATAGGAGCGCAGCCCCGGCGCATTGCGCAATCGCAACAGGCGGCTGATGACTTCCACCCCCGCAGCACCGCACCAGATCAACGACAAGGGCATGGACCAGCCCGGCACCGACCGCCCGAGCGCACGCCTAATCGTCAGCTCCAGCCCCTTCATGGTGTAGGTCTTGCCATCGGTGACGGTGTAGATCTGCCCATTGGCGCGAGGGGACTCCGCTGCCAGCAGCGCGGCTTCGCACAGATCGCGGTTGCCTACCAGCGAAAGCGAAGCGCTGGGCACGGGCAGCGGGGGGAACAGCCCGCGCTGCAGCAGCCGCACCATGCTCAGAAGATTGCCCTTCATGCCCAGGCCATAGACATTGACGGGCCGCAGACACGCCACCTCGATGGCACCGGCATGGGAAGCCGCCAGCAGCAGCACCTCCGCGTCGTGCTTGGCGCGTCCATAGGCTGTCAGTGGTTCAGGCCGACTGGCATCGGCAAGGGCGCTGCTGAAGAAGACGATGCGCCGCACCCCCGCCGCGATGGCCGCTTCCAGCAGACAGCGGGTGCCCTCGACATTGGTGGCACGCATCAGCGCCTCATCGTGCTGGTTCACATGGGCGTAGGCGGCGAGATGGAAGATCGTGTCCACGCCGGTGCAGGCGCGCGCCAGCGCGGCGGCATCCAGGATATCGCCCTGAAAGGCGAGGCAGTCACCCTCGTCCGGCCCGAAGTCCGGGCGCTGGCGAGAGTAGGCATGTACCCGGCAGCGCCGCTCCAACAGACGCTGCACCAGACTGCGACCGATGAAGCCGGTGGCGCCGGTGACGAGGACGGTACGCAGAGGTGCTTGCACGGGGGCTCCAAAGAAAGGGCTTTCAAGACGGGACGGACCAAGGGTAAAGATCGCCGCGCCTTACCACAAGCGCCAGCCATGGCTGTTGTAGAAGCGCAGCCCCGAGCGCGCAAACATCGCGATATGGCGCAGCCCCTTGTGCGCAGAATTACCCCCGAAATGCACGATTTGCATTGAAGGCACATAGGCCAGGAGGCCGTAGGCTCGGGCACGAAGGGAGAGATCGAAGTCCTCAAAGTACAGGAAATAGGCTTCGTGGAAACCACCGACTCTCTTCAGCACTTCGGTTCGAAAGAGCATGAAGCAACCGCTGATGATGGGAATCCCCGCAAGCGGAACGCTCGATGCCAACTCGCTCATGGCGTAATGATCCAGTCGCTTGCGAAAGCGCTGTTTGAGGGCAGGTCTGGCGAAACCGCGGAGGAACAAATCAAAGACGGAGGGGTAGCGCTTGCAACCGTGCGACGTGGAGCCATCACCCGGATCGATACGCGGGCTAACAGCCACAACTGCAGTCTCGGCGCGTAAAAACTTAAGACCCTCAAGTAGACAATTCCGGCCAAGAGTGACGTCAGGATTCAGCACCAGGTGCACATCTGACTGGACATCCTTCAGTGCCCGATTGTGACCTCGCCCGTAACCGATATTCCCATGCCCTTGCCAGAGTCTCAGACCGATCTGCCGGTCAGCCATGACTGTCTGCCAATCGCTCATGGCCTCCTGCAAAGCAGACTCAGCGTCGTTGTCGACAAGCGCGATGGTGACTGCTGCGAGTTCGCCTGCTTCTCGCGCGCAATCCACGGCCTGCAACACAGACGCTATTGTCACGCGCAGCATGGCGAGCGGAGTTTTGTAAAGTACGATAGACACCGAAAGCGTGAAGGGGGTGGGCATAATGGAGCAACCTAGAGCGACAGGGACTTTTTACAATTCCACCAGACGATCACCGAAGGGAGTCCGAACCAGTCGCATGCCAGGTGGAACGTCATCGGGCGATATGCGACGCGGCTGAAAGCGTTCAGCATTGAAGGGTCCTCGTCTACCGGAAGCGCCAGTGCGCTGCTCCTCCGCTGCTGCTCGCAGCGCCGCAGCGAAAGGATTGTCTGGCTCAAGGTCGGGGTTTTCTGCGGTATTGCTCGGGTCGGTGGCGGCCGGGAACGCGTCCACACTGCCTGCTTGCGTCTGCGATAGCGCGAACGGGGGTGCAGTAGTCAAGCCCAGTAGGACTGTTCCTGCATCCTCGCAACGTATCCCTTGCTCTGGTGCTGACAAACATGGCGCTCCTGGCGGCAACTCCAGTCGCACTTCACGTGCGCCAATCTGCAAGACACGAAGGCCCGGAAAACCGGGAATTCCAACGGCCTCGCCGGCAAGCCAACGCACCTGCACGCTGTTCCCTGCAGAATCGCGGAATGTTCCACTGTAGCGCTGACCGATGCGAGATATTCCGGCCAATACAGGCAGAGGAGACAAGGGGGTTTGAGCCAAGGCTGGCGACATTTCCACAGGGTCTTGCGCTGTGGAAACAACGTCCAATGGTTCGAACAGCGTCAGTTGCTGAGCCTGGATAGTCCATGGCAATCCGAACCATAGGCATGTGAACACGAAAGTCCTGCGCAGATGAATCATACCGGTATACTCGATCACTAAGAGGCCAGCGATGGGGGCCTTTGCATGCTACCCTTTGGACGTCAGTGCATCAAAAATTGTTTGTGCGCCTGGTTCGCGAGCCCTTCGCTCTGGACGCGACCAAGCAACCACGTCCGCTTCATTGCACAATCGATAAACTTCAATGTACAGCCCCCAAGAGGCATTCACCGTGCTAGAACTGCAGCGCATGACCACCGAATACATCGAGGCGGAGGATCGCCTGCGAATGACAGGCGAATTAGTGTCAGGCGAAACGCCAGTGCTTTGGCTCAGTCAGCGCTTGCTCTTGCGCTTGCTGCCTCATTTGCTGTTATGGCTCGAGCGACAGCGAGGCACAGCCTTCCCTGCCGACATTGAACAGAGCTTCGAGCTTCGAGCTGCGTCCCAGAGTCTTGGGCATGAAGCGCCAGTGCAGGCCGCCGATCACTCCCGTCAATGGCTGGTGATTGCCGTGGACATGAACGCCGCAGGGCCGATTCTTCACTTGACATTTCGTGGTGTGAACTCAGCTGAGAGCGTGGCGTTGAAGTTGCAGCCTTTCGCCCTTCGACAATGGCTGAGCATCGTGCATGTGCTGTGGAACCAGGCACAGTGGCCCGCGTCCTTGTGGCCGGAATGGATGGCACAGACAGAGGCGCGAAGAGAAGCGGACAAACGCGCTCTGCACTGAAAACACGGATGGAACATCCTGGTGGCTATTTAAGCAAGTGTGCCGACGCGATATGCTGCAGGCCCATTTTCTCATCGGATCCAACCCATGTCGTCGCTCTCTCTGCTGATAGGTAGCCGCCCGCTGACAGCGCCTACCATTGTTCGCGCGCTCAATTCACTTTACGGGAATATCGGGCGCAATCTTGACGAGCGCAACTGGGGCGCGATTATTGCCAGCGCCGACCCGCTTGCGGCATCCGAACTTGCCTTGGTGACAATGTACCAGGATCGCGGCTACCTGCTGCGCAATGCCGAAAACCTGGCGGGTCTGGGCTATACGGACAATCAGATCGTCTATACCTACCACCTCATGGCTGCCCGCCTCGGTTTTGTCTACCTGAGCAGCTGGGCCACGGGCAGTCGCTTCGAGGGCGCCGCCACGCAGCCCTTGAACGCTTTGCGGAATCAAGCGGCGACAGACCAGCAGAACAGTCTGCCCTTGCCTGTCCTCACACTGAACAATGATCCCCTTGGACTGTTGGCTCAAGCCGATCGCAACGGCCGCCTCGAGTTTGCCAACGGCACGTTCATTGCGAATTTGGCGGCGGGGGTTGATCTGAGACTTGGTGAGCTGGCCGCGCAGACCACGGGCAAGCTGGTGGCGGTGAATGACAATGGCGGGCGCGGTGTGCAGTCAACGCAGACTGTGACTTTGGGGACAGCCGGCAACGACACCTACGACGCCTCAGGTGTTGGCGCCGTTGCTCAGTTCGTATTCACCGGCGGGGGAAACGACGTCATTACTGGAGGGCCTGCAGCCGATGCCCTCTATGGCGGGCTTGGCAATGACACCATTCGCGGAGGACAGGAGGACATCCGCATTGATGGCGGCGGTGGAACTGACACGCTCGAGGTGACCGCCAACTTCACTTTGGCCGATGTCTTCCAAGTACGCGGATTCGAGGACATCGTTCTGCAGGCAGACGGGCTGACGCTAAGCCTTGCGGGCAGCTTCTCAACAGCCAATCTACGTGGCTTCGCCACTGGCAGCAGCACGATAACGGGGTCCAACGGCCCAGACGTGTTCTTCGGCGGCACCGGCGCAGATGTATTCAGTGGCGGTAGCGATCAGGACACTTTCACCGGCGGTGGCGGCAACGACAGCTTCACGGGAGGCAGCGACAATGACACCTTCCAAGTGGATGCGGGGACAGACACGATCACGGACCTGCAGGCCGAAGACGTCTTTATTGTTCAAAATGGTGCCACGCTCAATGCCACCGTGGCGCAGGAGTACACCGCAACAGCGGCCTCGCGCAATCTGGGTGGCGGCGCGGCCAACGCGGTCTTCCGAGTGAGTCTGAATGCCGATTATGCCGACTTCTCGCTGGTAACCGTTGCCGACCCTGCTACTCAGGGTCTGACTTTGATCAGTGAGAAGATTTTTGGCGGAGCCACCATCACAGGCAGTATCGGCAATGACATCATCAACGGTCAGCAGGTATTCGCCGCAGCGGAGACTTTGCGCGGCAATGACGGCAACGACACGATCACAGCGGGCATCGGGCCAGACATCATCACGGGAGGTGCCGGTGCCGATGTTTTTGTCATGTACGCGGGGTCCTCGCGCAACGCTTCCGCCGCCACTTATGACACCATCACGGATTTTGGCACAGGTGGCGACAGCATCGACTGGACTGGCGCTGCTCTCACCGCCGACGCCGGCACGGGCACTGGTCTGACAGTGAACCCCGCAGGACTCGTCACCGCCGGCGCGGCCACACTTGCCGATTTTGTGACAGCTCTGGGCAACAGCACCACGACTACTTCGGGCTCGGCAATTCTGTTCGCCTCGGGCGCAGACAGTTTTCTGTTTATCTCTGACGGCATTGCGGGTACCGGAGCGGATGACGTCCTGGTAAAGATTACCGGAATTGCCGCCACCCTCGGGCTGACCTTCACCGGGGGCGATATCACAGGGATTGCCTAGTTTTCGGGCAAGCCAGCCGTCTTGAACAGGCAATACCCAGAAGGCATACTCCAGCGACAATCCCCTGCTGCCGGACCGCGCACCGGCTTCCTTGAGAGCGTATGAAAAAACTCCTGCATGTCGGCTGCGGTCCAAAACGCAAGGACCGTACCACCCCTGGTTTCAACACCCCGCACTGGCAGGAAATCCGGTTGGACATCGACCCCTCCGTGCAACCCGACGTCACTGGCACCATGACGGACATGAATGCCGTTGACGCCGGCGCCGTGGATGCCATTTTCTCCAGCCACAACATCGAACACCTTTATCCCCATGAAGTGCCTGTCGCACTCGCGGAATTTCACCGGGTGCTGTCAGTCGACGGCATCGCCGTGATCACTTGTCCCGATCTGCAGTCTGTTTGCGCCCTGATCGCTGAAGACAAACTCACGGAAGCGGCTTATACCTCGCCGGCAGGGCCCATCGCACCCCTGGATATCCTTTACGGATTCCGACGCAGCATGGCACAAGGCAATCTCTACATGGCGCACCGCTGTGGCTTCACCCGAAGGGTGTTGCATGCCACTTTGCAGGCCGCAGGATTTAGCTCCGTTGCCACGCTGTCACGCGGCCGCGCGCCTTTCTTCGATCTCTGGGCGCTGGCCAGCAAACGCGCCCTTACCGACGAGGAGCTGCGCTCTCTGGCGGCGCAACATTTCCCCACATGAAGATTCTATTCGTACACCAGAACTTCCCAGGTCAGTTCAAGTTTCTCGCCCCCGCACTGGTGCGTCAGGGACACCAAGTGCAGGCCTTGGTGCTGCAGAAGAAATCACCAGCCAGCTGGCAAGGGGTCACTCTGGTGCCCTACGGCGTGAATCGCGGCACGACGCCAGGCGTGCACCCCTGGGTGAGCGACTTTGAGACCAAGACCATTCGGGCCGACGCCTGTTTTCGCGCGGCCTTGTCGCTCAAGGCGCAGGGATTTTCGCCAGACGTGATAGTGGCGCATCATGGATGGGGCGAGAGTCTGTTCCTGAAGGAAGTCTGGCCGGACGCGCGACTGGGTATCTACTGTGAATTCTATTACCACCCGCATGGCAGTGATGTGGGCTTTGATCCGGAATTTCCAGTTCAGGATGCGCTCGGTGAAGCCTGTCGTTTGCGGCTTAAGAACCTGAACAACCTGCTCCACTTTGATATTGCAGATGCCGGCATCAGCCCAACCCACTGGCAGGCCAGCACATTCCCTGAACCCTTTCGCAGCCGCATCAGTGTGGTGCACGATGGCATCGACACCACAACGCTGGCGCCCAACCCTGCGGTTTCGCTGACCCTTAACGGGACACTAAAACTCAGCAGAAATGATGAAGTGGTGACCTTCGTCAACCGCAATCTGGAACCTTATCGCGGCTATCACATCTTCATGCGGGCCCTTCCCGAACTGCTCAAGCGCCGCCCTGCAGCCAGAGTCCTGATTGTCGGGGGGAATGACGTGAGCTACGGCGCGCGGCCGACGCAGGAACTGCACGGCGGCAGTTCCTGGAAAGACATCTTCATTGCGCAAGTACGACCTTTGATCTCAGACGCTGACTGGGCTCGCGTCCATTTCCTGGGCAATATTCCCTACGAACAGTTCATCCCCGTGCTTCAGCTGTCCCGTGTCCATGTCTATCTGACCTACCCCTTTGTGCTGAGCTGGAGTCTGCTTGAAGCCATGAGCGTAGGCTGTGCCATCGTAGCCAGTGACACCGCGCCGCTGCGAGAAGCCATCCGCGATGATCAAACCGGCCGCCTGGTGGAATTCTTCGATGCTGCAGAGGTGTGCTCCGCCGTTTGCCGACTTCTGGAAGACGCCCCGGCCCGCGCACGCCTTGGGCAACAGGCGCGGGCATTCGCTCGAAGCCACTATGATCTGGAGTCCATATGCCTGCCTCGGCAGCTGGCCTGGGTCCAAAGCCTGGCCGCACTCCCTGCCAAGGATCCCCACCAACCACCACTCGCTTGAGTTGAGAAACCCATGACAATCCGCTCTCGAAAGACGCTTGTTGTTCTGAGTCTCTGCTTGTTCGGTGCAGCAGCGCTGGCACTGGGAAGTGTCGCCCTGATTGGCAGCCGCGTCAGCAGCGAGATACAACGCTACCAAGCTCTGCTTATTGAGCGCGACGACGTGAGCGTCGTGCAATTCGACTACAACAGGAATTTCTGGGGTGGCGAGCTGCGTTATCGCCTGCTCTGGCGCCCGGAGCGTGGAGAAGGCCCTCTGGCGCAATGGATGCGAACACTCGAGATGTCAGAGGAGCGGCTGACCCTGACGGGCATTATTGACATCCGCCACGGTCCCTGGCTTGGCGAGATGGCATTCGGCCTGGCGCGGGCTGACCTCGAGATTGCTGTCCCAGCCATGCTTCGAGAGGCCCTGCCGCAGTATCCCGGACAAGCGCCCCTGATAACGCTCACGGGCACACTGGGGTTCAGCGGGGCACTGCGTGCCCGGCTGGACGTGCAGGATTACGATGGGCGCGTAGCAGACGGGGCAAACGTCGCAAATTTCGAGCTCTTCGGCGTGGGAGCGGAGTTGGTGGTCAATCGCGCCCTGGATCAGCTTGATCTGCGAATGGAAGTGCCCCTGATGGCACTGGACGCACCAGGTGAAGGCAACGCCAGCCTGGAGGCTTTGCTTATGGCCGGTACACTGAACAGAGCCCAAGCTGGATGGTCCATGTCAGCTGACATCGAGATGGGGCTTCTGGAAGTGAACGAAAACACACAGGACGATGCCGTCATACCTTTGTTTGCCATGGATCAGCTATCGCTGCAGGCAACCCTGTCGCAGCGCGAAAGCGAACCGCTGCTGAGCGACTCGCGAATGACCCTGGAGGCCGTGCGCCTGAACTTGCCGTCTGCATCGCTCGAACTGGCCCTGCGTGACTATGTCGGCAGCAGTCGCGTTGGACTGCTGGATGATACGGTGGAGAACACAGGGACTCTGCGCGTTGGCAGCCTGGAGTTGAATCAGGAGCGACTTGGCGGCATCGCATTGGAGAGCTCGTTGCGCGGTATCAGCGCACAAACCTACATGGCCCTGGAAGGTCTGTGGTCACTGGAGACAGACCTGGACAATTTCGACGAAACCCTGGTCGAAGCCTTGCGCGCGCTGGCACAGGAACAAATCGTACTGAGTGTGGACCGCTTCGTTCTGTCACTGCCGGACGAAGATGATGTCGTGGCCAGCCTCTCGCTGGAATATACGGGCTCTGCGCAAGTGAATGTGGACTCGCTCGAGTCCATCACCAATGCCATTCAGGTCGAGGGGTCGGTGGATGCCTCTATCAAGGCTCTCGAGCGCACGTTCGCCAGCGAAGCGTTGTCGCAGGAACAGCAAGAGACACTGCAGGGCCTGCTGGACTCCGTCCAGACACTGCCCTACGTCACCATCGACGATGATCGGCTGCGAAGCTCGGTGCAAGCCAGCGCCCAGCAAGTGTTGATCAATGGCGAGCCGGTAGAGGCCGCCAATGCGCTCATCGCCGCGACGACAAACCGTCATGCACCCGACACCACCGTCACAGAGCCCACGCCATCACCCGCGACTATGCCAGAACCAGCCCCTGTTGCGCCCGGGTCAGTCAGCAAGACCCTCGCGCCAGAACCAGCGGCCTTATGCCCCGACTTCTCCCTCTCTGGCACTTCGTTGCAGTACACGAGCGATGCGCTGTACACACCCCAATCACTGAAGGTGTTTGCAGGGGGCTCTGTCGACATTGGCCAATGCCCAAGCCTGCCAGGAAGCGGTTTTGTCACGCAGGCACCCGATTACACCCTGGCATTAACGGACAATGGCAACCGCCGCGCACTGGAAGTGCGACTGGCAAGCGAGTGCGACAGCGTACTGTTGATCAATGATCCGCTGGCCGCGTGGCACTTTGATGATGACTCCAACGGCAGCATGGATGCCCTCATCCGCTTCGATGCCGCTGCAGAGGGCACCTACGACATCTGGATTGGCTCTTACAATAGCGACGGCTGCAATGCTTCTGTGACGCTGGAGACCTTTTAATCGGTACCACGCACCAGTTCGCCCACGAGGTTCACTGCCTCCCTCATCGACTGGGGTGTCAAGTGGGCGTAGCGCATGGTGACCTTGGGATCGTGATGGCCCAGCAGCCGTTGCACTTCGTAAAGCGTCCGCCCGGCGTTGATCAGAAAGCTCGCGTAGCTGTGCCGCAGGTCGTGCAGCCTCACATCCGCCAACTGCACCTGGCGACGAATTGTGT
>JACCDP010827318.1_pt1 | contig 27425 bp, 36 predicted proteins | sample 7445841 | NCBI WGS metagenome assembly JACCDP01 (sample SAMN15323441, study PRJNA562643) | freshwater metagenome | isolation source: river surface water | place: USA:Blue River Watershed | collected 2017-08-17 | reverse complement strand
TTCGACTTTCCTGTGTTGTTCTCAAACATACCCATGTGGATCTGGAGCATGATATTTTCAACTTCTTTCTTACGTTTCTTCACGTCTTCTTCGATCTTTTCTTGCGTAGCCTTGTCAGCCACCAAATCGCTGATTCCTACACTGAACCCATCATAGATAAGGAACTGCTCGACTGTGTTCTGAAAGCTGTCGATCATATTTACAGTGTCTTTGGGGTTGTAGTCATTGAAGGTTACGTGGATGATACCTTTGCTCGGCTTGGAGAAGACATCTTTGTCGATCTGTCCTGACACCATATCACCTTCCACAATCTTAACAACTTCACCCTGTTTGTTCTTCATCTCCAAGTTGATAGGAGGAAGCAACTGCGAGACAACCTGTTGTCCTGACCAGCGTGTTTCAGAGGCACGCGGCTTCGGGACTCGTCCTTCAAAGCGTTTGTTCCACATCATCAAGTTCATAAACTCACGGCGTGTGAGCTGAACAGAAGGACGAGTCAAACGATAGCTGCCGACGAGAGTATCTTGTACAATACCAATCACAGGAATACCGAGACGCGGGCTGACGATCTGCATGGGGACGGCGGCGATCTCAGACAATTCCGTGCTCGCCTCATAGGACTGGGGGATGTGAGCATTCATTTCATCACCATCGAAGTCCGCATTGTAAGGAGCCGTGACGGATACATTGAGACGGAACGTGTTGTAAGGAAGAACTTTGACGCGGTGACCCATCATCGACATTCTGTGAAGAGTCGGCTGACGGTTGAAGAGGATGATATCACCATCCATCAAATGACGATTCACAGTATCACCAAGTTGGAGAACAACTTCTTTGCGGTTCACGTGACGAAGACTGATCATACGTCCATCCTTGCGAACGAGCGTCTTCGCACCAGGGTGTTGATCCGCACCGTTCTGAACCAAGCGGTACATTTGTTCACGATTGTACTTCGTAACTTTCTCAGGAACCGTCAAGTTCTTTGCGATCTTCTCAGGAACACCGATCTCCGCAATCGACAAGTTGGGATCAGGAGTGATAACTGAACGGGCAGAGAATTCTACACGTTTACCTTGAATGTTGAAACGGATACGACCTTCCTTCGAGCCCAAACGCTGTTGAATAGATTTGAGTGGACGTCCAGAACGCTGCGCAGAAGGCGCTACACCAGGGATCTGGTTATCAACGAGTGTCGCAATGTGATACTGAAGAACATTCGTATATTCATCAATGATGTTCTTGCCTACATTCGCTTCGATCTTTTGCTTGAGTGTAATGTTCGTCTTGATGATATCGAAGAGCTTGTGTGTCAAGTCATCTTCTGAGCGCTGGTTGTTGTCTTGGACGACACTGGGGCGGACCTGAGGAGGAGGAATAGGAAGGACAGTACAAACCATCCAATCCGGACGACACCAGTATCGGGAAAGACCGAGGAAATCAACGTCATCATCCGTGATACGACGGAAGAGACGGAGAACATACTCAACCTCAAGAGCCTGGGTGGTAACCTTAGATCCTGATGCCTTCTCGATGGCGAGACTTCCAGGACCTTCAAGATTGTCCCACTCTGCGACAATTCGTGCGATGCCTTCACGAACGTACTTTCGGGGCTGACGAGCACCACATCCATCTTCCGTTTCTTGACCGCAACGGCTGATGTTGGAGCACTTGGCTTTGACTTCTCTCCATCGACCTTCTCCACGACGCTTCAAGAGTCCTTTGTGAAGTTCCTTATCGATCAAGAGTTTGCTACACTGGATACACACACATCCAAGAACATCAAGGATGATAGGAAGGAACTGGATATAGTAGACTGGACGGGCAAGACGATAATGACCGAAGTGACCCGGGCAGTTGTGATTTGTTAGACCGCATGAACGGCATGTTTTTCCATTGTCGATCACACCCATACGAGGATCAAAGAGACCGCCGATCTTTGGCTCTGTCCCCTCGTACAAAGTTTGCGAGGTGATCTCCACAACGGAACGCCGTTCGATTTCTTCTGGACTAAAGATTCCGAACTGGATTCCGACGATCGGCTCTATTTCGGAATTTGGACGAATTAAACCTCCTGGCATCTATATCTACCTTTTGAATGGTTTTCTAAGTAGGCAAAATTTTCCCTCAATTTTCACAAAAGCTTTAGGCTGATTTTTATGCGGACCCATCCGCATCTACCATTTCGATCACGAGCTCTTGAAAAGTTCTTGTGGGTATCCATTGTAAAACTTGCTTTGCTTTGGAAGGATTTGCGAGAAGCGTCTGTACTTCCGCCGGTCGGAAAAACTCAGGATTAACCCGAACTCGAAGTTCATTTGTCTGTGTGTCATGCCCTTCTTCTTGAAGTCCTTCTCCGCTCCATCGCAACGAATGTCCTGGAAAAATACGACTATAGGCGATCTCAATAAACTCACGAACACTGTGTTGTTCACCTGTTCCTAAAACAAAATCACTCGGTTCGTCTTGTTGAAGAATTCTCCACATCCCTTCTACGTAGTCCGCGGCATGTCCCCAGTCACGACGCGCATCCAGATTTCCGATTTCTAAGACACGTCCTGATCGTTTCATTTCCGCGATTCCAAGCGTAATTTTTCGAGTGACAAAATCCTGTCCGCGGCGAGGAGATTCATGATTGAAAAGGATTCCGTTCGCCGCAAAGATAGAATAACTTTCACGATAGTTTCGAACAATCCAGTACGCATAGAGTTTGGCGACGCTGTAGGGGGAGCGCGGATAAAACGGTGTTGTTTCGGATTGTGGAATTTCAAGAACCTTTCCAAACAATTCACTTGTAGAGGCTTGATAAAATCGGATTTTGGAGTGATCTTTCTGAGAGCGAATCCATTCAAGAATACTCAAAGGCGCAAGCGCATCCACCTTTGCTGTGTATTCGGGCATGGTGAAGGATTGGTGGACATGGCTCTGTGCCGCCAAATTATAGATTTCGAGGCGATCCGCTCGATCCGCATGCGTAGACCAAATGGTCTGAAGCGCACTGTGAATACTTCCTGTATCCGTCATGTCTCCTGTATGAAGAACAATTCGAGGATTTTGTAGAATATGTTCAATTCGACCTAGATTCTGGTGATTTGAGGAACGTCGAACAAGTCCATGAACTTCATAGTTTTTTTCAAGCAATAACTCGGCAAGATAGGAGCCATCTTGACCAGTGATTCCTGTAATAAATGCTAAACGCGTCATTTGTCTGTCTTCTGTTTCACTGGTTTAGGTCCGGGAAGTTTAGTTCCACATTTCAAAGAGCGCGCTAAACATGAAGAATGAACTTCCACCCAACGAGGTGACAAGCACAATAATAAATACAATCCAAAGAAGGACCATAAATCCTTTGAATAGATTTCCTGCTGTATCCGTGAAACCCTCTTCCACCGATTCGTATTTTTCTTTGGTTGTTTTCAATAAAAGAAGAACAATTCCTGCTGTCACAAGAACAAGTGCTAATTTTTGTATTGTACACGATTTCATCGATCCTATTTTGATCCAAGAAAATTGAACTCCTGGCTCGACTCTAGTGTAGTACACCATGGAAAAACAACTTCTTTCAACACGACAAAAACTCCTTGACGCATTAGGAAATGGAGCAACCTGGGAGCCTGTGAGTCCTGTCGATTTCTTCTATAGTGATGGAAGTGCAGTAGGCAGTTTTGGAAAACTTATTCTTCCAAAACGAGAAAGTCTAAACTATATCACAGTTGTTTACTTCTTTCCATCAGGTGATTTCTGGATAACAGGATCACTTACTTCAGAGGAAATGAAACATATTCACAATTGGATTGAAGCCGCGCGATCAACCGAGGCGTCCAGTTGTGAAGATTCCTAGACGTTCATTGGAGGAATCAAACGCATCATAACACAGTTTTTTCTGAACTTTATGTAAATCCAAATGGCTCGCGAAACAATAGAGGCTGCTCTCTAGAAGATGAATTTCAGTAGCATTTTCAAGAAGAGTTTTGTAATCTAAGAGCGGTTGATTGACAACACGTTGCGCAATCGCATGATATTTGTGTCCTTCAGGATAATGATTTTCATTGACATCAAGAAGCAGGAAATCGTCTCGATCTTTGGCGATGGATTCCCAAATGGGAAGGCGTTTTTGTGAGGATTGCTGATGAACGATACCATAGGTTGGAGTTGTACTGTAGATCGCATCAAAGAGAGTTTTTGCGCCTGGAGTTGTGGGCACATAAAAATACTTTGTTCGGATATCTCTGGAGAATTTCAAATCATCGTAAAAACAATGAGGAAATTCATAAATACGAGGATTTTCTGAGTGATATCCACACGCATAGACATCAAGACCGTCCGCCTCAATGTATTTACGTTTCACCTGTTGAAAGGGATGAAGAACAATATCATCCTCAATTTCAAGAAAGTGAATCGAGGGATCATCCAAATACATTTGTCTTACATTCTCAATATTTCGTGTCTTACATACAACAATAATATTGTCATAACACGTGGATAAATAGCGAACAGCTCCACACAACCAAAACATATCTCCTAGACCGAGATGTCCGTAGAAAAAGGCTTTCTTTTTTCCATAGCCTTTCTGTTCACGAAGATTCGAAGAAACCAAATGATTTAATTTGGCTTTCATTCTGAAACGTCGATCATTCTCTTTAAGAATCTGCGTACAGATTTTTCCTGCTTCAATCTCTGAAATCTCTTTTCCATGAAACCGATCTTGAAGTTCCCAGATTTCAAGATTAATCTCTCTGAGAATTCGATAATGCCAAGGAAATTGTTTGATATAGGTTTCAAGAGGAGAATAGAGCGCATTGTACTCTTTTTCGCAGTCAGCTCGGCGTCCGTCGTTTATTTTTGACATCTTAATGTCCAGAATCGTTAACTTATCCAACGCTTCCCCAATGGATACAGGAAGGGAGATTTCAGAAACCATATGTATTTATATAAAGAGTCCTTTAAAAGTACATACTAGAATCCGCGGGTATGAATTTTAATTTCGAAGAAGTGGAAGCCGACCTGACAAGACATTATTCGCTTATTCCGAGTAGTGTAGCAAAAACATTTTTCACAAAACGTGCCCGTATTGATATCTGTGAAACAAAACAATTTGGACCTATGTTCTTTATCGATGGAGTCCTACAAGCGTCCCATTTTGATGAATATATTTATCATGAATTTCTTGTTCATCCTGCGATGGCACTCACCACATCTCCCAAGCGAGTGTGTATTTTTGGAGGCGGTGACGGATGTGCGATACGTGAAGTTCTCAAATGGAAATCTGTAGAACGAGTGGATATTCTTGACTGGGATAAAGAGCTTGTCGATTATTTTAAACAATCTGGAAAACTTTGGAATCAAGGAAGCCTTCTGGATTCTCGTGTTCAGTATGAAGATATCGATATTCGTTCCTTCTTTGTAACCAGTGAACAGCGTAAATATGATGTGATTCTGATTGATTTACTTGATCCTGTGTACGCGGATCTTGTAGGTCCAGATAACTTTTGGGAAAATCTTCTTCTCTTAGCCCATCGTTGGATGGCTCCTGGAGGGTCGATTGCGATCAATGGGGGAGGAATCCTTCCCTGGGCATATGAGACGTACTATACGCTGTTTAAACAACTTCGAACTCATTTTGATCTCTCTATTACACCCTATAAAGTCTTTATTCCTTCTTATGCGTCAGAGTGGGGATTTTTTGTTCTTCATTCAAATGCTCTTCCAAATGATCCGCTCCCCATTTTGACACGCCGATTTACGATCAAAACATTTGCTCACGCAACGCACTGGGAGCTTGAATTCAAAAGCGCAGCCAAGTAAAAATTGAGGACGCGGCGTCGAATCTGGAAAGGTATTCCCAAGATGACTCGCAACCTCCCTTATTATCGCCTTGAACTCTGCCCGACTGTAGATGGTCGTGTCTACTACAACAATCAACTCTTTCCTGAGAATGAAAATGCTGGAGTTGACCTGTATGTCATTCGTGAATACAATCCCCAAAATATGTCCGAGAATGAATCAGCTACACTCCTTGATCTAGGTTGCTCTGCGCGAATGGTTCGTATTGATGAAGAAGGTAGAGAAGAGGAAGTTCATTATTGGCTCACTCCTCGCTCATCGATCATGCGAACGGGTATGATGATGGCAAATAGCCAGGGGATTATTGATCGATCCTATCGTGGAACTCTCAAAGCACCGGTCTGGGTTGTGGCTCGTCAACTCTTCCTTAGTTATTATTCTCAGCAACGATTCGAAGGTACTCGTCTCTTTCAAATCGTCGCTCCCGATATGGGATATATTCGTGAAGTTCGTATTGTCCAAACACTTCCTACAACACAACGCGGTACTGGAGGTTTTGGTTCCACGGGAACGCGGTAAGGAGATCAATTGAAAAATAGTCCCCTCAACAATAGGATGGATACTTTGGTATCGTTAACCAAAGAAATCTTTGATTTTCTATTCCAAGGATACACTCCAAAACAAAAACGTGACAATCTACGTTTTTTTCACGGTCTAGTTGTGTTTTCGTTGGTCATGATCTTTATTTTTTCACCCTCTCGAAGCTGGGCACGGTGGATCGTCATTGGATTCTTTGCGCTGTTCATAACTCTCTATATTACTCTAGGAAACTGCTGGATTTCTCTTGTTGAAACTGAATATGTTTCTGATAATCAAGATGATGAGGGTGTCTTAATTCCAATTTTAAATCTTACAGGACATCCTATTACCGATGAATCCAAAACATTGACGACGAGTATTGCGTATGTGTATACAATTAGTCTTATGTTCCTTTTAACACTTCGTGATTGTTATGGAATTTATTAACAGCCCTTCTGAAGAACTCGTGTATCGTAGTCTAACTGAAGTGTATCACGAAGCTCATCGATATACATCTGAAGCTCCTTCCAGTCTTTTGCTTCCATGAAGGTTTCAATGGGTTTCCACCACACTTCAGGGTGCGTTGTTTCTCCGCAAAGCTCTTGAAGACGTCCCAAATTATAGCCGAATTGGAGAATACGAGACATATCGCCTGTTTCAAAACACGTTGCGAATCGTTTCAATTGACTCAAACAATGAATGATTTGCTCTTTATTTATCCGGGCGCGAATTCTTGTTTTGTTTGTATTCGAAACTTTTCCTCCCGCGCGCTGGCGTCTTGTTTTCTGATTCCTCATTTAGTAAGTCTCTAGATTTTATTCAGTAGGCATCACTAAACTTAATATACTTTTGATTCCAGTGTAGATTTGTAGAAAAATTAGTAAAAAAGGATTTTGTTTTGTTTCTTTCTGATATTTAAATATATCAACAACTGTAAATCCAACTAAAATATACAGTATTTTTCTGAATAATTTATACAAAATCAGTGCGAAGGAGAGAATCCAACTACGAGGTTTTGGATTGTTTTTCACAAGAGTTTCAGTATAGTCCCAATTTAATTTTACATAGTCTTCAGGAGAAAGATCGGGTAACTGTAAATCAGATTCAAATGTAATATTTTCTGAAACATACTGAATCACTGCGTTCGCATCTTTAATCCGTTTACAGATTGAGGGTGTAAACCAATAAAACATATCCATCCAATGTGTAAATTCTTCGTAGGAAATATCTGTCCATAGATTTACTTCACTCGATTCTTTGTAGTTTAATAGATTTTCAGCAGTTAAATTGTATGTTTTACTGTCTTTTGGCGCAGAATACTGAAGAATTTGGAGTCCAGATTGAGGTTTTTTCAGTACTTCAATTAATTCTTTACAGATAGAATCGACAGGAACTGTACTAAACTGAAAGTTGGGTGGAATCCACAGATCTGGAATACTGGCGCGCTCCAACGCTTCTAATATCGCAAGATGTGCGCCTCCTCTCATGGGAGGAAGAGGGTCGAGCGGACGACCTACGCAGGACAATCGAACAATTGTAACTGGATTTTTTTGTTTATATAAATATTGTTCTGCTAAATATTTTGTGTATGCGTAATTACAAATAAACTGATCCGCAGTTAATTGATCTGGAATTTTTTCAGATTTTTTCACAAGTTGTTTTCCTTTAGGATGAACATAGCACGTTGAAATGTGAACAAATCGTTTTTCTTTTGCGATTTCATAGAGTTTTTTCAGTCCATCCACATTTTCTTCCAGTAATTTTTCTAACGGAGCTGTAAATTTTACATTCGCAGCACAGTGAACAATATCTACACAGTCTGAAAGATCCGATTCAATTAATTCAGATAGATCTTTTTCAACAACTTTTACACGTTTACAGTTTGTTTGTACAACCGTTTCTTGAAACATCGGATGGGTCTGAATTTCTGTTTCAAAGCGTTTCTTTCCTGACTCACCTTTCTTCGAACGAATACAGACAACTACATCTCGATTCGTTAGTTTTAACAAATAATACAAAAAATGTTTTCCAACATATCCCGTACACCCTGTTAGAAATAAACTCATTTCTATATCCCCATAAAAACGTTCGTAAAAAAATCCCGCTGTTCTCTATAGAATGAAAACGAAGCAGGTTCTTGTGTACGTTGCGCTTGCGTTTTTTCTAGTGTCTCTTGTCTCTACAGGAGTTGGTGGTATGGCTGATATGCTTCGCAATCGAGATGGTCTTGTGATTTCTCGTGAACATGCCTGGAACGATGGAATCTATATGATTCTTGCCGCAATTTTTGTCCTTCTTGTTTCTCGTTGTATCTAAACTTTGCGGACAGCTTGTAAAAATGATTGGATCTTTCCTGGGAAGGAAAGGAATCAACCATGTCTCTTGAAATTTATTGTGGACCTATGTGGGCAGGGAAATCCTCTACTGTTCTCGGAACTTTACGACGCTACAGCAGTATTGGATGGAAAATTCTTGTTGTCACAGCATCGATCGATAATCGTTACGGAGAAGGCATGATTATCAGCCATGACAAAGAGAAATACCCCGCTCTTGCTGTGGATCGACTAAGTCCTCTTCGCGAATCTCCTGAATACAAGACGGCAGATTTAATTGTGATTGATGAAGCCCAATTTCTCCCTGATCTCTTTGACTTTGTTCTTCACGCAGTCGATCAAGATAAGAAATATGTGATTTGCGTAGGTCTCGATGGAGACAGTGATCGAAAACCCTTTGGAGATCTTCTTCGGCTCATTCCTCATTGTGATTCAGTTCAGAAAATCACATCCTTCTGTGGCGAATGTCGTGATGGGACTCCAGCACTCTTCACCTATCACCGGTCTCATAAAACGGAACAAGTGAGTGTAGGACATTCAAATCAATACGAGCCTCTTTGTCGTAAACATTACAATGAAAAAACCGCCCATAAGACAAATGACGCAAAGTAAAGATGCGAAACAATGCCCATGGTGTCAACGCTGGTGTTTAAAAGACAATGCTTGTTCTTATATTTTTGCTTGCGGTCTCGATGAAAAAGACCGCTTTCACAAAGGGCTCGGTTGTGGGCGATCTTGGTGCTGGGATTGTGGAAAGAAATATTGTAGTCCCTACTACAATGCTGAAACAGGGCAACGTTTAGCCGATGCGAAAGACCATCACAATGCGCTCTGTTGCCGAAATGAACCCGGATTCAAAGAAGAAGACTATTGTCCTGGAGGTCATAGTAGTCATTGTGCTCGACGCTGGTAATCTTTCTACCAGATAGGAGGTCACTATGAACCACGAACAAATTGTAAATCTAACAACAAAATCATCTTTGGTTGTTCAATTTATTACAGCACTTATCAGTACAGCTGGATTGTTTACAAAAGTTCCTGACAAGGATAAAATTCTCGTGGAGGCTCTCGGTCTTGAAACCATAGTTCAAATTATTGAATTTGGATTCTATTTAACATTTCTTACCATTTTTAATCTTTATGATCTCACAATTTCACGATATTATGATTGGTTTTTAACAACCCCTGTCATGTTATTCACAACATGTCTGTATTTTTACTATGAAGAAACACAACAAACAAACAATGAATCTTCACGAATTCATTTGTCCGATTTTTTTACACAACATAAAACTACATTAGTTCTTATTTTTGTTTGTAATTTACTTATGTTACTATGTGGGTTTCTTACGGAATTAGGATATATGGACAGATCAACAGGATTTGTTGTAGGAACTGCGTTTTTATTTACATCGTTTGGATTTATTTACAAAGAATTTGCTCGTCATTCAGTCAAAGGATCACAATTATTTATGATTTTATTCGGAGTTTGGTCCCTGTACGGATTCGCGTTTTTAATGCCGTTTATGGAGCGAAATATTTCCTACAATATTCTTGATATCATCGCGAAGAACTTTTTCGGATTATTCTTATACTTCACTATCTTGCGAAAATCTTCCGCGCTGAAAATTTGAGGCGAGAAATCTTCCTGGGAGATAGATATCTCAACCTATGTCGATTGCTGCGAAAAGTCTTGCGCTCGCTCTTCTTCTCGGTGGAGTTGCGTGGAGTTCAACTCAAGTCTATGCTAATTACTGCGTTCCTCCTGGATTTACAGGATTTCTCCAAAGTCTCGTGACGATGGATAGTTCGCCTTGTCAGGCGGTCTTTGCTTTGATTCAACATTCCAATACGCTCTACGCAAGTATGATAACCGCGATGCTCTTTGCGATCTTCTCTGGATTTACCGATGGAATTCAACATTTTACAATGGCAAAACTTCCCAATCCTGTCACAGGCATCGATTGTGTTTGTCCAACCAAAGGCGACTAAACCTCATCAAGTAAAATTGAAATGATAGTTTTTTCATATGTCTCTTACAAATGAACTCTTCAACTAGCGTAATTACTCTTACTTTCGGTGATAGTGCTGAAAATCATGTAGGAATGGAAAAAATCGGTTCGATGGTCTCAAAAGGCGAAGGATATACTCCAGAAGATCTTCACCACTTTGCGAAACATCTACCAGGCTCTGAAGTCTACACATTATCCACCTCTCCAGAACAGGCAGCGGCAGCTGTTCTTGTTGTGCGAGGGAGGCATCGATACCATGTTAGAACCTTTAGGTAAAACAGCTGCGGATCTCTTTCAAGAGCAGGCAGCATTAAATGTAGATAAAAAGGCATTTATGTATGGACGTGTTGTAAATAAACATGCGCGATGGAATCTCTGTTTTGATGATATTGGACACGAACCTGAGTATGAACATGGAAAAGGACGTGTTGTCGAATACAAAACGATACCCCTTACAAAATATCTGAAAGAAGCTCTTCCTAGATATTTTGGAACAAAAGCGGAAGGATTGAAATGTGAAGGAAATTATTATTATGATATTACAAAATGTGGAATCGGTTTCCACGGTGATTCAGAACGCCGAAAAGTCATTGGGGTTCGTTTGGGTGCGTCTCTTGATCTCCACTTTCAATGGTATGTTGAGGGTTCTCCAATGGGCGATCGAATCCTTATACCTTTACATGGTGGTGACTTATATGTTCTGAGTGAAAAGGCAGTTGGAACAGACTGGAAACTCAAAAAGATTCCAACCTTGCGTCATGCGACAGGATGTAGTAAATTTACAAGTCTCTAAACTTCAGAGAACTTGTTGTTTGTCTCAAGAATGTAGGGAAGTGTGTAGAGTGTAAACAACGCAACACCTGCGTACACTTCTTTGTCGGCTTCTTTGAGCAACATCGCAAACAAAGCAGAAAAGAACATCATCGCACTGTCACTCGCAAGAATCTTGTATCCTCCACGGGAATATTCCTTAAACAAGTCGATCATGCGGTTGTGCCCTTTGGGAATCGGCATGATCACTCCTACATAAAATAAGACATCATGAAGGATCTGAATTCCAATGAGGATACCAGTAAAGTACCAAGGATTGAAACCGACTTCAGGAGGTACAAAATATGTATAAGCATAGCGTGCTAAGAAGAATCCAATCGCAATAATAAGAACATCGGATACAACAGCACTGAGAGTGAATCGATCATACCAGGCATTGATAGGACGACCCATCACATCGGGGAGGTACTTCACAAAGAAAATGACAACAATATCCACGATCAAGATAGCAAGTAAAATATACCACCAGTCTTCTGTTTCAGCAGGACTACTAATATCACCCAGCATCATTTTGAATCTTCTGATAAACATCATGAAATAAAATTGAACGCGGACGCAGGTGTGGGGGGCGACACTACCATGCTTGTTTACGTAAAAACACTCACAGGTCATAAACGTCAATTTGATCTAGATCCCAAAGACACATTCGCAAATCTTAAAGAACGTATCTCAGAAACAGAAGGGATCGAACAGGGTCAAATTCGCCTAATTCATCAAGGAAATATGGTGAATTTGGAGAAACCTATTGAAGAACTCAATGTTCATGCGGGAGACATTATTCATATGGTTCTCTCCCTTCGTGGTGGTTAAGGCAAACGGAGAAGACGATTCATATCAGCCTCACGCATATTTGCTATATTGTTCAAAGATATATCGATATTGTTTGCGTAAATGACACGGGGACGATGTTGAACAGGCGCAGAATGCGCGGGACGGCGACGTGTTCCTGGCGCAAGAGGTGGACGATGGAATACACCGCGTATTTTTGCTGCGTTGGAAGGTTTGAGAGCTCCACGACGTCTGCGGCGTGTCTGATGCTTTCGAGGAGATTTGGGTGATTTCGGTGTCTTTGGAGTTCCAGGCATCTTCTATTTTCTCTGGCGATTTTTTCGTGTGCGCCCGCCTCCTTCATTGTTTGATCCATTGGGTTCTGCATTGTTATTCACATTTCCAAGTTCTTCACGACGTCTTCGTTCTGCTAACATTTTTTGTTCATTCATATACCGTTGATGTTCTAAGACATTTTCATATTCTTGAAATGTCGCATTTCCATTTTTCCATGTCACCAGTTTTCGCTCGGGCGGTCTCATCACGGTAAATTCATAGTTTGTTCGCTTGGCTTTTCCTTTGGGATCCCATGTAATATATTTACGCGAGATAGAACTTACTGTTGCGGAGACTTTGACAGATTTGCCAAGAGATGGCTCAATCATCGTATCATAGGACTGTGACGTATTTAAGAGAGGATCTTCTGATTTATAGCTAAATAACTCTATTGGTTCAGCATGTTTCGCCTGAGGAATCAAAGAGTATTCAATAGTTCCTGCTTGAACATCCATGAGTAAAGTCGATGTTTGTAGGTCTTCCAAGTTCATGGAAATGGGCATCGCGAATCCAATATTGTTATCGCAAAAATACCATTTCCCAAAGAGTTTTACAATCGCAACAGCATGTCCAACTGACATACGATAATCTGTCGGATACAGAACAAATAAGACACCTACAACATAAGGAATTTGATTTTCGGGAAGCGTATCAGGAGTATAGACACCCCCTGAGCCATATTGAGAAGGAACTTTATGTAACAATCCGTCCAAAAACATCAATTCTGCTGGTTCTCGTAAATTTCCCTTTTCATCAAAATCTAAACTGTGTGGAATATATGTTTCTCCTTTTTGGAATAAATCATACAAATGAATAATACTCGAACACATCATCCCTGTATTAAAGACTAAATGGCTTGATAAAACACTTGGTCTACGTTTTAATGTACGTTTTGGTCCCACACGTTGAAATGGATTTGATTTCACCATATTTAAGAAGCGATGTCCCGTATATGCCATATAGAGATCAAGAAGATCATTGCCTTTTTCAAGAAACCGTTTTACATTCGGCTCATTTCGTACAAAGAGTCGCTTTTTGTCTTTGGATGATCCAAGCTCTTGTTTGAGCGCATTTTCAATAAAATATTGACGAAGACCATCCGCGTAATAAAAGACAAATTGAAACGAATCACTAAAACATTGTCCTGTTTTCTGAGATTGTATATAGATAGTTCCCTCTTTCTGAAGAACCTGCTGCCAATGTTTCATAATTTTCTGATAAGTGCCTGTGCGCTGGGCGACAACCGCGCGGCAGGTTTTTAAGATTGCCTGAATGTCTTTTGATTCCACATAATTGTTTGCCAGTTTTCCACGAACACCCTCGGCTTGGTCAAGATCCACATCAAAACGGCATAACAAACTGACCATGCGAGGATTTCCACCTTCCACTGCCATGGCGATTGGTGTTCGATCTGATCCAAAGGAGCGTTTGTTTACATCCGCTCCATATTGACATAACAATTGCGCCATTCGAACATCATTCATGCGAATCGCAAGCTGCAGAGGATACCATTCTTCTTCGTATTTTCCAATTTCATTTGGATCAGCTTTGTTTTCAAGAAGTAACTCTGCGATTTCATAAGAATGATTTTGAATCGCAGTATATAAAATAGGCACACCTTTTTGTGTTTTCATATTTCCTGTATCTGGGTTTTCTGTAAAAAATTGCCGTACAGCATCAGTATCTCTTCCTATAACCGCATCAATAAGACGTTGACTATAGACTGCTGGTTTTCTGACTCGAATTATTCGAAATCCGTCGTCCATTCCTATTTTGGTAGGGTTTATTTTATGTTTTCTTACAAAGGGCGGCGGGAGAAAATGGAATCTGTACAACTACCACCAAGTTATACACGAACCGATTTTTCAGATAAATATATACATCGAATACCATCGATTTATATAGGAATTCCTTATTATCGAAATTATAAACCAAAACCCTATAAATGCTCTCTCCGTCCTCTTGATCTTTCAGGACAGAGTGTATCACAGTCTTTGATTCTTCATGCTTTTTCTCAGTATTCAAGTCGATAATCTTTCTGAGTTTTACCACGGCGCATTTTCTGTTTTCTGGATTGTTGGTACATTTTACGTGTAGATCGACGACCTCCTTCCTTGGGTTTTGTTGCTGCTGCTCGTCTGGGACGATTACTTGAGGGTGTGGGCGCAGGCGCAGAAGGCGCGACTGTAGGTTTCACTTCTTTTATATGAGCAACTGCCGACATGTATACAGAATGCCAATCTTTCAATTTACCACTGATCTCTTTTAAAAATTTCTGAAACTGAATTTTCTGAATGGGCAAAAATGCTTTTGCTTTCTCTTCAGCTTCTTTAAGTGTAGTTATGATTTCATTGCTACGCTCTTTGAGCATCGTCGTGTATTTTATTAATTCCTCAAGTTGTTTTGCGTTAAGTTTTTTATAGTTCATAAGTTTTATTATTTTTTCAGAAATTTCGGAGGCAGATTCTTTTGTTAGTTTTGCTTCTTTTCGAAAATATTCCATCTGGAGCGGTTTTATCGCAAAAATAATATCAGAAACTTCCTTTTCAAGAGCATTTCCTCGCTTCACCCAGTTTGAATAGATTTTTTGTGTTTTTTCTTGTAATTCAAGATTCTCAGGAAGCTCCTCCTCTCCTGGTACGAGTTTTCCGTGAGGAATCACTTTCGCAAACGCACAAGGTGGAATAGTTGGCAAAGTGGCTATAATTTCATAGTCTCCACGGATTATATCAGAACCTTTTGACAGAGCATCGAGATAGTCAGATAAAAGCATTTTTGATGCGAGATATCGTTCAGATGCTTTCGGGTATTGTCTCCATTCGACTGGAACCCGCATACCTGTTTCACGATTTCTATTTTCAACACCTTTCATTGACTCTAAAAACACATACGTTTCATCAGGATCCACGCGAAGTGTAACTACACCAATGGGTCTACGCCCTGGTGCGGCGTTCGCTGATGCTTGACCCGATGTTGAATACGACTCCCCTCCAAAAAAGAGACGATGTTCTCTAGGTGTTCCAACGTGGGCTCGCCAGTTGGGTGGGGCGGTGCTCGGCGGGCGCAGGAAAATACGATACAATTGAAGAGGATCATATCTCAAGAAGGCTTTTCGCGCACTGACATTGTTGTCAGTATACTCTATATCTTCATTGTCTGTTTTAATCGGTGCCGTAACACCCTTTTTCTCTTTCAAAATGGCAGCACTCGATTTTAGACCTGTTCGTTCAATGACTTTTAAAAGGTGTCTTTCCTCGTTGGCATTTGTACCAATTGGATCCATATATCCAACGGCGTGAACAACTTCGACACCTTTTGGGTTGTCTGGTTGAACAATACAGATATACTCATCTTTATAAATCACAGGTGAATCACACTTTGGAGTTTCACTTGTGGGTATAGAAACCTTTTTATTTGACATCTACTTTTTCTGTGTATTTTTTGGTTGACGACGAGTCTTCTGTTTCTTCTGTGTATTCAATTGACTTGTAATGATTGTTTCAATGGTTTCATGTTGTCGATTTTTCTCTTGTTGTCCAGATGTAATTCTGTGAAGTTCTGCTTCAGGTAGACAGTCATCGGATACGCTTCGACAAACAACATTGTAATGAATTCCAGGAAATTTCTCCATCATATAGGTATTGCTTAATTTGGAATAGGGCATGCCTGTCTCATCATGTTCCATGGTGTTGACAAGTGTTGTCATAAATGTATCAATTTCCTCTGTAGATAAGATAAAACTTGTAGGAAATGTCTTGTCTAAGATCTCTTCGATGTAAGCGGGAGTGGGGTAGACACTTTCCGCATAATACTGGACAATTTCATTTTTTGTAATATAAAAACTTGAATTGTTTTCTGCGCTGACTGATTTGCGAGGTTTTGCTGTGGCTTCCATTTTATTCTTGGACAGCAACCCTGATATTGAAAACATATAGAGAGGTTTATCATTTTCACCCCATAATTCACCATCATCATTCCAATACGCAATCGGTTGGAAGAATGATTCTACATAATTCATCCCAGGATAATGAATATGGAGCACATCTGGACTTGAAAGTCCAAATAGCTGTGCGAGGCGCTTCTTGTTTCCAGGTTTGTAAGGATACTGGAGAAGCGATTTGATTTCGGGAGCTTTGCTTCGAAACAATTTCTCTCTCGGATTGTCAAACAAATCTATCTCCGCATAGACTCCACATTCCGTAATCGTAATATAAATACAATCATTGGGAACTTGGCGTACAATCGGTTTATGATTTACAGGATCACATTCATCTTCTCCATGTCCTGCGTAATAATAAATAGGAGTTGTTTTTGGAAATGCGGCAACTTTTTTTGCTGAATCAAGAATGGAGTTTAGTTGACTTGAACTCATCTATTCTTTTCCTGGAATTTGTTATCATGTATCACAGGATAACAAACTAAATGTTTTTATTTATTTATTCAATTGTACAGTTTACCTATCTAATACATTACAAAAATTACAGAAGGAAACACGAACGAATAAATACAACAATATACCAAGCGTAAGGTGCTTAGTTGGAGTAGGCAAGACCACCCATACCAGACATCACGCGGAGCACGTTGTAGTTGGTAGCATACACGTACACAGTGGAAGTGGTGTTGGTGCCGACGGCGTTGTTGGAAACCGTGAGGAGGAGAGTGGTGTTGTCGATACGGGACAAGTTGCAGGTACCAGAAGGCTGGTGCTGTTCAGGCTGGAGAGCGAAGGAGTAGACGTTGATACCGACAGCGGGGATGTTGGTGTGGTGCTGGTAAGGCTGAACTTCGTTGAAGTAGCGACCCTCGCGAACCTGGAAACGATCGTGACCGTTGAGCTGGAGGAGAGCAGTCACAACAGGGTTGCGACCGGCCATACCCTCAACACGGGTGACGGAGTAGCCAGACTCGAGGACAGAGCGGTCCCACCAGTCGGAGAAGTTGAAGGGCTGTTGACCCTTCCAAGGGTTGACGACGGCATCAGCGCAGTCAACGAAGGAGTCACGCTGGACAACCCAGATGAGTTCCTTACAAGGGTGGTTGAAGTTCAACTTCAACTTGTTGGAAGAAGAAGTGATGGACTCACCGCCAGTGAACTGGAGGACGTCGATGAGGTACTCGTGGGAGACCTGGGCGAACTTACGACGCTCATCAGTGTCGAGGTAGATGTAGTCGACGTAGAGAGAAGCGGCGACCAAGTTGGCGTTCGCAACACGATCACGGATGGTGTGAACGTTGGAGAGCTGAGGAGTGATGTCCCAGCAGAGGTTGCGGAGATCGTTGAAGATCAAGTTGATACGCACTTCGTGGTACTGGAGGGCGATCAAAGGGAGAGCAAGACCAGGGTTGCGGCAGAACCAGAACTGGAGGGGGATGTAGAGAGTGTACTCAGGAGCGCACTTGCCGATCTCGTTGGAGGTGTTGGGCTCACCAGCGACGCAGTCATCGTCGCAGTCCTCACCACCCTGAGTGATCAAGTTGGTCAATTGGGGAACGTTACCAACCATCTTGGCATAACCAGCCTGCTTACCGGCTTCCTGGGTGAGTTCGTTCCAGATGTGGAGCCACTGACCATAGTGTTGATCGATACGCTGACCACCGATCTGGAGCTCAACCTGCTTGACGAGGTTGTGACCGATCCAGTTGAGCCAACGGAACTGGGCACCAGAGCCGTCGGCGGCTGTGATGGTGACCTTAGGGAGAGTAGCCTGGAGGTACATACGGTAGATCAAATCACCGTTACGCTGGATCGTGCAGGTCACAGTCTTACCGAAACCAGGGGAACCATTGAAAGGATTCTCAATGGACTCCATGGCGAAGTTGGTGTGACGACGATATACTACCTTGAAGAAAGTGATCTGGGGATTACCAGTCAAATAAACATCTTGAGCGCCATAAGCGACGAGTTGCATCAAACCACCACCTGTCATTTGAGTCTATACCCTTGGAGAAGAAAAAAAAATGAAAAATGAAAAAAAAGAGAAATTTGGAAACTTTTTCATTCGAGGGGAAAGAGGGGGCAGAAGGCGGTAGCCGGGAGACCCTGTTTTTTAGACTCCCTACGCTTCATACATTTCCACTTCAAACTCAGCATTTTCAAGTTTCTTCTGGAGATAAAATTTTAAAGTATCATGATGGGAAACTAGAAGAATAATACTATTTGGTTCTGTATGAAGACGTTTTACTAGAGTAAGAAAGGATTCAATGCGGCGTTTGACTGATTCATCCGATTCCCCATCCATATGCGGAGGTGGCGATTCCGCAAGCAGTCGCGAATCCCATTGAGAATACATTGTCTGTAGATCAGATGCCTGTTTTCGCCAATTACAACAATGATCCAAATGAAGCTGTTCAAGCAATGAATCATGAAGAAGACGATCTACAATATTATCTTTGAGTGTCTCGCAGACAATATTGGCTGTTTCAATGGTCCGGATCAAAGGCGATGAATAGACATAGACACGTGATCTTCCAATGAGGTGTTTTATAGATCGAGCAGCCATTTCCACTTGAAGCTGCCCTTTTTCAGTCAGGTGTGGATCCCTATAGATAGGATTTTTGTAGGCAGTAGGACCATCTTGTTCAGCACCCACATTGTGGTCTGCTTGTCCGTGGCGAAGAAAGAGAAGTGTAGGCATTAATGTTGTGCGGAAATCACCCAATCAACACCTTTCCGACTCTCAATTTTCAGATTGCTAGCAGCATACCTAAACCAAACTACCTCAAAGAGAAACAGAATGGCTACCTCTGATCCCTTCTTCAAGATACGTCCTACAAAACGAAGCAATCCTGAGGCTCGAACCACTCTTGATTCTATTCACCATAGTCATCTTGAAAAACTTGTTGAAGAGAGTAAATCTGTAGAGGCTCTTGAATATCAAATCAAAGATTTAAAAGAGCAATTTAAAAATTCAGAATCGGACATTGAAAAACTTCAAATTGAGCGCGAGATCAAAGCTGCGCGGGCGAAACTCGAGGAGCTTCGTACTGAATCCAATATTTATGGATACTTTCTTGAAACAGGAACTATTTTATATGATTATTATGATATTCAAGAGAAAATTAATAGTGGTGTGGAAATGAAACAGATGAAACAGGGGAAATCGAAACCTGGAAGTATTTGGGCGGCGTTGGAGGAGGCGGCGGAAAAAGATTCGGATGAAGTCGTCCAGGAAACGCCTGAAGTTGGCAAACAGGAAGTTGTTGGACGAAATCATCTGTTGTACAAGTATTTACAGAAGATTGATCCAGAGCATGCGAAAGAAACTTCAGTTATGAATCAACTTCAAGATACCTATGGAAAATGCGATGAATGTGGAAATGAAATGATTTTTAGCAGCAATGAAGCCGTCTTTTCCTGTACCCAATGTGGAAATCAGGAATTTATTCTTGTCGATTCCGATAAACCTTCTTACAAAGATCCTCCTCGTGAAATTTCTTATTATGCGTACAAGAGAATTAACCACTTTAATGAATGGTTGGCACAATTTCAAGCCAAAGAGAGCACAGAAATTCCCAATGAAGTCTATGAACTCATTGTAGGTGAATTGAAGAAGGAACGTATTAATGATTTGTCCACCTTAAATCGATCCAAGATTCGAGAGATCTTGAAGAAGTTGAAATTAAATAAATATTATGAACACACACCCCATATTACCAATCGTCTGAATGGTCAAAATGCGCCTGTGATGACTCGTGAAACAGAAGAGAAATTACGCCACATGTTTATTGAAATTCAACCCAGTTTCCAGAAACACTGTCCTAAAGATCGCAGCAATTTCTTGAGTTATTCGTATGTGTTGTATAAGTTCTGTGAATTGTTAGAACTTGATGAATATTTACATTGTTTTCCGTTATTGAAAAACAAGGACAAGTTGTACCAGCAAGATAAGATCTGGCAGAACATTTGCGCAGATCTTAAATGGCAGTTTATTCGAAGCATTTAGAGAGATTTAAGTATTTTTAAAACATCTGTAAACAAACCAGAACGAGAGGACGCATTTCGATTCCAGAGGGGATCCCAGCAAAAAACAAAGACAATCTTCTCGCTTTTATTAATGTGTACTAATTTGCGCAATAAATCCCAAGTTGAACGTGGCAATACAGATGACATATGAGTAGTCAACTGAATTTTAGAATCTTTTTTGGTTGTTGTAAGAGCAATATCTAAGTTTGAAGGAATATGGACATCATCTGCGCAGGTTGGAATATATGTGGCATTTTTATCTGTATGAAGTGCCATTTGTTTTAGAAATTCAGAAGCCTTTGATTCAAGCATAAATCCACTTATGTAGGCTCGTTCACATATTTCATAGTGTTTCTTGTCTACAGGAGAAATACCACTGCTTTTGCGACCTGCCTGGCTTTCTGTTGTAATATAGCCACAACGATTGATTTCTTTCAAAATATCCAAGTGTTTTAACATGCTTTCATCTTCTTCTCGAATTCGTTGGAGAAACTCAGGAGATGTAAACATTTTTACTGACCGTATAACGGCATGCGCAAACTTCATTACTTTCTCTTGATAAAATAATTGAACAGCCGTATTTAATTATATACACTATAGTAGAAGCTATGCCTAATACGGCAAATACAACACGAAAAAAGAAAAAACAAGTTCAGTTTCGTAATCAAACCAATTCGAAAGGATTCTTTTTGCGAAATCTTCAAGGGCATCGCGGAAAACTCATGGCTGGAATCCAATCCACAAAGAAGAAGCCTTATACAAACAGACCGTTTGCGGCGGCGGATCAAAATGAATTCAATCTCATGAATGAATTTGCGGCGAAAAAGTATCGTATATTTAATACCCAATTTCTTACACCTCAAACAACACCTCATCCAAAACTAAATCAACGTCTCTCTCAGATTTTTGCGAATCTGAGTTCCAAATACAATACCCATGCGGACTTAACCGCAGCGATTCGTAAATTAAAGGGGCGATCAGCAAAAGACATTGAGAAACTTGTGGGACGTGCTACTGAACTCTATCCTCCCCCTCCCCCTCCCAAAATCCTTGCGGAAGCACGCCCCAAGGGAAAGTTTTGGAATTCGAATAGCAATAATGAGTAAACTATTGAAATATAAAATTTGTATGTAGAATAAATACATGCCAATTTTATTTATAACCTTAAATGAAAGCTATACAGAAAAAATACGTCAATATGGATTTCAAGCAAAAACCATGCGAATTGAGGAGTTTGTTCCAAATCCGGATCGACAAACGTATTATATTTCTCCTGCCAACAGTTTCTGTTTTATGGACGGTGGAATTGACTACGCGCTAAGTCGAATCATTTTTCCTCGCGTGGAAAGTGTTGTCAAAGCTTGTGTAAAAGAGTTAGGAATTCAAACATTGTTGGGGCGCCCATATCTCCCCATCGGTAGTTCAATTATTCTGGACAGAGACATCAATCGATCTCTTGTGATTGCGCCCACCATGTTGCTTCCTCAAAATGTTTCAGGAACAAAAAATGCCTATTATGCGACAATGGCAATCTTGTACAATATTTTAATCAATAAGCAAGAAGACTTGGAGAAGATTGATATTCTTTTTACATCTTTATGTTGTGGGTATGGAAAGATGAAAGAAGAAGAGTCCATTCAACAAATTCTAGATGGAATTCGAGACTACAAAAACTATACACCCAGTCGCGTTCAAACCAATATTGTTGTGAATGAACCCAACTTACATGAACAACCAAAATACTATCAGAATTCAGAGTTTTTTGAAATAAACCCAGAAGAAATGCTTCGATGTTAGACGGAAGCATAGAATACTTGGGATTTGCGGAACGGATATTGCGGTCCAGGATCTTCACCCGTCATATCGGTGATCTCGCGACGAACAACTTCAGGATACATGTATCGCTCATAGTAATAATCTTCTTCTGTAGGCACATGACTGGAAGCTAATTGAACCATTGTTCCAGGACTGGTAAAGCCTTCACTTCGCATGTAAAGAATCGCAAGGATAAAGATCACAAAGACTATTGTGATGGTTGTATAGTTCATTCTATTTCTCTATGTTGATTTGAAATCATTCAGGAGAAATATTCATCGGTCTATTATCCACGGATTTAAGCGCGGGGGAAACCAACAAGGTTGGCACCGAGACCGAAGCCTGCACCTTGACGAGCAGTTACACCGATGGAAGGAGAGACCAAGTCGAGAACGGCGAAAACGGCAGCGGCGACGAGGGCGAGGGTGGCGATTTCATCGACGGGGAGAGATCTCCGGGGGATGAAGACGGCGGCACCAGCGACAACGAGACCCTCGATCAAATATTTGATGGCACGATTGATTACTTCAGAGACGTCCATGTTAAGTTCTATACTGGTATTTTAGAAAAAAAGTTTTGAAGGTGCGTATTTAAAGTGTTCAAGTATTCCATTGTAGAACAGATGTCAGCGGAACGTGAAGATTTTTTGACCGAAGATCCTGAGATCCCCAGCCAGCGCTGGTGCCTCTTGAGTTTCTTGAGTCCGGAAAAGGTGTTGAACCGGAAAGATAACTTCTTTTTCACCTCCTTCGTGAAGCAGTACGAGTTCGATCTCCGCACAAAGTCTATCGAAAAGTTCCTTGTTGAAACAATCAAGGGTGTCAATGACAAGTTGGAGACGGAGGCGATCAACTTCGAGAAGCAGGATCTCAGTGGTGCAGCCGCCCTTTGTCGCAATTCTCAGTTGCGTATTGATACGGTCATGTCCGGGCTCCAGGATTTCGTCAAGAAAAATACCCGTGACCTTACCGTAAGCAAACTCAACGATGAATTCGATGACTTCATGTTTAAGAACAAGGTCAAACTTGAAGATGAATTCTACGCAGCGAATGAATTCCGTACCACTGTCCGTGGATTGAAGATTCGTGGTGTCTATGGTAATAAGAATGAGGCGGAGGCTCGTGCGAAGAAACTCCAGCGCTCCGATCAGCATCACAATATCTTCGTCGGTGAAGTCGGCAAATGGCTCCCTTGGGATCCTGAGCCTCACGAAGTCACCGAGCAGGAGTATGCGGAAGATCAGCTCAATACCCTCATGAAGAAGTACAAGGAGAACGAAGAGGCTCGTGAACAGTTCCACCGTGAACAGCGCGAGAGCGGTCGTAAGCAGAAGCGTGTCTTCACGTCAGGTGAGGAGAACACCAACTCCAATGTCTCCGTTCAGCGTGATGACTCTGCTGAAGGGTCCAATGCGGCGAGCGGAAGCAGTGAAGTCCCTTCCCTCGGAACGGGATTCTCTCAGTTCTCTGGAATGTTCTCCAGTGATGGACCTGCCGATCTTGCTATCGAACGTAAACAGTCCAAGAAATAAACAACTTATACTGTGATTTTTATAAAATCCTTATATAAGTTTACGGGAAGATCTTGGTACAAGATTCAGATCCATCGTAATTCTTCTCACAGAATGTACCCTCGGGGCATGTAGTCTTTTCGCAACGGACATTGATGAATCCTTCCGAAAAAGCACCCGGGAAATACGTCTTCAAGAACGGTACAATTACTAAAACAGCGAGTAAAACGCCAACTAAACCTATAAGACCGAATGATTTGCGAGCCATTTCTATTTGGCAGGGGGAAATGTTTTCCGCATTAAGGAAGAACAGGAAGTCCTGTATTGATCGGGAGAGAAGGAGGAGTATTCTCCTGGCAATATCCATTGAAACACTTCATTTTGGGTTGATCCCCACAGGAAGGGATGTCAACACCACAGCGGGGCGCATCGAGAGGAGCGGCGTAGAATCCTTCGTTAATACGGAACATTCGGTCGCATCCAAGGAGCACACATGCGATTAGTAAAAGGATTGCTGCTTGATAAATAACTTTCTTCATTTCTTCTGTTATTGTGTGGGAAACTTTCGGACTTGGATCGCAGGACCTTTGAGTCTTCGCGCCGCATTGGGATCATATTCATTCATACCATTTTCATCTTGTCCTTGGTAATGTTGTGCGGAATGTGCCCAGAATTCGGGTGCGCCGATACGGAAATCTTGGTGAATTTCAGCCTTGTACCAAAAGACACACTCTTCAATCTTGCTACTCTGACTTGTGTTGTCGATGACAAGACATTCATAGTTTTGTGTACACTGGTCCATGATTTGACAGAAAAACTCAAACGAGGGGAATACAGAGCAATAGTTATCAAAGATACGTTTACGATTGGTCATGTAAGGTTCACGAAGAATAAAGACGAAATCGACGTTTGTACGAAGCGCAGGCTGGATACCGAGAGGATACTGCATCGTAATCAAGAAGAACACCTTGAGCCAACGACCATTCATGAACAAATAGCGAATGTTTTTGTCGTGAGTCCAACTATCGTCGTACATACAGTCATCAAGAATCATAAAAGAGCGAGGATCGATTCGGGTTTGAATGTTCGCAGCCTGATCACGCTGGATTCGCGCCATCATCATCTTCTGACGTTTTACGAAATTGGCTAGAATAATGGGACTGTATTCACCATGAATAAACAAAGGAGGAATCATTTTTCCGTAGAACGAGTTTGACTCTTCCGTACCACTGATCACAGTGCCAAGAGGCATGTTCTGGTGGTGATACAATAAATCACGGACGAGAGTTGACTTACCCGTACGACGACGCCCGATAAAAACACATACGGCATCCTGAGGAATCTTGCGCATGTCAAAGCGGTGTAGAGAGACGTTGAGTGCTGCACTGGCCATATACATAGCCCAACAAGAAAAAAAGTGCGGTATTGACGATTTTCACATTCCTTCAGATCAACAAGAAATGACAAGTGAGATTCGTGGTGGTATGTCCATTCCCAAACCCACATATTCCTTTGGAATCGAGGAAGCCCCAACACTTTCCTCCTTTACAGAGATTCACAGATACCATCCCGGACTTGGGTATCTGTACGATATTTCAGGAACTATCCAAGATAAAATCCGTATGGATACTCAATATTCTATTAACAAAATTGAGCCTTCAGAGGATGAGCCGAAGATTATGAAATTGTTTGTGTTGAAGAAAACGGAGAAGGATCCGATCCCCTGTAAAGCCTACATGAAGGTAACTCATTTATTAGATCCAATCACTTGGATTCGTGGAAAGTATGAAGTGGGCGAAGAGGGATTTACAACTTTTTCGGAGGATGCTCTCCGTTCTGCCAAAGTCTACAAGAAGTTAACCAATCCAATGAATCAGGCATACGTAGAGGCTGTTGCGACCTATTGTCTTTCGAAGTTACGAGAGGCGGATGTAAGTCCACACTTTCACATGTTTTATGGGGCGTACCGTGCCATCGCAAATGAATATTCCTACAATATTTCGGATGTGTTCTCCACCTACCGTCACTGTCGCTGGTTTTGGGACAATCAAAAGTCGGGAATCTTTGAAGTAGGGGTTGCCGAAGAGATTGATGATGAATTGTATGATGTTTTAATGGATCCACCGTCTGAACTTCATTCGGAGGTCAGTTCTATCGCAGAGGGCGAAGAGGATGATGACGAGGAAGATGTTGAAGAGCTTGGCGGAGAAGAAGAATCTGCTGTTGTTCAGCAAGTTGAACTCCAGTCCCTTCATTCCACGTCCATGAGCAGTGTCGAAATAAAGTCACAATCTCAAGATTCAAATGGAGATAACGATGAGGAATATAACGAAGACGATGAGGATGAAGAGTTGGATGAAATCAATGTTCTTGCGAAAATCAAAAAGTTCCCAGTGATGATGTTGTTCACAGAACCAAGCCAGGGTACGATGGATGATCTTCTTGATGATTTTGAAGAGTTGAACTGTCTTCCTGGAGACAAGGAATGGGATGAACAATGGACAGCGTGGATTTTCCAGATTTGTGCGGCGCTCTCCGTTGTCCAGTCCTTCTTTGGATTTACACACAATGATTTACATACCAATAACATTGTGTGGTCGAAGACAAATGAAAAATATTTTTATTACACCAATCGTGATGGAACGGTTTGGGCTGTTCCCACCTATGGAAAAGTCTTCCGCATCATTGATTTCGGTCGTGCGATTTTCTGGGTGAATGATAAATTATTTTACAGCGATGACTTCCAACAAGGAAATGACGCAGCAGAACAGTTCTCCTTTGGTCCTTTGCGCCATGGGGATTCTGAAGATCCTGAAGTCTATCCCAACCCTTCCTTCGACTTATGTCGTCTGGCGGTCAGTTTGTTTGAAGGATTGTTCCCTGTCAAACCGGATGCGCTCAAGAAAGGTGCGATTTTGAGTGATGAACCAGGGATGAAGGTCAAGGAAACGAAGTCCAACTTGTATAACTTATTGTGGTCCTGGATGATTGATGATGACGGGCGAAATGTGCTCATGGATCCCGATGGGCGTGAACGATACCCTGATTTCGACCTGTATAAGATCATTACACAGAAAGTTCACAACGCAGTTCCCAAAGAACAAATCCTCCGTCCTATCTTTCACAAGTATCGTGTAGCGCGCGAAAAAGTTCCTGCGAAGGGGCGTGTCTATAATTTGTTTTTCTAGATCAGAAATGAATATTCATCGATTTCAATTAAAAGATCGAAATTCAATGAAAAAGAATTTACTTGAATTAATGAAAATGTGTGATTATTTTAGTCCACTTGAATCATGGTTAAAATATCAGATATCAAATGCGTCTGATATTTTATACGCAATCCATGATGACACAATTCTAGGATATTTAATTGCGGATAAAAAGAAAACATATATGGAGATTGAATTGATTTGTGTTGGTGAAAAGGGAAGGGCTATGAAGGGGATCGGTGCGAAATTAATGAAAGAAATTGAAGCAATTACAAAGAGCTATGGTCT
>JACCDP010196466.1_pt1 | contig 27434 bp, 40 predicted proteins | sample 7445841 | NCBI WGS metagenome assembly JACCDP01 (sample SAMN15323441, study PRJNA562643) | freshwater metagenome | isolation source: river surface water | place: USA:Blue River Watershed | collected 2017-08-17 | reverse complement strand
TGTCTTAACCTCTTCCTTATTTTTTACTTATCAGTCCATAACCATCTTGTAGGAATATAAGCTATACCCTCATAAGCCCAACAATATGGCTCTGGAATAGAGCAAGAGCTAAGCTCTCCGCCAATACAAATGTTTTCTTTATAATCTTTTATATCAAAATATCCCATTGAGCCTTCCGCCCGATAATCTACATTAGCATACGCATACCACTTATAATACTTTTTGAAAAGTAGATTAACTATCTCAGAAAATCTGTCATCAATTTCTGCGATAATCTGATCATATTCGATTTTTTTTATATCTTCGGTATAGAGTTTATCAAATTGTTCTTTAGTAATCATAATAAATTTGGCGCTCCTACCAAGATTCTAACTTGGAACGTGATCTTCGCAAGATCGAATGATATACAATTTCACCATAGGAGCAAAAAATCTCCGATAAGAAACTTTTTGAAATTGGTGGGTAGGATTAGATTTTAACTAAACTCTACCCGTCAGGTGGTTGGGTTACGCTCCCAATCAGTCTCATTCACAGTGAGAGAGGCTACTATTACATCACGCACCTGATAAAAAAATGCCAGTTTTAGGCACGGAAACTGGCAAACCAGTCATTTCTGTCTACTCCGTCAACTGCTTCTTTTCTTTAATGTCCAAAGCCCTGCGCTTTGGAACGGCCTCCCCTTTCTTGGGAACTACAATTAAACTCCCCTCATTTGGGGGAAAAGGTGGTGGTAGCGACAGGACTCGCACCCGTGAAGCCCGAAGGCGGCTCATTTACAGTGAGCTAGAATTGCTGCTATCTCACGCTACCAATTACGAAAAAAATCAAGCGTATGAAAATGAGCCCTGAAATTCAACCCATGAATTTTTAGAATCAGTCATATCGATATCGACTTGACACGGCAAATCCGAAGAATAAGTATTAAAATAAAAAGCCGCGTTAGATCCGACTTCGACATTTGATAATGCCAACGATCTATATCCTAATTCTAAGACTAAAAACACATGACCTCCGCTGATATTAACGTCAGAGAAAGATCCGCTAAAAGTTCTAGTCAAATATTCGCACGAGCCAATGAAATTTTTAGTAACGGCATCAGGAAAGCCCTTAGACCCAAAGGCGTATTCCTTAATCCCATAAGGAGATCCGCTAGTGCCACTTCCAGTCCTTTGACAAAGCCTCATAACAAAGGCGGGCTCCAGCAAGCAATGAGGCTCCGATAAAGTATAAAAAACGCCAGAAAACTTAAACGATGTATTCCCGCTGCCTTCGGGGGCCATGTCGTAAATTTCGCTTGATTGAAATTGTGCTTGTAAATAAGTGAGTCCAGTAGCAGTTGCTAGTCCCGTTTGGTCACAAATTATAGTCCCTTCGTCTGGGAAATCATACATGGTTAATCGTGTAGCTCCCCCTGTGACATTCCATCCAGTATAAAACGGAACATTATTGTAAAATAAACCAGTTGTTGGAGCTAAATAAAACCTTAATGACATAATATAAATATATACATTATGAATAATTAGAATGTGATAAAATTGTCTGTGGAGATATCGCTCTCTACAGGGGCGTCTGACTTTCACAGAAGGTTACGTTTACCTATAAGATGGTGGACCTGCCGAATGCCGCCTTCGGATGAAAACTTTGCAAGAGTTTCCCTGCACCTGCGCAACAGGCCCATAAATTGGTGGAAGCGATGAGAATTGCACTCACCACAGTCTTCTTGCAAGGAAGTCTCGCCCCTAAGGTACATGCGCCCCCATAAATTCAAGCGGTTTCCAAGGATATACCGCAAACCTATTCAAACGCCTAGGCCTGAATAACCTAGACTTCATACGTATGCTGCTTTTCGTTTAAAATGGTGCATTCTCTCATGCTGTCACTCGCTGGGGACGGGTTTCAAACCTCCCCAGTATCGTTTGACGTGGACGTATATATAAAGAGCGTGGGGGCCGAATATTACGATACCCCACATGGTTTATCCCGATATCAGGATGCACCAGAAGAACTTCAGAAATCGAAAATTATACGGGTAAGAATAAACGAAAAATGGCACGGCGTACAGGTAATGCTCCTGTCTCTGAGGATTTGGAGTTCTCATTGATCCCTTGATCGACGCCGTATATGTTTCGCAGAACAAGCGATTATTGTGTTTTTTCTGTTACAAAGAAGTAACAATAATCTACACTAGCGAAAAGTCCTAAAATTGAAAATTACTCGAATTCAAGTAACATATCTCTTTCGAGACGCCGCATTCTCCTCGTTGCTCATCGCGAGGATTCGGTTCTGCTTTCGCATAACACCGTGCGACCGATTGGTGATTTTTTACTTTCTTAAAGCACCAGAAGCGCGTCTGCCGCTGCTTTCTGGGGGCTCACCTTTCAGAGTTCGAGGCCCATCTTCAAATCTTACTTCTCTATCCTATACCGACTTTCGTATCCTGTCAAACAAAAAACCCGAAAACTTCAATTTTCGGGCGACTTTTCAAAATTTAAACTTCAAGTCGCCCTAAAAACCCTCCCCTTTAATTCCTTGATTACTTACAGATAAAAAGGGAATGGCCCTATCCGCCCAACACATCGGGAGGCTAGATTTTCCTAAACGTCTATAACCAATCTTCATCTTACTCTATCTTACACATGTTTGTGAATTTTGTCAATTTTTTTTTCGGAAATCTTCAAATATTTTTTGGACCATCCAGCTTACACGCCAGAAATGGCGTTTAAAATGGAAAAAAGCCAATAAAACGCCACAATTGACGCTTAACTGAAAACTGCGTTCAAAAAAAACAAAAAGTGTAATAATAGTATTATGTACGCCTCAGGAGATATAACTACCTACGTTTCACGACTGCATCAACTACCAACTGGATCGGGAGATTTTCAAAGTTTTGAAACAGAGGGATATAGTTATACTGGGGTAACATTTTTTCCGATAATTCACGCCAGAAGAATTATGCAACACATGGCATATTCTGTACTGAATCGGTCTACTTTGGCTGATCAGTTCTTCACTGGACAATATTATTTCAATCTCAATTCATTGAATTGGTATTACGGAATAGAGGCAGAAGACAACATGTTGGATAATAGCAATAGTTTTAGTCAATGGAGCATTAATCCATTAGGAAGAGCGGATATCCCAGATACTAAAACTTCCTCGGGTATGTATCTGATACAAAGCGGAACTGCTGAATATTTCCGTATTGAGGCGACTGGTTTAACTTCTAATAGTGAATACTTTCTTAGAGTCGCTGTCGGTGGAGCAAGCGCCAGCGCAAACGGAAATATTAGATTAATGGGCAGCGGACAAGACGGAGCAAATATTTGGCCCGTTTTTCCAAATCAAGGAGGAATAAACTATGACCTATCTGCTGGAACTGGTTACAAATATGTCAGAGTGAAGACCGACTCTAGCAGCACTGGATCTCATAGACTAACATTTAGACACGCTACTAGCCCCGATACTGAATGGTTTCTTATTAGCCAAGTCAATTTATATCCTATACCTACCCGCAGTAGCGCGAAAATAGCAATACTAGGTGATAGAACCGCATCTTATAGCACGGCAAACGCTAATGGTGTAGCTAGAGCCATGCTGAACGTAAGCGGAGATACGCTTAATATTATCGGCGTAGGCGATTTCGCAGACGGAAGTACACAATATTCCGTTAACAACGATGTAAAAACAGGCATTAACGGATATACAGGTATTAGCGGTCTAGGAGGGAATATGTATATGGTGCCTGGTAACTGGGACTATACAAACGATTCTGATCTATCTAATTTCAGAGATTATTTCGGGTTTAATGGATTTACATATCCAAATAGTTATAACGGATCTGGATCATACAAAGTAACTCTAGGAAATATAGACTTTTTTCTAATAGATTCAGTTAGAATAAAAGATGCGGCTTCTACTGGGGCGGCGGCGGCACTAGCAGAAGGCCAGTTTTTACTAACTGGTTTACAGGCGTCTACTTCTCCATGGAAAATAGTAGTGTGGCATTATCCATCTCATACGTCTTCCTCCCATCACTCTCAAATAGTTTATCCATCTCAAAGATGGAATTGGAGCGGGCTAGGAGTGAATGCAGTACTAAGCTCTCACGATCATGTCTACGAACGCTTTCTAGTAAGTGGGTGTTACTATTTCACGCTCGGAATCGGAGGAGGTGGAATCAATACCTTCGGTACAAGACAACCATTTTCTATGGCTAGTGGCGTCTCTTATGGCTATCTAAAGATACATGATAGCCCAACGGAATTAATATTTGAATATCTTAGTACTGGCAATGATCTTCTAGATCGTGCGAAGATCTTAAGATACCAAGCCTAGCGATTGTGCAAATAATCATTTACTCTTTTGCCGCTAATAGGCCGTAATTCATTATCTCGGCAAAAACCGTTCAGAACTTTATGGCAGCTAATATGTCGCAAGCCATTGCTACACAACGATTTAGCTCTTACAACAACTCCATTGAAAGAATATAAACGTCCAGCTTTAATCTCAGAGCTAACAAACTGACCTTTAGAATTACGAGGTTGATTTTTCATATTTTCATATATTAGTAGATTTTTGAAGAACAGTCAAGGCAAAACTAAAAGAAGTGTAATTATCGTTATGATTCCAATGGAGATAGCATCATTAGTCGGGGGGGCGGCTTCGGGCTTTCTAATGAAGGCTTGGGCTATCGCTCAAGAAAATCGACAAAAACAATTTGAGATGTTTATAGGAGCCATAAAAGCCAAAGACGATTCCATGGACAAAGCGGTACAACGAGTCCCTAATGATAAAGCTGGAAATTGGATCAGAAGAACTATAGTAATAGCTATATTATTTGGAGTAATACTAGCTCCATTTGTTTTAGCTATATTGGACAAACCAATGGTAGTGGAAGTGGAAACGCCCGTTAAAGATTGGTTTTTTGGTTTATTTTCTTCTGGAGGAAAACGAGTTTTTTACTATATAAATGCTTATTTGTTATCTGCCGAAATGAGATCTTCACTCATAGCTCTAGTAGCTTTTTATTTTGGACAGGGCGCAGCGAAAGGAAAATAATGAGAAAATATATAATATGGTTTTTTTGTATTTCATTATTAATAGGATGCGCGTCTACAGGTATTAGACGAGCAAAAATGAAAGCAATAGAACCTATGTCAAACAATGTTTTATCAGAACTAGTTACTAATACATTAGTAGAAACAAATATTGTAGAGATAAAAGAATACCCGCCTCATCCTCCTTTTCAATTCAAACGCGGTGCCGAATTGTTAATGGAAAAGATAAAAGAGCCAGAGATAAGAAGTGTTATTGCTACGAACATAACAAATGAAAAACCAATTACTCTCTTCAAAGTAAAGTATAAACCATTTATAACGTATTACATTATGGTAATTACCGTATTAGGAATCGGATTTTTCTTTTACCAAAAAACTAAGAAGAAGTAATCTCTTTAGAAACATCGATAATTTTCACGGTCTTTTTAAGAGAGTGAGCGATATCTATTGAATTTTTAGTGCCGTTGCTTTTCATATCCCAAAAAGCTACTACTTTGTCACATTGCCTGATAATATCCCAATTTCTACGAAAGCCAGCGCCTTTGTCAAATAAACCAGTTTCAGGATCATGCCATACTGGATAAAATATCAGAATTGGAATACCAATTTTTTTACACCATTCATGAGCCCATTCATCAGCGGAAGCTGGGCACCCCCCGCTTACTATTAAGCTTATTTGATGTTTGTTGGCATCTAGGACTTTGAAAACTCTATCTTTATTTAGATAGTCCCTAGACCCTATTACCGCAACTTTATATTTTTTGACAGGTTGGATCACAAATCTCGATATTTTTTAATTTCTAATTTGCCATTAGTAATTGTCAACCATTCGCATAACTGGGAATCTATACAGAAGTCCGATTTTAATAAGTCTACAGACCCATTAACCGAAACCCTTATTTTCTCGTTATGAGTATGACCAACTATTTGATACAGACCCTTGATATGATCGAATTCTAATGTCCAGTCTAACCAAGTAATTCCCCCGAACCTAGCAGAGCCCCATCTAGCCGAGCCAACATTGCAAAACCAATGATTTTGGCCAGTGATCAAATTCTGATGCGCTAATTCCCCTTCTTTTTCAAGCCACAAATCTATTTTATTTAAATTCATGTCCATGCTATATGGAATATAGCTTTCATGAAGCCCAGCGTGGGTCAAAAGAAAATTATCAACAATTAGATGCCATTTGAACTTATCTCTTATTGGATAAAACTTTTCTCCTAAAGTTTTTTTAATATGTTCCAATTTTCTGTCTTCGTAGCCGCTACATTTAGTATATCTGCTTTTATCATATAAATAACTGGTGTCATGGTTGCCGAATAAAGTATAATTATTTTTTCCAGCTAAGAACTTTCGCAAAAAAATGACCGTTTTTTCTAATTCATATTCGCTATCATAAACATCAGAATCAAACCAGTCTCCGAGGCAGATGTTAATATCCGCCCCTTCATGCTTAATTATTTTCTGCGCCCGTTCGGAATCTTGATGAACGTCGCTAAAAATTAATATTTTTTTGTTTTTGCTATTTATTTTCACTTAATTTAAATTGCACTCTTTTGGACACCTAGCATATCCATCAGCATAATAGTCTCTCGGATCTTTGTCACGAAAAAAACGCCCACAATCGCAACAATATTCGCCCTTGGCCTTCCACACTATAGAATCATAATTATCGGTATATCGTTTTACGTTAGTTATACGGGACTTCGATCCTTTGCCATTTTGAACGGTATTTAATTGGCCCATAATTAAAAATATCTATCGACTGTATTTTTAAGAATTTTAACTAATTGCGGCGAAAGTTTAAATCTATCAGTATTTATTTCAATAGATTTATGAATATTACCATTTTTATTTCTTTGAGTCGCGGCGGCCCAATCAGCTAACATTTCAAGCACATCAATTAAATCCATATCTTCCACTCCGTTCGCCCAGTGTTCGGGGTGATGACGATTTTTGGCGTAATGATGATCAATTGCTACTTTAATTTCTTGAAGTAACTTTTTATACTCTTCGCTGCCATATTCAGTTTTAACTAATTTAGGAGTATTTTCAGCAAAAACTTCCGCCTCTGGAGACTCAAATTTGGATTTATCATGGTTGCTGGCTCGATCATCTAGCTCACGAATAAGTAACCACAGTTTTTTTCTTACCTCATTTACGTGCTTAAGAGTCTCAGAATTATGGAAATTTAGATTTTCATTCATAACTTTATTGTCTCATCTACTTCATTACCAAAAGCGTCCCACCCCTCTGTCTTCTGTCTAGCGAACAATTCGATTCTAGGAAGATCGCCGCACAATTCGACAATTTTATTACGAACTATATCGGGCTTTTTGCTATGTCTTTCTATTGGCGACATGATAACACTATGAACAGCAGCGGAAACTCTTTTTGGATTTCCTTTTGTGGCAATCAAACATAATTCTGGGTTGGCTCTTGTCCAACGACCCATGCCCCAAAATAAAGTATTATTGTTGACCTTGTTCTGTTTGATCCAAGTAAAGGCGCAGGTCTTATATTCAAAGCCCCAAGAAGAAATAACATCAAAACACTCATTCAATTTTGGCATAGTGACCCACATAAAAAGGACACAATTATCCGAAGATATATCCTTGACTGGGAGATCTTTAATATCTTTTTGTTCCATTACGTCGTATTTGCAGCAAGCCCCGCGATTGCCAGCTAACGCCTTGTCTTTATAAGGCCAAGGCGGATCTGCATAGATGATATTATATTTTTTATTAGTAGGTAGCATAGTAAAATTACAAAATATGAAAAGACTCGAAATTATTAGCGGCCAGCCACTCTTCCTCTGTTTTTGGGGGATTAATTACCTTAATTTTTTCTTTAATGAATCTTTGCCGTAAAATCGAGCATTTTTCTCTTAATGAGCGTTCTTTCATAAGAAAATAAGGTAGGCCCATTTTTTCTACCTTTTTGAGTTGTCGATCTATGGAGATAAAATCGTATTCTATTCCACTTCGTTTAAGAGCATTAACAGTAATAATAGGACTATATCCTAATATTTCTCTACAATCATTATATGTAGCCGTTGCAATGGGCCGATGCGTAATAGTGAACTCTTTCCCAAAAAGTTCTAAATCATTAATATTGGTATATACAGACGAACTGCCATACAGGAGATCGGATATGGCAAAGTTGACATGACTATAGGTTTTGATAGGAAAAATTGTATTTTGGATACCCTCTAAAAGCTCTTTAATATCATTTTTTACTATGACAAAAGTAGAAGTATCTCCTAATATATTGCCATTATAATATTCCAAAATATCATAAAGCTTGACAAAGGTTCCTACTTTAGTATGGGCAGCTATTGCTAAATATGGCCGAAATTCACTACGATAAAAAATAACTCCAACTCCTATTGGACTTGAATTATTTGACACTACCCGATAAGCCTCAACAGCATATTCTCTCGCGATCCTAGTGGGGACATTTGGTCTATACCAATAGTGCTGCCGAGTAGCACTATAATTGACTTGAACCCCTTCAATCACTAATTTTGGATGATTGGTCGTTATGGCAATACTTCGATTCATCATAGTATATCACTATACTATCACGGATTTTGGTATAGTCAAGAAGTTCCTCGCGACTTCCAAGATAGTCACGTTTAGCTAATTTTAGCCATTCTACATACCATTCAGATCGTGCCCATTCTGGCATCATGCCAGAATTTACACTATTTATTGTTTAATAAAACGATAAATTCGAAAAGAATATGGATTGTAGCCAGCGCCAAACAAAGTGCCGCCAGACACTCTTGAATAGTCGGCCCAGTTACGTCCATCAGAACTTATTTGCACGAGCCAATTGCCTTCGGGGACAGGAGAAATATACAGCCCCCTACCTACAGTAGGGACTCGAAATACATTAGTAGCCCCCCACGGCTGGACAATCACTCGGAAACTTTGGGTGTCTGTGTCCTTACCATCTGTCGCCTTTAGAGTAAAACGATTGGTTCCTAGTTTCGTAGGATACCAAGTTAACAAGCCCTGAGCGTAGGAAAGCCGCGTAAGAGACGCATTTGTGGGACCTTGGCTTATCGAATAACTCACTTCTATGGGGCCATCATAATCAGCGGCAGCTACACGTAGAAAAACCGCAGTATTCGCGTATGTAGTCACATCTGCGACGGGAGTCAAAAAATTAGGGGCGTCATTCCCTACAGCTAATCCAATAGACATTAATAATGCAAACAATATTTTTTTCATAAAATCCTTTATTTAACGGGGAGGGGGAGGGATATTAGGATCACCAACGAACTTATAAAGACGATTCGGTTGAGAATCACTAAAATAAACACCGCCAGTCACTACTCCTAGACCGAGCCAATTAGCTCCGTCGTCATCAGAATAATAAACTGTCCATAGTCCAAACGGAATTGGATTAATTTCTAATCCGCCCACAGGAGGGACCTTTAATATATTCTCTTCCCCCCAAGGGCTGCAAAAGATGCTAAAAGTAGAAAACTCTAATTCTCCTCCGCATTCGGCAGAAATAGTAATGGTATTTGTATAAGGCGTATTAGATAACGGCAGCACTAAGAGCGAAGTCTGATTATCTAATTTTACAATCGCAGCCGCAGACGGTCCAGTTTCGATATTATAAGTAATTTCGTTAGTACGGGTAGTGGAGGCGCGTAAAACACTAAAAATAGTAGAATTTACTAATCCCATAACATCGTCCGCTTGGAATTGAAGGGGCGGAGTAGCGTCTCCAGTAATAATTCTAAATCTAATAAACCCATTTTCCCATCCAGGTCTAGCATACCACCAAGTACCCCAAAATTGAGGAGGATGATTAGGAGCCAAAGTTCCAGTGGCCACGAACTCTTTCCAAGAAACTAAATCGGAAGAATATTCAATAGATAAAGCTTCGTTCGCTCTTTGCTCGCAAGCGACATTAATTACAAATCCACCGACAAAAGTATCGTAAACCCCCAAATTAAAAACTTCATACCTTCTTTCGTCATTGCCCCCCTCGAAGAATGTATAGGCCCAATTGATATTTGCGGTAGAAGTAGCATTATAATAGAAAAAACCCCTGCCGACTTCAATCGTAGGCTCTTCGGGCACCCATCCAGTAGGGTCTTTTCGATAGACATTAAATACTAGCTGCCCATTAAAATGGACAGGCTTATAAATCAAATCACCAGAATTAGCATTAAAACCAAGATCTGTAGTTATTTTGCCGCTTTTAGGAAACGGTGTAGAAATAAATTTAAATTTTCCTACCACACTATTATCAATGACTTTATTGATAAGTCCAGAATGAATTTTACCAGCCATCACAATATTAGTTTCTATAGGAGAAAGCAAATAAGCGCCATCAGTCCAATAAAAATTGATATCGTCAGGCATCCATTGCGGGGGATTGCTGAAATCATCAAAACTGGAAATTTGCCATAGATAATCAGGTGGCAGCCTGTAAAAAGTAGATCCCAATGGAGGATTAGGGATAGTATAAGGAAGAGCAGTTAAATGAGTATCGGCGTGATTGCCAATAAAATTATTCCCTACGGCCGTATAGCCAGCGTCTAGTTTAATGGTATTGTAACCACCGTAAAAAATTTGTTCTGCGCCTACCGCTTTTGCCCCAAGGAACAAAACAAGAAATAAACATCCTAAAATATTTCTCATATTCTTATATTACACGGTTTTTTGAAAAATCAAAAATTTGTTTTCAGACGGGCGTCTACTCCTATTGGTGGGCTAATCGATTGTTCAGAATATAAATTACCTATACAATTACTGGTATTGATATAACTCCTGATGGCATAACGATTTGCGTAATTTACAAATTCCGAGTCAAGACAAATCGAATTAGACACACATGTAGATTCCATGATCAATAAATTATAGTTCGTGTCGCTATATTTCCATCTATATCTTATGCCGAACGGAGAAAAATAAGCTACTACTTCGCTTTCGTAATCAGGGAAACCCAAGCAAAATTGCGGATATTTCTGGAGGGCTTTTTCCACTTTAAAAAAAACTGGTATTTGTGCATTAATATCAGGTATTTCTATATCAATAGGCTTATAATCAAGGTTATATATACGATATGCTCTTTGCCAACTGTTACTATTAGGAGGTAGATTAGTAGAGACTAGAAGATCGAAAACACCCAAATTTGTGTTAGGAGATAAAACGAGAGTATTCCCTCGTGATGAGTATCTCAAGGTCTGCTCCTGTCCTATCAAATAATATGCGACCGATAACAGTAAAATAATTAAGATTTTTTTCATTTAATTTACTTTTATTCGTATAACGCCAGAGCTTATGCCATCACGATATAGCCAATTAGCAGTAACTATTTGACTAGGGGTATTCGTAGATGGGAATCTGGCGAATTCATGCCAAACAGAATAATCTCTAGAAGAATATTCAAAAATGAGAGTTTCATTAGCTTTTTGCTCACATCTAACGTATATTAGATATCCATTAATTCTGCTATCAAAGTCCTTAGCGACTTCTATAGAACGAAATCTATCATCAGTGCTCCCATGAAATAATGTCTGCTTCCAAACACTTTCGCCAACGAAAAGTGAACGCCGCCATATCGGCGCTCAAAGTTCTAGTATAGGTTCTGTTGGATACCATCCGCCTATTATCTCATCGTAAATGAAAATATCATATTTTAACTCCCCGTTTTCTGACTTAGGTTTATAAAATGCGTCTCCGCTTTTAATTGGAAATCCGAGATCAGTTTTGAGCCTGCCAGATACGGGCAATTTAGAGGAGAAAAAGAACCAATTACCATTAGCGGTTACATTAAAAACAGTAGAGACTTCGCCAATCGGGACTTCCCCAGCTAAAATTAAAGTTTCTTTGTCGGACTGTAATATATATGCATCCCCATTATGGGCATTTAAATCTGGGTCCCATCCTCCAAATTCGGAGTCAAATTGCGTTATAACCCATGTATTACTCTCATATCTATAAACCGATGTAGGTATATCTATATTAGTAAAAACAGAACTATATTTGGCACTAGATGGTTCGTAATTAAGGCCAACTGGCTGAAGACCATTTACTAATTTCTTAGCTTGGTATCCAAAATAAAAATTTTTCCCTGCCCCGCCTTCTTGCCCTAAAATTTGGTTTGACAATAGAGCTAGAAACAAAAAAGCTAATAATAATTTTTTCATAAAGAATTTAAAATATTTTCATTGGAGAAGGATATTTGATGAACCAAGACTCATCATTAGATGATATACATGATATAATCCTACTGATTGTATCGCAACTTTCAACTCCAAAAAAATCATCTATTTTTTCATACCAGATATGAGTATCAGCATACCAAATATTAAGTAAACCATCTGGCGAAACCCTAATAGATAAATATTTTTCATCGCTGAACGGCTGCAAAGTTATTCTCATCGGCTGATTAAGCGCCCTAGCAATAAAATGTATTTCAGTTATCAGGCCCACCGTGATCATGTTTATCTCCACTAGATTCTAATATCATCAATTCGCGCAACGCCCTTAAATGGAAGGCCATCATACTCTCTCCTAATGTTTTTCCGCTCTTATGAAGAGAGTGGGCCATGGCACGATAGTTTTTGTCCAATTCTTTCTCAATTTCTATTATTTCATCTAATAATTGCAAAGACTTTTTCATTATTTTATTACAAAAGGATTTTTTTTGCCAGTATAAAGAGACCTCATATATTTCTTGGCAATTATTTTCCCGTCTTTGTCCCTAGGAAAAGCCCCGAAAATATGCTTGTTAGACTTCTTAATTATGAGATACCATTTTTTGCGTTTCATTTAATTTTATATTTTTTTTTAAATTTTTCTATCTCTAAGTCTTCTTTCTCTATCCTTCCATGAATATACTCTCTCTCCTTTTCTAACTCTTGGAGTCGCTTCATATCTTTATTCACGAAAGCCTCTTCCGACTCAAGTATAATAGACTCTAGCCTTTTGCCATACATTACGATAGAATCTAAGATCAATTGCGCTTCTTGCCTCGCCACTTTTTCTATATTTTTCGTTTTCATATCAAACAGAGCATGATTTGCATTCTAAAAGACTACGGCTAAGCTTTTGGGCTGGATTAGTACTATGCTGATAGTAGATAGTCTTGACACCTAATTTCCAAGCCTCAATCAAAAGTTCGCTTGCTTCTTTGGCGGAAGCATCTGGGCTTATATGCAAATTTAGAGATTGGGATTGGTCAATAAATTTCTGCCTGTTAGAAGCTTGTATAATGATTTCTTTTTGAGAAATTTCTCCATAAGTCTTGAACACATCCTTTTCATGGCTAGTAAGGAAATCTAAATGCTGCACGGAACCACCGTGTTTGAGAATATCTTGCCAAACATCCTGATTGTCTTTACCGTGATCTTTCAAAACTTGTTTAAGAAAAACGTTCTTAATCGTATACTTACCCTTAGCTAAATCTTTAGTATAGTAATTAGAATCTAAGGGTTCTACAGATTGAGAAGTCTGGCCAAGAATAAACGCCGAAGATGTAGTCGGCATAAGAGTCATGAGCGTAGTATTTCTAAGACCATACCCCTCTAATATCTTCGGTTCGCCATACTCTATAGCTAGGCGTTTAGAAGCCGCCGTAGCTTTTTCTTTAATATCTTTGAAGATATTTATGTTTAGCATTTTAGCCTCTAAAGATTCAAACGCTATCATCTTACTTTGAAGTAGAGAATGCCATCCTAAAGCCCCAAGCCCAAGGGCGCGATGTTCTTTCGAAAATTTATGCGCCCTGTCCATAAAAAGAATATCTTCAGATTTCTCAATAAATTCAGTCATAACCGCATCTAGAAAATAGATGGCGACTTCAACTAAATCAGTGTCTTTCCATTCAAAGAAATGGACCAAATTAACAGCGGATAAATTACAAACGAAACTTAAGTCATCATTAGATGGAAGGCAAATCTCAGAACAAAGATTAGAGGCGTATATCTTCATCCCTTTATCGCGATAAACTGCTGGGGCATTGTTATTAACTGTGTCTGTCCAAAAAATATAAGGATAACCGCTTTCGAAACGCTTCTGGATGACTTTGGCCCAAATCTTTCGTTTCGCTTTGTCGCCACCTATCATTTCATTCATCCATTTATCACTAATACAGACTCCTAAAGATATATGCTGAATTGGATGCCCATCTTTGCGAATATTGAGAAATTCTTCAATGTCATCGTGGTCGATGTCCATGTAGGCCGCAAAGTTACCCCTACGGGTATTAGATTGACTTACGATATTTGTAGTGCATTCGAACATCTCCATGAAATGGACGGGTCCATTAGACTCTCCGCCCTTACTTATTTTCGCCCCGCGAGGGCGTAATTTGCCAAAATAAGCAGATGTCCCGCCTCCATATTTAGACATCATGCCTACTTCAGCGGTGCTATAAAGAATAGATTCCATCGTATCGTCTACGAACGAGCCGAAGCAAGAGATCGGCAGCCCCCTACTATTACCGAAATTAGTCCATACTGGAGTGCTAAATGATAGCCACCCTTTAGAAACGTAAAACTCAAGTTTATCAGCAAAACCCTTTTTCTGTAAAATTTCTTCTGCTCTTTCTGCTATCTGTCTTATCCTTAGCTCTGGGGTTTGTCCATCTGTTACATAACCCTTACTAAGAAAGTCTCTTGATTTATCATTCAGCCATTTATATTCTAAAGGTTTATTCATTATTATTTATAACTTTCATTCAAACAAAGAATCTGGATCAAAGCTCTTAGATTTCTTGCTATAATTGACTGGCCTCTTATGAAAGAAATCTGTATGATTATTCCCCATTACTTCTTCATTCATCCACTCGAAATCGCGCTCCAGTTCCGAATCAATCTTAAATAGTTTTTTATATCCTATCTCGTGGAGCGACTGGTTGATGCGATCTTTAATATATTCTTTTAGAATTTTCGCACTTATTCTCTTTCCCTCATAACCAGACATGATCCAATCGATAATTTTAGATTCCGACTCGAAAGCTACTTGGGCTTCGTGTAAGATTCTTTCTTCTAACTCTTTCGTAAATAGTTTCGGATATTCTTTACGTAATACATTCACCAATTTCATGCCTACTTTAGCATGAATGTCCTCTTCGTTCTTCGTATACAATACCTGCTGATTAGTATCCTTAAGCAAATTCTTATATCTTCCGAACCATAATATAATGTAAAATTGAGAAAACAACGACACGTTCTCAATGAAAAGAGTAAACAAAATCAGGGCGTATATGTATTGCTGTTTAGAATCAGTATAAAATTTATGATTATATTTTCGAAGATAATTAGTGCGGTCTTTAATCACCCCTTCTTCTAGGTTTTTCTCGAAGATATCTTCCATATCTAATTCTTTTAGAAGACGCTCGTAGGCATTATTGTGAATGACTTCAACATTAGCCATGACATACCCTAAATCGGTGATACTAGGGTGGGGCATATTATCTCCGAGTTTAGCCCAGAATTTTTTAACCGCTACTTCTATTTGGCCGATGGCAGATAATGTTCTGACTATTATTTCTTTTTCCTTGTCATCCATTCTAGTTTTAAAATCTTGAATATCACTTTTAAATGTGAACTCGCGATCCGTCCAGAATCCATCTTGCATCGCTTTGATAAAATCCTTAGTCCAAGGATATTTATCTGGCTTGCGAGCTATTTGTTCTTCAAATAAAGACATATTTTACGCCTTATCTGCCCGAGCGATAGCAGCTTTATTAGAGTAGGTCTTGCCGTATCTTTTCGTTAGCTTCTTTATGTTGCCCCTGAGGGTCTCTTCACGAGAAATCTTAAGACTAGATCTGGCAGCTTCAAGGTAAAATTCAATATCGCCAAATTCCTCTTTGACATTCTCTATATCGAGATTTTTCTCATAATATACCCATTTCCCTACTGCGTCCATAAGCTCTCCAGCTTCCGAACAGAGTTTGCTAACAGCATGAAGCATATTCACTTTCTGAGGAGAAAGGCTCGATAATATTTTTTTAGAAGGCTTAAGAAGCCGCTTGACTAATTTTTGGTGTTGGTTCATATCAAAATCTTGCAAATTCTTTGTTATCTCTTAAAAATATAACTATTTTCGCTTTTGTAATTTCTTTTACTTTATCTGGCAGGTCAGTAGAAGCATTAGACAACCAAAAATCTATATAGTAATTATTGGCTCCGTCTAGCCTTTGAGAGCGCCTACAACCGCAACCGATATTAATTGCATCTCGCATTTGGACTAAAGTCTCTAGTGCTTTTCTCTGAGGATCAGAGAACTCTTCCCTAACTGTCTCGTACCATGAGACGAAGTGTTCAATTCCATTGAATTTTATTTCATCTAATTCGAATAGAATTTCTTTTACTTTGTCTTCTCTCAAGGAGCTTAGAAGTAACTCTTTAAGTATATCTGAAGAAAGTGGGTTTGGCAAGTTTTTTTTTGGCTCCTCTTTTTTTTCTGATTTCTCTGTCACTGGTACCAATGGAGTCTTCCTAATTCTATTATCTATACGCCGCAAAACTAATTCATTCACTCCAACACCTTTAAGATTTTTTTCAAAGCAAAATAACTCAGCCACAAACCTAATACAAATGGACCAAAGTTAATTATCGGTATCTGTATTACACAGAAGGCGATTATTGAAATCCATACCGATAGACATATTGGACAAGAAATTAATGATACTAAAAAACAAGGGTAATTCAAGGCTAAAAAATCGTGGTAGTTAAAATCTTTGAAAGTTTTTTTGAATTCTTCAAATTCTTTTCTTTTGGAAAAGCCCCAATTGAACAATTTAGAATATTCTAGAAAAGCATTAGTGTCGAACCACATATACAATATAGCCGTACACAAAAGTAAAAGTTTTATTTCTGTCATACCTATTCTAGAAATTACTCATGCTCGCTTAAAAAAAGTTTGACAGTATCGTAAAAGTAGAATAGTATAACAAAAAGTATGACTGAAAATTCCATAAGTACCCTACTCATTATACCAGGATGCTTAATTGAAGTCAACTGAGAATTTCAAGTATAATAGCTTGATTTCCAAAGAGTTAGGACGGCCTAAGATACAGTAGTCGAAAGACAGTCTTAGGCGAAACGCCCTCCGAGAAGGTGACAATCGGCGCGTTACTCTATAATCAACACAAGGATAATGCCGTCATCCTTCTGTATAGAAGGGATACGCCACGATGAAAGTATTTTGCTTAGCTTACCGCTGACCCTTACTAAGCTTGAATTTTATTCAAATAATTGTGGCGAAGCCAACATGTTGGGCAGAAAGTGTAACTTTCTATTGACTTTCGGAAGAAAAACAATTATACTATCAACATAAGTGTTATGCTGAATAAGAACATCATCGGGGTATCTGGCCTCGCTGCCTCTGGGAAAGACCTATTCGTTAAGCTGCTATCCGAACGTTTACCAAACGTGAAAAGGTTTGCTTTAGCTGATAACCTCAAAAAGTTAGTTGATTTAGAAATTCAAAAACGTTATGGATTTTCTATCTTTTCTTGTACTCCAGAACAAAAAGAGGTAGCACGTCCATTTTTAGTTGAATGGGCGCGAGATAAACGCAGACTTCATAAAGGCCGATATTTCATCGATCTTCTCATCCCAGAGATACAAGAGTATAGGAGAGCTAATCCAAATGCTATTATTTGTATCTCCGATATACGATATGACGAATATGAGAACGATGAAGTAAGCTGGATAAAAAAGGAAAACAACGGTATACTGGTTCATATTCAAAAATATAAGTATGACCATGGGAAAAAGATTTTTCCTAACCCGCCCAATGAAGATGAAGCTAGAAACGACCCTGATTTAATCAAAAACGCAAATTATCGCATAATCTGGCAAGATATGAGCTATAATAGCTCAGGCGGTCTAAGTCAATCTATATCTCTACATGAATACATCGACGAATTCCTTAAGTGGTTTAACAGATAAAGAACTAATTAGAAGAATCAAATCTGATGCTGATAGCGAAGCATTTCTTGAAATATGTCGACGATATGAGAACATATTCTATCGTATTTGCCATAAATATGATAAACGAGTCCAAGCTGCTGGGCTTAATTGCGATGACATTTTTGAAGAAAAGAATACAATAATTTTTCATTGCATTAATACATTTGATTTCAATAGAAAAACGAAACTATCAACTTGGATAGGAAACTATGCAAGATATTTATGCCTAAATTCTATCAAGTCTAGACAACATATCTTCCCATCTGATGATGTAGAAATACAAAAAGCCATAGAAAATTCTCAGTCAGACTCTACAATAATGGAAACCGATTCGATAAAGAATGATAAAGATTATTTTATGAATATCCTAGACCGTATAGGAGATAAAAGAATAGCTGATATCATCAGGCTTAGATATTTTAGCGATAAAAAACTTATCTGGAAAAAAATAGCTAAGAAACTTAACCTTTCAGTCCAGACATGCATCAATCTTAATGCCAGAGGCCTTAAGATTTTGAAAAATAAAATTGGTAGTAAGCAGATGATGGACATAATATAATTTGATTAGATATTTGATGAATATCTGATTAACACAAAACTAAAATATGGCTACACAAACAACAAAAAAGTGGGATAGAGAAGAGATCGGTGTCGGATGGACTCGTGAGAGTGCTAAAGGCGAAAAATATTTGAGTGGTGTATTCAAGGTAGATGGTAAAGACGTTCCTTGGGTCGCTTATAAGAATAGATTCAAGAAAGCAGGAAATCAACCAGATTTGCGCTTTTACAAGAGTCAGCCTAAGGGAGGATCGGCGGCTGCGCCTACTGCTCCCGCTCCTGCCGCTCCAGCGGAAAGCGACGATATCGCATTTTAATCGGCTCCCTTCTTTCTCTGGCCGATAGACGTGACCACGGGCTCCACCCGTGGTCACGCATTTTTATGATTAGAAATTTGTCTCGTGCTTTCTATAATACTACAGAAAAAATATTGACTTTCTAACATGAAAAAATTAGGCCTTCATTTGCCAATTAACACCGTTTCATTCGGCCAATTATCTACATTATTTCTACGCAGACTATATGAATTAGATAAATCTGGAGAACTTAAACTAGACTTATATTTATTTCCGATTGGTCAAGTAGATCTGTCATCCCAGAAAGATGACAAAGAGTTTAACAATTGGCTTCAAGATAAAGTTATTAAAGGTCTTGAATCTTGGAGTCGCGATATACCAATTTTTAAACTTTGGCACTTAAACGGCTCTTTGGAGGGCTATTCCAATAAGCAAACATTATTGTCTTTCTATGAATTAGACAGACCCACTAAAGTCGAACTCAACGTAGCGAGAAACAATAAATTATGTTTCACTAGCCAATATACGTGCGAAGTGTTCAAAACTTTCGGCGTTGACTGTTCTTATATACCACCAGTTTTTGATTCGTATAATTTTTCTAGACTTGAAAAGAAATTTCATTCTGATAATAGGATTATATTCAATCTTTGTGGTAAATTGGAGAAGAGGAAACGCCATGACCAAGTTATAAAAGCTTGGATTCGAAAATTCGGAGGAGATACAAGATACGTCTTACAATGTGCCATTTATAATCCTTTTCTGCTTCAGCAAACTCAAAATGGTGTTCAAGATTTAAATAATCATTTTTTGTCTCAAATCCTAGGTAATAATAAACCATTTAATGTAGTTTTCTATCCTCAAATGAAGGAGAACGTCATTTATAATGAGTTTTTGAATTCTGCTAATATAATCATAGGGATGAGCGGCGGCGAAGGGCTTGGCCTTCCAGAATTACAAAGCGTGGCTATCGGAAAACATTCTGTTATCATGAATGCTCATGGATATAAGGGCTGGGCAACCAAAGATAATTCTATTTTAGTTAATCCTAATGGCAAAGAGGATGCTATGGACGGAGTTTTCTTTCATCCTAATCAGCCCTTTAATCAGGGGAATATCTTTACTTTCAATGACGACGAATTTATTAATGGTTGTGAGCTAGCTATTAAAAGAGTTGAGGCTAATCCAATTAACACTGAGGGTCTTAAGCTACAGAATGATTTTAGCAAAGATAAATTTGTGAATAAAATTTTAGAAGCCTCTTTATGAAAATATTATCGTATATTTGGAATAAAATTAGCAGCCCATTTTTATTATATAGGATTAAGAGATTACGGGAAATAGCTCTTTCTCGCCCTCAAGCTGAAATACTTGATTCTAGATATATGACTTCTAGAAGAATAGGTAATTTATCTGGAGAGTCTACTGATTTTTTTAAGCTTCAAAGTTCTAAAGCTGAGAGACTTTTTTTCCGATTTCGGACGCCGTAATTTCTGGTGACACTCAAGCTAAAAATAATTCTATCATTAATTGATTATTAAATGAATCTACCATCTTTAATCGTACGCCAGTTTACCGATGATCAATTTATTTTAGATAAAGTTTCATATTCTAATTCGTATCAAATTAAAGGATTTAAAACTGAATCCGATCAGCCAGTCGTCTTGGATATCGGGGCTCATTGCGGTTACTTTTGCTTTCTGGCTTATGCTATGGGCGCTAAGAAGATATACGCAATCGAGCCTTATCTTCCAAATTTTAAGATGTTATTGAAAAATACTGAATCGATTCCAAATATCGTACAGTATAACTTAGGCACATATACTAGCGATGATGTCTTTAAATTTTACGATCCTATAATAGAGAAAAATATTTTTTACAATTTCTCAGATGTTGAAGTATCGGATAACAATTCAGACACGCATCATATATGTCAGGTCTTATCTCTGAGTAATTTATTTGCTAATTATATTTTAGAACGGGTTGATATTCTAAAGATATCTATTGGATATGCCGAACTCGATATTCTAGAATCCTGTCACGATTTAGGAAATTGGGCAGAATCGATATGCGGGCAAACTCGCGATATCACGCCAGAACGTATAAATGAATTCAAAAGGAAAATGCTAGAAAAGGGATATAATGAGTTTTATATCGCCCCAGACCAAGATGAAAATTCTTTTACTTTTGTCTTATCAAAGACTAGCATAAGTAAACATTTCAATATAAAAACTCGCCATGAGCCTGACAACAAATCCTGAAGATCCTTGTATCCGAGAGACAAGACCAGACGGACAACAAGAATGCTATCTTGTTTTATCTGAACCAGAACGAGCTAAAGGGTTCGTAAGGCCAGTGAGAACTACTTATATTCATGTCGGAATTAATCCAACATTTTATGAAAATTCTCATACTGTTTCTAAAGTCGGCTCTGGTGGATGCCTTGGCCGAACAGTGATGGGTATAGCTATTGCCGAGACATACGCCAGAGATCCTAAATTTTATGGAGCTACGTTTTGCGTGAACTGCGGTAAACATTTGCCAGTTAATGAATTTATTTGGGAGGGGACTAATGAACTCGTCGGAAGTTGATTTAGATTATTGCCCTAATTGCGAAAATTACGGCGTTGTAGATGAGAAATATATTGACGATACTGGAGAGTATGACGGGTATTGTAAATATTGTTTAACTTTCAAATATAAAAATACAAAAAAGACCGAATAATGCCTATTTATATTTTCTCTAATCCAAATAATCCTTCTGAGATTATTGAAGTTCTTCAAAATATGAACGAAGAGCATATTTATATTAGAAATGGCGAGAAATGGAATAGAGAATGGACTAAGCCTCAAGCGACTATCGACACTAATATAGATCCTACTAGTCGAAATGATTTTTGCGAAAAGACCAAAAAGAAAAATTACACTTTTGGCGATACTCAAGACCTTGCTGCTGAAGCTAGCAGAAAGCGCGAAAAAATTTATGGGAGAGATCCAGTAAAAGAAAAAACTATGGCTGCTTACGAAAAGAAAACTGGCAAACCCCATCCAGAAAGACATCAGAAAAAAGACATTTATTATGTATAAAGAAAAGTTACAAAATTATGGCAGGACAGAAGTATGTTGGTGTGAAAAAGTGAATGGATGGGGAGTGAAGGCCCTTACTAATTTTTCCAAAGACGAAATAATTGAAGAGACTCCTTTTATAGTTTTTCCTCGCTATATGGACTTGGGCAAAAATCTTTACGATATGCTTAGGCAGACTGGCTTTTTGAGCGAGAAAGAAAAACATATATCTAATTTGATGGATAATCTTGGCTTTTTAAATCCTCATAAATATTATTTCAAATGGGCTCCCAAAGTAGGAAGCGACGGAGATCCGCTTTATCAATTAACTATTCCGCTAGGCAATGCCTGTCTTTACAACAGTAGTAATTGTAATAATAATATTGGTTGGAGAACTACTGAAAAAACATTTATTTTTAAAGCCGAAAGGGATATACAGGCGGGAGAATGGTTAGAATCATTTTACGGATATTTCATTGCTAATGATAGTCACGCTATTTATAATTGCGCTCAGGTGTTTAATTTAGCCTTAGATAAGGACGATAATAATCGTCTATTAGTTAAGATGTTGCGTTTCGGCGATGCTGGCCAATTCGAGCAGTCTAAGACGAATCCATCTTATGCCAAGCTGTTCCAGGTGCTCCAATCTTCAAAATATGGTCTTATTTTGACTAGGATTTCTGGCGCGTCCTTAGATGGTGTAGAGCGAGCGACCCAAGACTTTAATGAATTCATGCCTATGTCTTTTGTCTATCAAAAGATTTTTGAATTTAATCAGTCTAATTTACCATTTGTAAAAATAAATGTTAAATATGTCAATAAAGATAATGGCCAAGATGTATCTGACGAAATTGTTTTTAGAAAATAATATGGATATACTTAATATACTTAACGAAAAAACTGGTAAAAAATCTGCTATGAGAGTCGCTATGCTCGGATGGGCGGCGGGTATTTTGATTCTGTGGGGCTGGACTTCGTTTGCTTCAAATGAGTTACAAGCAATTCCAGAATCAGTGACGACCTTGTTCGGTATCTTGGTTACTGGAAAAGTAGTCCAAAGATATAGCGAAAATACCTCTCCAAAATTATAATTCTTATTGATGCATATCGTAAAATCTCCATTCCGTGTATGTTTTTTTGGAGGATCTACCGATTATAAAGACTTTTATAGCGAGCATGGGTCTTTTCTTATAGGAACTACTATCAATAAATATGCTTATTTGATGGCTAGAGAAACTCCAAGCATACTACCTCAAGAAACTACAATTTCATATTCTAAATTAGAAATTATTAAAAATTTAGATAAAATTGAAAACCCATTGATACGGGAAACGCTTAGATATTATGATATTAAAAAACATATAGATTTTAAATCATACACAGACATTCCCTTCAGAACTGGGCTCGGAGGCTCTTCTTCTTTCTGCGTCGGCCTTTCATATCTTATAAATCTTCTCAATAAAAAAAACATAAGTAAAAGGCAGCTTGTAATGGACGCAATTAATATTGAGCGTAATATTCTGAAAGAGAGCGGCGGGATTCAGGACCAAATATGGGCTGCTTATGGAGGCTTAAATTCGATAAATATTGATAAGCATGGCAAATTTTCAGTTCGACCGCTCCCAGTTACTAGTGAATTCGAAAAAGAATTCCAGTCTTCTATTATTCTCATTTATAGTAACCAACAACGTAATCAAGATACTGTCGCTAAATCTCATGAAAAGGTGGATAAGCATAATATTTTAGCTGCCTCATTCGAGGCTTACAAATACTTTTTGGGAGAAGATATTCCTAATATAGGTAAGCTACTGTATGCTTCTTGGCTAGAAAAAAGAAAAATTTCTAACCTTATTTCAAATGGAATGATAGATGATATTATAGATGATGTTATTCATATGGGGGCATATGGAGCAAAACTTTTGGGCGCTGGTGGGTGTGGGTTTGTTTGCGTTGTAGCTGATCCGCTAGTCCGTAGCCGTATAGAACAAAAATACAAAAAAGATATTTTAGATATACGCTTCGAAAAAGATGGAGTTTCTGAAATTTATTCAACAGTTTAAGTTTCTGGTTATTTTAATCTTTCACAGTGTATAATAATGTGTGATTAAATTCAAAGACAGATGCGGCGAAGTTATTAATGGTAGAAAAATTATAAGAACCGTTTTCAATGGGCATAGGAATTTTTATGAAGTCCAATGTTCGTCTTGTAATAATGTTTATCTAATTTCTTTTAGTAATTTACTTCGCACTAATAAATGCTCTAATTGTCGAGATAACAAAAAAATTGGTCCTCTAAATCCCGTCTGGAGAGGCGGTGAATATATCCCGCTTGACTATTTCAATTCTGTAAAACGCAACGCAATTAAAAGAAATATAAAGTTTGATATCTCTTTAGAAAAATGTGAAGAACTATATCTCAAGCAAAATTGTTTATGTAAATTCACTGGAGAAAACATAAATTTTTATGACCGTTCGGCTTCGTTAGATCGTATAAATTCTTCCGAAGGATATAACGAACAAAACATTCAGTGGGTCCATAAAGATATAAATAAAATTAAAAATAAATTGTCAGATTCGAAATTTATTGAGTATTGTATTAAAATACATCAATACAAACACTTACCAAAAATACCGCATATTACTCCGACGTGTGATTTGCCAAATCATAAAAATTTCAAGGGCCATGGATATATAGGGAAAGATCTTTATACTTGTCTCTCACGCGGAGCGCGGAAAAGAAATTTAGAGTTTTCTGTTACTATAGAAGAACTCAACGAGCTTTTTTTGCATCAAAGCGGAAAATGTAATTTAACTGGAGAAAATCTTTTTTTTAAAATACATCGATCTAATAGAACTAAAAATACTTCTAAATTAGTTCTGTCTGGCAATGTCTCATTAGATAGAATTGATAACTCTAAAGGATATATCACTGGAAATATCCAATGGGTACATAAAGATATCAACATGCTGAAATATATATTACCTCAAGATAAATTATATGATATCTGCTCTAAAATAACAAAAAAATTTACTCAAGTCGTAGCTGTAAGCGGATATTTCCAAATCTTACATGTCGGACATGTAAAATTGATAGAAGAGGCTCGTAAGCTCGGAGGATATCTTATAGTAATAGTAAATTCTGACAAACAAGCGCTACTCAAATCCACCCCAGCTATAGTTGGAGAAAAACAGAGGGCTTTTATAATGTCCAATATCCGTGGAGTAGATGAGACTATTATCGCTATAGATGAAGATCGAACGGTCGCTAAGACCTTGGAGCTTGTCAAACCTGATATTTTTTGTAACGGTGGAGATCGTGACGCGAAGACCTCTTCTTCCAAAGAAATAGAAATATGTAATAAATTAGGGATAAAAATTGTCTATGGAGTCGGCGGAGATGATAAGAAAGATTCTAGCTCTAGCATTATGGAAAGAGCAGCGAAAATTCTCAATGGTAAATCTTTATCTTGACACCTAATCACTTTTATGTCATCATCTAGAAGATGCGTGCGCCAGACTTAATACAAGATAGCAATATAAATGGTGTTAGATGCTATCTTCTTTATCCCCACGAAGATAACAGGGGATACAACGGAGAAATCTTCAATCAAGAAAATTATGTAGATTTACCTACATTTAAGCTAGATTCTTACTCTATCTCTCAACACGGAGTCATAAGAGGATTTCATGGAGATTTCGAAAATGATAAATTAATACATGTATTATGGGGCCTAACTAAATTAGTATTAATAGATTGTAGGCCAAATTCAGAAACCTTTCATAATGTATCTACCTATACGGCGGAGATAGGTAAACAAATCTTTGTTCCCGCTGGAGTAGTCAATGCCCATGAATGTCTTACGGATTATTGCTTATTCTATTATAAATGGAGTAAGGGTTATTGCCCAATAGACAAACAAATCCATATTAAATGGAATGATCCGAGGTTTAATATTCCTTGGACTACCAAAAATCCAATTTTGAGCGAAAGAGATAAATGAAAGATACCGTTTCCTATAATCCAAATAGTAACATTATTACGCTTATAGATCAAAATAAGCTTCCCCATAGATTAGAATATATTGATACGAATAATTTTTTCGACACCGCTATTTGTATTTCAGATATGAATATTAGAGGGGCGGGAGCGATAGGGGCTATCGCCGCTTTTGGTATGGCTCAAGGGATAAGGAATGGCTATTCACAAAAAATAGTTTACGAAACGCTGCTAGCGACCCGCCCCACAGCCGTTGATCTTAAAAATGGATTAGATTATGTCAAGAAATCAATTAATAAAGAAGATGCTGCCATTAAATTCGCTGCTTCAAATAAAGCAGAATGTCTGAAAATAGGCAAAGTCGGCAACTCGTTAATAAAAAATAATTACAATATTCTAACACATTGTAACGCGGGGGCTTTGGCGTTTGTTAATTATGGTTCAGCTTTATCTCCGATTTATGAAGCTTCTAAAAGGGGTAAGAAGGTCCACGTCTTCGTCGATGAAACTCGCCCTAGGTTACAAGGGGCTAAGCTGACCGCTTGGGAATTATCTCATAATAAAATTCCTAATACTGTTATAACTGATAATGCCGCTGGATTTTTGATGGCCCAACGCAAGATAGATATGGTGCTAGTCGGTGCCGATCGAATTCTGAAGAAAACTGGCGAAATATTCAATAAAATTGGAACTTATAGTCTAGCTATTCTGGCTAAATATCATAATATTCCATTTTATGTATGCGCCCCACACTCGACCCTAGATCCTGATACTAATGATTCTATCGAAGTGAAAATCGAAGAAAGAGGATGGGATGAGGTTTGTGAGATAGACGGGCATAAAATCTTTTCTAGCAAAAACATACTTAATTACGCTTTTGATATAACCCCTCAGGAGTTAATAACTGGTTATATTTTTCCTTCTGGGATATATAATAAGATTACATAGACATTTATGGGAAAAAAAATACTGATTACTGGTGCGGCTGGATTTCTTGGTACTAGTCTTATAGAGGCTCTCTTAGAGAGGGCGGAAGATCTAGAAATAACTAAAATTATTGGTTTAGACAATCTTTTATTTAAAGACCAAGCTATCATCCCGCTGCTTAGAGATCCGAGAGTAGAACTCGTCATTGGAGATGTGAGAGATAAAGAACTTCTTAATAGGTTAGTCATGGAGGCTGACGTTATATTTCCGCTGGCGGCGTTAGTTGGTGCGCCCATCTGCGCAAAGTTCCCGCAAGAAGCTGAAGACATTAATCATATCCAAATAGAGACTATAGTTAATTCCCGCAGACCAGAAACCAAAATTCTATATCCTTGCACGAATTCGATTTATGGAAATTCGGGAGGGACGGTAGATGAAGATAGTGCGAAGAGATGCATTTCGGTATACGCTTCTACTAAGTATAAAGGTGAAGAGCTTGTTTTGGGGGCTGGAGGGACTAGTCTTCGTTTAGCTACATTAGCTGGTGTGAGTTTCAGACAACGGAAAGACCTACT
>JACCDP010588663.1_pt1 | contig 27440 bp, 32 predicted proteins | sample 7445841 | NCBI WGS metagenome assembly JACCDP01 (sample SAMN15323441, study PRJNA562643) | freshwater metagenome | isolation source: river surface water | place: USA:Blue River Watershed | collected 2017-08-17 | reverse complement strand
TCAAAGTCTCATTACCAAAACTTATCCCATTAGTAAAAGTCTTAACCCCTGCAAAAATCTGCGCTACAGTATCAACTAACCCTGCGTTTGAAGCGCTTGCGGAAGGGATGTAAGCTTCTACTGATATTGGACCTTCCATGTTTGCGGCTGTGGTGTAAGTTGTTGGTTCTGATGCAAGTGCTACATCACCACTACATTGAATTACATAAATTGTTGATGAACATCCTTGAAAAAATATTCTTCCATTATTAGACGACGATGTAATTAATCTTACATCTTGATAAACAGCAGTTTCATTTATTGCGCTAGCACTTACATCTTGGTCGGCATATGTACCAAATGTAACACCTGCCACTGTTAAATATTTTGTAGCATTTCCACTTAAGTCTGTATTTGCTGTATAGACTATTGTTGCATTGAAATTCATTCTCCATTTTCCAGTGCTATCAGCATAAAATATAGCTCTGGCTTTTGGATATCCAGCGTAAAATGTTCCTGCGCTGGTTGTAAACGCACTTGATATATCTAGTTCTTTCGTGCTTTTAGTCATTGCCGTATAAGGCACTACTGCTAGTCCTTGATTGATCCCGATGTTGGCTATTGTCATTTTGTTTTTCCTTTATTTTATGCTATTCTAATTGCTTTTATCCAATGTCTTTGCCCAGAAATTCCTGATGTTGAAGTAACATATCCACGCAAATAAGCATTAAAATCTACATTTGATTTAAATACTATACCTGAAACTCTACCGCACCCATTTCCATTTGTTGCATAATAATGACCATAATTTGAACTCCCATCATCCATTGATCCTGATCCTGATGAATTTGTTTCGATACAAGAAAAAATAACTCTTGCTGTCGTATCACCGCCAATAAAAACTTGTGAAAATAATAACCACGTTCCTTTTGTTAATGGTAATGTTGCTAATGTTGAAATAGATGTTCCTATTCCTGATGTTGTAAAAGTTGATAATTCTTGACCAACATACCCACTCGGAACCGCTTGCCCATCAGTCCTACCCGGAAGCCCATTCGCACTAACAAGACCAGCACTAACGCCCGGCTGCACGATGCCAAACCCCACCGCTGCGCCTGCAGATGTTTTGCGGACACGCCATTTCACTTCTTTTCCTGCAAAATCAACCCATGACCCAGCTGATGTAACTGAATCATATGCACTTCCAGTGTGTCTGTATGTTCCAAAATAAACATCAACATCAGTACTGTTTATTATTGCTAAACGACCAGCTCCATATGCAAAATTGTAATGGATTATAAATGGCTGAATTGCCACGCTACTTGTAGTAAATCCATCGGCTGTTAATGGTTTCCATCCAGTTTCGTCGAATATTTCAAAATCTAATTTATCACCAGACTGTATTGGCGATTGAAATCTAATTCTTCTTTTTCTATTTCCTGTCAATGCACCTCTTGGCACATAACTTCCGGCAGGTCCATACGCAAAAGATGTTGTATTATCTGCATCTGAATCGCCTGCGCTATTACTCGCAAACTCCACATCATTCTGCGCTACGGTAACAGTGCCGCTGTTATACCATGATGATATGGGTAGTGTTCCTCTTAATAGAAATCTATCATATCTTCCATTTGAAGTTCCGGCATTATTCCCCTGAATAGCTGAACCTGATAAATTATCAGGATAAAATGAAATAGCCGTTCCTGAAGCTGGTAATACACCAAGTAAAGATTTTCCACCTGTAGCTGGTATATATGATAGTGCGCTTACAGTATTTATTTTTGATGTATCAATAACAGCGTTAATTAAATTTGTTATGACACTTGTATTCAAAGATAATGCTGATGCACTTGTGCCATCACCTGTTGTTAAATAATAATTTATATTAAGTTCTATTGATTCGCCTATTCTTCTAACTTTAAAATAAGATGAATTTGAATCTAAAACTAAACTTGTTGCATTATTAAAATCACTTATTGATGGTGTTCTTTCAATCCAATTACCAACAACAGGTCCAACAACCGTATTACTATCCGGTGTTAAAATAATATTACTAAAATAAGCTGTTCCTGCGCTTGAATTGTCTGCACTTGCGATCTTAACTTGAAACTTGATATATGGCTTTGATCCATCCATATCTACGCTTGATTTAAACGTTCCAACCGTGTTTGGTAAATAAGTCTTCGATGAAACATCCGTTGGTAAAACCATGCGTGTGTATGTTCCATTTTCTGTAGCAGAGTTAAGAACCTCTATTTGCCACTTGCTCGCAGTAGGTACGTTGATAGCTATTTCAATGCCTAACTTTCTATTTAAATCCGCATCATCTAACAACATTGCAGAGCTTAAAAACGTGTTATCACCACTGCCAGATGATATGAGTTTAAATCCTGTACCTGTTGTTGTTTCACGTGGTATCGATGTTGATATATCACGGCTTACTGTAAAGCCTGTCGCTGTCCAATAATCCGTTGCGCTTGAAAATGCGCTAGGGTTTTTGATGTAGTTTGCTTTACCAGTTCCAGTACCGCTACCGCCTGCGCTTCCACTTTCATCGGTGTTCATTACCCAAAGATTTGTAGAGTTATAAGAAAACTCAATCCACATGTCTGGGTTATAAAGACGCACTTGATTGTAATTTGTGCTATCCCCTGCGTAATAGAATTTATCAGATCCACTTCCATTAACAATAATTCGATAAGAGTTTGTAAAGTTTCTTATCCCTGATACCTTAAACGTTGCTTCTACTGCCGTTGCTGGGGCGTTAAGGGTAACATCACCCGTTGCTGTACTCATATCAACTACGTAATGTTTTCCCGCTTCCAAGTTTACAATGCTCGGAGTAGTGCCAGATACCGTGACATTGGTGACAATCAATCCACCGCCAACTACTTTAAAGGTACTTCCATCAGCAACATATAGTTTTTTTGCAGTGGTATCGTAAACAGAGTTACCAGCAGCAGCCGTCAATCCTGAGATATCAGACTTAGTTGGAAATACAAACTTAGCTCCGGTGTCAGAGGCAGCCCCACCCGTGTATATTTTATTAACTATGTTATTATAGTCAGATGAATTTAGATGGTAATACTCACCTGCTTGACCGCCTTGCAGTCCTGTTAAGTTGTTATGATTTGTAACAGCGTTTCCCGCTACAGGATTAAGTGAGCTTGTTCTCCAATCATAGAATGGAATGCCAGTATCAACGCTTACGATAATTGCTTTCAATGCGTTAGAGTAACTATTAGATGTTTTATAAATAAAAGTAGCAACCGCACGATACTCAAGAATAGGAAGCCCAGAGGTGATAAGAGTATTTATCTCAGACTTAGCAGCTAATCTTGCATCAACTAATGTTTGATATTGTGCTTGCCCAACAATTACCATTATTTTACCGTTATTTGCTGCAAATACATGGCTTAAAACATGATAGTTATTTGTACACTCTACTAGTCCCGTTGCTGGGTTATTATACTGCAATCTTGTTGCTGGGAAATTCATGATTGCCCCAGCTCCAAGAGTATTTACAGTTTTTTCCCATGAAGTTACATTATAATAAAACACGTCAACATTATCAGCTGCGAGCTTTTGAGCAATAGTTGTGGGTATGTCCTCATCTTGAATAACACCCGAAGTAATAGAAAACTGTGCATGAGTTATACTAGATCCGTTTCCATCGATAGAGGTTGCCGCTGGTTGAAGCCCACTTACATACTGAGTTGAAAAAAATCTATGCTTATAAAGCCAATCTTGCTTTAAAAACTTTGTAGTATGTCTTTCATTGCCGTACAAAATAACTTTACCAGAGGCATCAACATAAGCATATTCTGTGAATATATGAGTTGTAACTACTTGCAATACAGGAAATGAGCTACCTAAATCCTCTAATTGCTCTGTCGAAACATTAAGGCAAATATGATGCATTCCAACATTGCTATTTAATGTTATGGTTTTATTCCCAGTTAAAAACTTAAGCTTTCCTTTTGCATAGTATGGAGTACTTGCTCCAACTTGAGTAAGCGTAAATATTCTGTTTGTTTCATCCCATGATCTAGTCATGTATGTATTATCGTTTTCAGTCCAACCGTGAGGGTCTGTAATGTAATAGCCAGCAAGCGCAAATTCATCGGTTAGATCACGAATATTTACATAGATCTCACCTTGAGTATTATGTTGTTTAATGACTATACCAATCATAATGTGACGATATTGATTTGTTGGAATTGTACTAGTGTATTCACCGCTTGTGGTAGATAACCAAAGAATAGTACCTTCTGCATAGGCATTTGTGTTAAGATCCCTTACAACCCCGCTTGTAGTATATGGTCCCATTGCATTATCTGAGATACCAGAGCTAGCCGTAACAAGACCGATAGTCTTTTGCGCTGCATCTAAATCGCTTGCCGTTGCTTTCCAAAGCTTTGGCCTATTGCCTTGCGCTCCATCGATATAAACAACAGTACCATTCGTTAATGTTGCTCCGGTATCGTTATAGCCATCGTCTTGGGTTTCTTCTCCGATTTGCAGCCAACTTCCTTCATATGCTGTTGATACTGCCATACACTTATTTTGATCATCCCAAACAATAACTCCAGCACGCCACGGTGAAAGAGTTGGAAGCCCTGAAGTGTTATCAAGCCAAATACCTTCTGAATAAGCTGTAATATGTGGATCAAATTTAGCGTCTACGTAAGACTTATCAGCCGACTCAACAATATCACCAGAGACAACCGCACCATCATCAAAAGTTATCTCTCTTATTCTTCCAATTGCCATTTTAACACCTCTACAAAGAAGGAAATTTATTTTCAATCGCCACTATATCAACGCCACGTAATGATTTTGTGACTGATATTACAAATAATTCATATGTTTTTGCCTCACCTAACCATTTTTTTGATATCGCAAAATCAACTGATATTCTATCACCCAAAACTATCTCATAACCATTATTTATTATGGTAAAATTAAATCTTTTAGTAGGCTTTGAATAATAGGAATATTTTCTATTAAAAACTTTCGTTTTATATATCGTTTGATTTTCTAAGAAGTTTTGACTTTGATTTGAAATATCACCATGAAGTTGTATTTGATTATCGTCTTTTGTTTCAAATCTAAAGTTCTCACCATTTGGACCATAAGATAAAAGACGTGTGGCAATTTCAGAACAATCAAAAGCTGAATCTATTGATCCATCAATAATATTATCTTCTGATATTGCCCATAAATTGCTATCGTATGGAACGTTTTCAAATAAGCGTACTCCATATTTTCCATTATTTTTTAGATATATAAACCCAAACACTGATGAAAGCATTTTTTCAAGCAATTCTAGGTATGTTTTACCATCTTGTGATGATAAAGAATAATATGTTGTTCCAAGTGTCGTATCTATATCTTTAAACGAACATGGATTTTCTGTTACTGTAAATCCTGTTCCACCGTCTGTTTCAATGCCCGCATATCTAAGCACCTTATGGATGGCATTACCTACACTCATATTGGTGTTTTCTTGCATAAATGTTACATAAAAATCTTTATCGTCAAGTTCCGTAGTTTTATCATTTAGATTTTCAATATAATTACTACCATCAAAATAATATTGATATGTAAACATCGCAAATCGCTTAAGCTCATTTTCAACTGTAACATTGCTTCCATTATATTTATCGCAAAAACGAAGCACTTTTAATTTATATAATCGCCTTGAATTTGATTGCGATACATATTCATTTTGGATAATTGCAGGTAATACGTAGGCATTTCCATTTGATTCTTGCCAGTAAACACTAATATCTGAAAAATAAACATGATATTTTTGCCACACACCGCCTATTTGTGCAGCCTTTAGAAAATCTGTTCTATGCCCATGTGTACAATAAAGTTTGTTATTATCAACATCAATTTTATATATTCTAAATGTACCTATAGCTTTTCCATATGTTTCAGACCATGGCGTTACTGAATCTAAAAATGGATAAATAGATAGTAATTGACCTTCGTAATAATCAATTGCATTTGTACCGCTTGAAGTTAAATCAATTGAAAATTCACCGTAATAAAATTCATCATCATAAAATGAATAAACATAATCCCCAGAAACTTTTGATCGATCTAAAACAAGCTTTGAATATGTTTTAATTGCGTTATCAATTCTTACTGAAAGATACTGTGATCCCCTGACTTGATATACGTTACCGCCAATAGCTATGTTGCCGTAAAATGCCGGATCAAGATAGCCATTTGTTCCATCAGTGGCTGGAATGGTAAAGTTGTAAGCACCTTTATCTATTTTTAAAAGTTTAGTTCTCTCATTATCACCGTTTGTATTTATTTTCTTCTTATCGGAAGCTTCAACTATTAAATTACTTGTAACGGGATCATTATATATTCTTGAATATTTTACTACAGCTTGATCTGTTTTAAGCTCACTTGAAACTTTTCTCCCAAGTAAGTATGGGATCTTATATCCAAGATCATTAGAATTGGCATTAGGATATGTTCCGGCTGTTACTTCAAACTCTGAATTAATTTCAGTGAATTTACTTTCTTTGCTTAGAACCTTTAAACTATCTTTAACAGATAATTGAAAATCATCACTCGCATATGCCGCTGATTCTACTGTCCCTCTAAATACTACTGCATTATTTGTTATGTCATTAATGAATAGATGAATGATGATATCGCTTCCAACAAATGAAACATTATCTCTTGCAAGGTAATTATAATAGCTATCATTGTTTATAAAATTGATGTTAGTTGAATACACACCTAAAACACCTGATGAGATATCATCGATAGATTGATTAAAAGATGTTTCCTTCATTCTTCCGTGATAGTAAACAAGCTCGCCTGTAGTTAATGATGTTTTAAATACTTCCGTGTCGCCTGTTTTAAAAAAGAAACCAAAGCGAACTACAACCGATAGACTTACCGATGTGGTGTAGTAATAGATAATGCCCGCATCCCTATCATGATACCAGTCATTTGCCGTTGTAACCGCTGCCAAAGATGCTTTCTTTGTAGGCGATGCCCCAAGTAATTCTATCCTATCAATGTATTCAAAATAGTTTGTAACTTTCTTAACGTTACCAGAATGCACGACAGAAAATGTTACTAGCTCTTTAGGATAACAATATCCTATTAAAGCTTTCGACAGTCCTGCGTTATCAATATTAGTCAAAGTCATAGTAGTCTCGTTTTATATAAGTTTCAGCCGCAAGAATTCCCTGATCAAATGGTGTTGTAACTGGCGATTGAGTATTAATTCTAAAATTATGTTCTAATTGCCAAAACAAAAAACTTGAATTAGTCATTACATCCGCACCCGTTTGAAGCATCTTAACAGTATATCTTGACATTGTAATAGGCGCGTCAGCAAAGTCAAATCTTATCCATGAATAATAGAAGTTCTCGTCCGATATAGATGAATATTGAACAACATTTGATTCAGCTATAAGCTCGCTTTCACGATAAATAAGTATCTTAACAGATCCGTTTCCTGAGTAATCTTTTTTAACAATCTTTGGCCTGATGTTAGATAAAAGTCCCTTGTAAGACGGGGTTAAATACATAACCGTAGTTTCAACATCGTTTACAAGCTCAAAGAAAAAGCCATGCTTTGCATATGTCTTTATGCTCATTAATCACCTCTGAAAGTAAATGAGGCATTATAATATCTCGGAGCAACGTTCGTAATTTGTGGATCTGATTCTAATACACCATACCATGTTAGTTGAGATAGATCGTTATTAAGATGCCCACTATCAAGTGAGATATAAAAATGCTGGCTTTTTCCTAGATCAAACCATGCTTGTTGAAGTAGATCAAGCTGTGCTTTTGTTAGATACGCAATAGTAAGCCCAGTGAGATAAGGATACTTAGGATATTTTTCAAAGAATAATGAACCTGATACCGATTCAACTCTAATCGATTTATCAACGTATTGAATACCAAATCCATTGTTTATCGTGCGATTATCCCATCCAACATACCCACCAATAAACAGTTGCGAAAATATTAAATACTCATTTGGATTTTCTTTATCGAGTATGTCAATCCATACGTAACGGTATTCTGGAAGCGGGTTTATTCCATCGATGAAAGCATAACAGCCGTCAATCGCAACTGGTACGTTTATATTTATCTCAGCCGTGGCATAATCATCAATGTTTGAAAGTCTTAGGTTAACTATAGCGTTTGATGTTAGTGAAATTGTCTTATTTTTCTCACCAAGCAATGCAAAAAATGAACAATCTGCACTACCGCCAAGGTCATATTTTAAAAACACCCCGCTATTTCTTCTTACTCTTGATCCGTAGTACCAAGAATTTAAGATACAAACTAGATTGCTTGGATAAACAAAGCCTATTACATCCCATGATGCGGTATCTTCTGAAGTCTTAAGAGTGAAGTTATATGTAGTGTTTTTGATCCCAAATAAACCTGTAGTCGATGAAAACGCCACATCGTACGTTGAAGATGATACAGCCGTATTGAATTTTGATTCTATTTCTGTCGCAAGTGCATCAGCTAAATAACTACCCTCTGCAATTGTAATTGTATAATCAACGCTATTGTGCGTGATTTTAAACGTCTTATTTGAGGCTGTAATGATATAAATATTATTTGGTATATAAAGACTTGTTCTCGAATCTTTTACTATATTTTCCACAGGAAACCCTGTTACCTCTTGTGTCGAGCTGATAACAGTGCCACTATTCAAAGCATTGTTATACATTAATCTAGTCTCTGGCCTTGCCCCTAAGTACATTATGCAAGTCTCCTATTATCTTTATTCAATGTTAAAATTGCTTTGGCTAGTGTATTCCTGTCTAATTGAACATTCACCTCTGTATTTTGCGAAGCAATAACAGCAATGAGTTGTCTCAAGAGATTATTTGTTTCATTGTTGCTTCCGTTTGGCGATTGCCCAGTTGACATATTATCAATCATAGCAAATAGATTATCCGCTGTTTTTGGTGGCAGAACAAGCTCACCTGATGTAAGGCTTGCAGGGTATGAATCGTTAGGGTAACCAGTAGGAACAACTCCACCTGTTGCAAGTCCAAACCAGCTTCCAACTTCTTTTCTTGTATTAGTTAAAAACCTTGGCCCACCTTTACCTCCAGTGAGGCTTTCAAAAGCTTTTTGAAGTGGTTCAAATAATTTACTTATGGCTGTTTCAAAAAATAGATAGATATTCTTAAATGCCTGTTCTATTCCTTGACCTATGCTAGAAAATGCTTCTGAAATTTTTGCTGGCAATTGAGATACTGACTCATTTAACTGACCATCAAAAGATTTAAACCACTGACCAATACCATCTGAAATGCCCTTAATTACGTTTGGAATACCCTTTGTAACGATGGCTATAGCCGCATTCACAGAGGCTTGTGCAAGGGCAAGGGCAATGCGTGGTGTGGCTGCCACAAGCTTAGTAATGATGATATCAGCGTTATCTGCGATCGCCTCTATCAATATTGGAATAGATTCTGCCAAAATAATTATGAGATCTGGCAAATAGGTTCCAATAATTCTAAATAATTCTGGAATAGCCTCTGCTATTGATTTAAAAAGTACTGGAATAAGATAAATCAAACCCTGAAAAACAAGAGGCAACGCTTTTATTATACCGTCTATAATGAGAGGTATTCCCTTAATAAATTCATTCACCACATATGGGATTTGAGCAATAAAACCATCCACAAAATTTCCAATAGCTTTAGGATCTTTTGCTAAATCGAGTATTCCGGCAATCGCTTTTCCAAAGATATCTGTTCCAAATAATGCATCTATTGAACCACCAACCGCTGTTGAAATTGTAGAGGCTATTGCAGGGGCAGCCCCTTCTGCGCCTTTACCGATGTTTGCAATTGTAGATGTAAATACGGCTGTGGTAGCAGATAATGCAGCCGTAACCGCTACTTTTGCAGGGGCGATAACAGCCGATATTGATTTATCAATTGCCTCTTGTGTAAGAAAATCTTTTAATGTAGTTTGCTCACCTTTTTGCAAAGTATCAATCAAATCTTGATTTGTTTTTGCATCTTGAGATTCCATCTTCTCAAATTGCTTATCAAGATATGAGCTTTCTTTTGCACTAGGCTCTTCTGCTTTTGATGTAGTTGTAGTAGTACCAGCTTTTGAAGTTCCACCTGATGTAACAGTTGGCGTTTTAGTTGGTTCTGTAGCAAGCTTTTTATTTGTTCTTAATTTATTTGCAATCTCATCAAGTGATTTTTTTGTATCTTCCGTATCAATTGTTATTTTATAAGGATTTTTTGTTTCGCTTCTAAATACAGAAAGTATTCCAGTTATTTTATTAATTGATTTTAATATCTCAGATACAGCACTTATTATGCTTTCTACTATACCCCATACAATCTTACCCAAATCAATAAAAGCTTGTATTGCATCATATAATCCATTCTCTAATAGAATAAATGTATTTACTAGAAATGTGATCGGAGCTGCTAATACTTTTGCTGAATCAGCAATTTTAGCCATAAATTGTTTTATTTCTTCGAAACTTTTTCCTGAACCCTGTAATACTTCTGTCAAAGTTATAATTACATCTGTAGTGTCTTTAAGTGCTGAATTTAAAGTTTCATTATTAATTATTGCATCGCCAACGGCTTGCTGAAAGTTACCAAATGCAACACCAAGAGCGTTCATCCTTCCTTCATAGGTTTGAGCTTTTGCAGAGGCTGCGCCTGCAAATTTTTCTGCTACAATATCAATTGCAGCCCCTGCTTTTAAAGCCTCTGACGATACACCTCTAAGAGCTGGTACTGTCTCATTAAGCCTACCAGCCGTTCCGTCAAGAGTTTTACCAAGCTGGTCAACTGCGGTTTCTAGTGAAACGCCAGTAGCAGCCGCAAGATTTGCAGCCGCTGAAACAAGCTTTTGAGCTTGCTCATCAGTCTTTGCAAAATTTCTTGCTAATGCCAATTGTCCTACGATAACATCATCATCAATTGCAGCTATTTTAGAAAGCTCACTGGCAAAATTACTAAAAGATTCAATGTTTGCGTCAGAGTATGTTCCTGCACGAATAAGCGATTGCGTTAATTGATCGAAATAAACTTGACCTTCTTTCGCCTCATCAACCGCACCTTTTAAAAAATTGGTCATGCCAGAAAATGCTGCTTTAACACCTTCAACTAAACCAAGGCCAAGAACAATATCTTTAAACCTACTGCTAAATCCTGATACTTGTTTTCCTGCCTCTTGCGATGATTTGCCAATATCTTTGATTGAATCAGAAGCTTTGTCTGCGCTTTCAGGAATATCTGACAATGCGTCTTTTGCTTTATCACCAAACTTTTTTATATCTTTGGTCGCATCAGAAGCATTTACATTAATCTCAAGTGTTACTTCATTATCTGCCACGTCGCCCACCTCTCACAGTTTTTTTCTTCATTTCCTCTTGCTCAATTTTATCTAATTCGCAAGAAACAAGCAAAAGGCAAGTACCAGTGTAACAATCTAAATCGTCTATTGAGCTATTATAACCGAGAGCTGCTAAACGTTTTCGCTCAATAAAAAAATAGACATAAAAACCCATATCATTATCGGGGTTACTTATGCCTTTATAAGTGCAGCGAACCGCACTCTTTAACAGCTCTTGATCTTTTTTGGCACGTAACCGTTCTTTAAAAGCTCTCCCAAAAATTCAATCAAACTAGAAATAGGATAAACACTCAGATGATCCATATCGGTTATGATATCACCTTCGATTGTCTCAACGCAGACTTCTATTATCATGGAATATATTCTTTCAAATGAAATATTCTCTATTTCCTCTTCAGATTTTCCACGACAGAGAGTTCTAAGACTGAGCTTTTCTTTCATCGAAGGAATGTCTATTATGACATAAGATCCATCAGTGAAATAATTATCCTCATCTTCTTTTTTAATATCTTTTAAATAAAACTTCTTTTTTAACATTGTGGGTTTTTCCTTATCTTATAAGAAGTTTAAGAACACTTCACCGCTGCCATCCGCTGGTACGAAAGCCGATAGCTCGCAGTTAATAACAGCTAGTGAATCCTCATCAGCAATTTCAAAACTTGTTACCGAGCAATATGGCAAGTATAGGCAAAATGATTTACCTGCTACCCAGTTTCCACCGCTCTTTACACCGCCAACATACATGAAACGTGTGTCTTTATTTTGAAGCATACGATCGATTTTATCCGCATCATATTTACTCATTTGTGCTGTAAAAGAAGCTGTAACCGTTCTACCTGTAACAACTGATCCAGACCTTCCAGAGTCAGAGCAAATATTATCAATGATTTTTACCTCATCAGAAATTGTAACTTCTACCGTAGATGGACCAAAGCATGAGTTATCCGTTGCATCACCGATCGTTACAAGGTGGCCTTTTGCAACAAGTGGATCTGAGTTGTCGTAACTTGGAGTATAAGGTTTAGCATATGTTTGAGCGTTATCTGATGTATAGGTCATTGCTGAGCTATCATCGGCCGCAACACTAAATCCAATCTTAGTTCCAATTGTATTTGCGGTATTTGTACCTGTTGACCACTTAAGAGTTAAGCTTCCACCAACCGCTGAAATGGTAAACTTACCAGTAGAATTTGAGTAGGTAACATTATAAACTCCAGCCGCACCCGCTGCGTTCATTGCTACTTTGATTGCATCTGCAAGTTCAATTGGTGTTTTATAATATTTAGGTGTTACAACCGCTGTAAAATCACCAACGCCATCATTGAAGTCGAGATATTTTGTTGCCGCTGTAATTTCAATTGGATTGAAATAGTATTCAACTCCATTCATTGAAAAGCTGCAATTTATAAGCTCATTAGCTGTAGCAGAAATTCCCATTTCTGTTACCCTTGCACCACGAACCATATCGATAGCGTCACTATTACCAGTATAACGCCACGCTGTTAGTGAAGGGTGGCCAGAATTTTCAGGATAATAACTTACACACTTACCAAGTTTTACCCCTGCTGCTGGAGCCGCTGCTAAGTTAAAACCTAATGTAAGAACATCAGTCGTGGTATTTAAAGAATGAATAGGTCTTATTGAATAACCATTAGTTCCATCTTTAATTAAAATAGCTTCCCCAACTTGATAAATAGAAGCATCTGCTACTTTAACACCTGTAACAGTAGAACCTGAAACGGCTGAATCTTCTACAGAAACAACCTTAACATTTCCAAATAGTGACTTGATAGCTTTACCCCATGCAGGAGCTTGGCCTTCAACGCCTGAATGTTTTAAATAGTGTGAAAAAGATATCTCAGGATTTTCAGCACCGATAATCTTTTTTCCCATACCGATAGAAGATCGCATTTCTTCGTTATCAAGCGTGTCAACCGCTGGCGTTAAAGATAAATCAGGCTGAACAGGAATAAAATCTGTTGCAGCTGATGGCGGTGTGATAGTTCCTTCGCTTGCTTCGAGCATCAAGGAAAACGATGATCCCTTTAATGAAATAGCCATATGTTAAACTCCCCTTTTGTTATGATAAGTACATCTCAATTCTAACCGTTATCTCAGTAAATAAATAATTATTTGTATCATTTCCGATCGGAACTAATCCTGTATCAGAATTTATAGTCATGTTTATTGTACCAGAATTTAATTTGACATTGCCATTATCATCAACAAACTGGCTGATCTTTGCAATGGCTTCTAAAATATCTTTCATGTCGGCATCAATAGCCGCATCTGTATCAACATATTCTTTTGTGAGTGTTATTATAAAATCACGTGCAAAAGCTGTCGTGGGGCAAATACTTCTACGAGTATTTTGCATTGTTGAAGCTGTTAAGCACCAACCTTTTTTTAAAAAAAGTGTCCAATTGTTTGCGGTATCCAAAGGATTAGTAAGACGAAACCAATCCGCTCCGAGCGTAGTTTGAACGTTCGTAATAAGATAGTCATATGCTTCTGAAACAATACTCATCGAACAAACCTCGATTCTCTACGCACTCTTATGTCAGATGTATTTAGATTATTTGGCTTCGTGCTTACTGTTCCTAACTTTACTTCCAAAGCACTGATACATGATTTTCTTGCCATGTCCATGTCATCACGCTTTGCTCCACCTAAACCCCGAAAAATAAGCTCGGCAGTTTTATGAATTGCAGCTTCTTTTATTGTTCGTGTGTCGATAAATTGAAAACCAGATTGAATCCGTCCCCTTTTTATAACTTCTGAACATAAAAGATCACTCGCAATGATTCGCTCATCAAGCCATGTAGTCTTGCTTGAATTTCCTGCGAATATAGTCCTATATTTTTGATCTCTTAGAACAGGGTAAAATCTGTAGAGTTCCTCATCGGATTCTACAAATAATACCCCTACGAATTTCAAGTCAACATCATCAAGTGTTGCATCAAATTTAAATCGTGTCCAATAGTAGTCATACCATCCGTCAACCTCGATACCATCAACGTTACGTGAATGATCACGGTTTGGTGTTATCGTGTCTTTTGAAATAAGTCTAACGATACCGCTTTGAGCAAGCGTAGCCGGAGTGTCATCACTTGTTCCATCTTCCATCCGTGGAAAATCGATAAAGTCTGATCCGTTCCACACTGAAACTGTCATTGCAGATTCAACAGTATTTAAATTAGTACCTAAACCAAAATACATTGAAAGAAATGGAAAGTTACTACCTATAAAGAGTTCTTTTGAAGAGGTAAGACTTAGCGTAATACCACTATCATCAATATCAGTCACCTTGTGCGTAAGATCAACCAACTTTGAAATGTTATCTCTTAATAGAATTTGAAGTTGATTTATCATTTGAAATGCCCTTTTTGTGATGTTAAAACACCCAAGGTTTTACCCAAGGGTGTAAACTAGGAACCCACTAAACCTAGTTTTTTTTATGCTACATCTTTGTAATAAATCTCAACAATAACTTTACCAGCGGTAATGTTAGCTGTCTTCGGTGTTACAGTAATGTATTTACCTGAAGCTAAAACGTATTGGCTAACAGTTAAAGCAAGTACGCTATCCGCTGCAATAGATGTTGCCGCTACCGCTGCAACAAACTCATCATCATTGTCAGTATGTCCAACATTGATTGTTGCTGTCGCTTGACCTGTTACCGCTGTTTTTACATATACTGCCATACGTGTGATAAGGATTTTTTCCTTAGCAAGCATAAGCTGAGTTACTTCACTAGCTGTACCAACGTCACCACCAGTTACATCAAAAGCAGCTCTCATATATTTTTCTTCGCCTGACCAGCCTTTATAAAGATTCTTTACGCCTTCTACAGAAGCTTTCGTTCCCATATTATTTTTCCTTTATTTTGAATATTTTTTCTTCTTTTATTTCTAGTTTGTCTTGAACATTACTTTGTGCTTTTGCCTCATGATAAATGATCGAACAAGATGCACCATTGTAATGATAAGAAACCAATTCCTCTACTTCACCGCTTTTGAGGAAAGCTTCCAGAAGCTCAACACTTCTGAAAGTCTTTACTCTTATCTTATCCTTTTGGATTACCATGCAGCGTTAACCACTTTGAAATGTAGATCGTCGCCAGCATAAGCATTCTTAACCGCACCCGCTACAACGTCACAAGAAACTAAAAAGCCACGTTTCTTCTGACTATGTAAGTCAGATACTTTGAAAGTTGGTCTTTGCTGAATTGCAAGGTACAAGAAATCACGGTGCATAAACAAAGCATGATCTGCACTCAAGCTGTTTTCTTCCGCTGCTCTGAAACCAAGTAAGTTTCTGAAACGGACGTTTGTAGAAATTGGCATGTCAGTTACAAACTCAGCGTTTGAAAGAGTGGTGTCAACTAATGCATCACCCCAATATGTTGGATCAAGGAAAGCATACCAGTTACCATCTTTTGGCCATTTTTTCTGGCCAGCAAATACTCTTGCATCTCTAAACTCTGCGACAGTGATAGTCGCTTTGTTAGCAACATCGTTTGCAGCTTTAACTTTGCCAAGTAACCAAGAATTCATCTTGTCTGCAATCGCTCTTGTCATAAGATCTCTAAAGCGAGAATCAGAGCTTGGTTTAACAAGAGACTGAAGCTCTACGAAAGAAGAAACTTCGATAGAAGCTGAAAATACTTGATCGCATGTCAAAGTAGTTCTTGTTGTAACAATCTTTTGACTGTCGAAAGTATCGGCATCTACGCCAATTGTTTGCTGAGAAGCTGTTAGTGGAGAAACGGTAGAAATATAAACCGTGTCGCCTGCGTTTTGGATCTGACCTTCATAGTCAGTATTTACAACGCTGATAAGTCCATTGTCTTGAACAAGTTGGTCGAAAGTAAGTGGTGACCAATACTTCTCCATCTCATTTTGCACATCTGCGATAGTCGTTAAAGCCATATTGTTTAAACTCCCCTTTTGTTGTTAAAAAAACTTAACGAATTACGTTTCCGTAATTTTTTATCTTTTCTTCTTTGCTCATCTTAACCCATTGTTCGTAGGTTATTTTACTTCCGGATGTACCGGATGTTGTTCCTTCAAAAGCACCATGCGCTCCTACACGTGATTTAAGTATCTCAGGATACGTTTCAGCAAATTTCTTTGCTGCCATAATCGCAGAGGTTTCTTCAACGTGCCCAGTCTCAGGATTGATGATCACATCATCTAAGTCAATAAGTGAGAAATACCTTTTATCGATATCGACACCTAATTGACTTTTAAAAGCCTGAAACTTTTTAGCGGTTAGTTCCCGCTCTGAGTATTCATTTAGCTTACTCTCTCTCTCGGACAGTATGCTTTTGATCTCTTCTTTTTCCTTGCGCTCAAGCTCAAATAAACCCTTCCAATCGTTTTCTTTTTCAAGAGCTTTTTTGTTTATCTCATCCAAGTTTTTTTGCATCTCATCGAGACGCTTAGATAGAGATTTTTTCTCGTCTAAAACTTTTTTATAAGATTCATATGCTACTTGATTTTTATCCGACTGCGAGCCACTGGCTTTGTCGTTTGGTTCCCCACTGGGGATTTGGTTTGTTGAATCGTTTCCACTGGAATCGTTAGTTTCAACATTCATGGGTTTAGTCCTTTCTATTTTAAACAAGTTTATTTATTTTAAGCAAGCTTTTAAATGTTCTTATAAAGAAAATTCTTAGCTGCTTAACTTCTAGCTCTGATAATCGATTAAAGATCCTTCCGGCTTGCTCTTGATAAGCTGCCTTTTGTGCATCGGCTGTTGTAATAAAAACAGACTTATTTGAAACACGCATGATCATATTATCTAACATGCTTCCACTCATGGTTAGGTTTTGCATGGCAGGGCGAGTCATACCTGATAATTTTCCAGCGTTTTTCTTTCGCCACTTTTGATAGGATTCAGAGTGCGGTTTCATTGCTTTTAGACGCTCTTTAACGCCAAGATTTTCAGCAACACCGTATCCAAGTCGAGTGCGCTTTACTATCAGCTTTATTGCCTCAGCTCCGATAGCTTCCATAACGTTTTTATCACTGGCATCATCAACAGCTTTTTGAAGTTTACCAATGAAAGCACTCATCTCTTGTTTAAATTTTTCATTGGCCATAGCTATTCATCCATTAAATCATCAAACTCATCAAGCTCCACATTATCGGTAGGCTTAAGGCGTTTTGTTTTTATTGCTTTTGACGATACCCAAAGAAGTGATTTTTCTATTTTCTCGCTTGCTTCTTCTTTATATTTTGAAACGATGTTTTTAAGCTTTGATGTTTCGCTTCCTGAAAACCCCAGAAAGTCACGCTTTACCCCGATATTTCCAGTAATGTGACCATCTGCTTTATCGTTTTCAAGAGTTCCATTTCTAAAACCGATAGTAAGTTTTCCTCTTGTATCATTTAATAGCTCAATAGCTGCAAGCATATCTCCAGTTTGCTTTAGATCGACCTTGTTTGTTTTTCCTGCGATCTTAAACTCTAAACTATTTTTATATTCTTTCGAATATGGAGCAAATCTATCACCGCTTTTATCCTTACCGGATTCAGTGCGCTTTCTAATGTATTCGATAAGCTCCTCTGCCAAAACTTGACGGTTAAACTTATCGATGTTCTCAGGTATCGATATGTCAATTTTTTGCCATGAAGCTCCCATTTTGTTTACTCCACGTTAAATGTTTCTACTGGTTGTTGCTCTGGCTGAACTTCGGCAAGCATTGATTGAATCTTGTCATCTTTAAACTGAGGAAAAATAGTTCTCAAAGCATGTTCTTTGCTTACTAAACTTGCATCTAAAAGCTTAATTTGCTGATCGATCACTTCATTGATTGTAAGATAAGGCTTTGGTTCTTTAAATGTCGTAATAACACTGTTATCAAAGCTAAACGATGTTTTAGGAATCTGAGAAAATGGCTCTTTATTCCACACGGGATGACCATACTTTAACATGTAATCGAACATATCTTTTTCGTATTTACGATAAATCTTTTGGTTTTGCGTAACAATGCCAGTTACATCAGCCTCGTCGATCATCTTTGATATTGCAGAGGAAAAGCTCTCACCTTGTGAAGAAATTGCAGATGGTCTTATTCCTCTCGAGTTAAGCCAAAGTCCCAATTGCTTCACCGCACTATCAAGAGTTTCACTAATATCAACATCTGGCTTAATAACACCAACTTCTGGCGGTACATTTGAATCGATATCATGAGCAACCAAGTTTAAGAATGCGCTTGGAGCACGTTCTATCAATTCTTCATTGACGTTCCTACCCCATATCATGCCAAAAGCTTGATACTTAATAGCATAGTTTAGATCACCGAATAGAATCGGAATGAAAAGTGACATGTCCTTAAAAGATTCATCAGGGTAAGTCATCGCCTCATCACGTTCGTTTCTAACGTAAATAAACGGTAGTTTATTGTATGGGTTTATTCCTTCAGGGTTTCCATAATATCCCATGATATCTGATCTTACATTGCCGTTTTTATCGGTTATGATTATCTGATCGCTTGTATATATTTTAAAAACATCTTCTGAGTTAAACTTATCAGGTATAACAACAACGTCTGTTGATTCTTCGTTTTGCTTATCAATGGAGTAGATTTTATACTGCCATGGCCTTAGAACTTTAATCATAGGAACATTTTTTGATAAGTTAAAATATGGCCAGACAAGACATTCTTTATGAAGGTTTACATATCTATCAACTATCGCACCGATCTCATTAAAATCGATTATAGATTGATAATATGAAAAAATATCTTGATCAGTTTGATTTTCAAATTCAAGCTCACGTGTAGGATCTTCTTTGTATGCAGCGGCAATCTTATCTGTTACACGCTTTGTTATGTTGATTGGTAGTACACGGTTAAAGATTTCAAGCTGATTTGATTCTTTTTTAAATTCTGTAGATATGCGCTTTAAAAGTAGCTCTTTAAACTTTCCTTTGTACATATCTGCTAAATTTTTGTTTATTTCAAATCTTCCAGTATCATCTTTATAATAATCATTTGAAATGAATTCTAAATATTCTTTACTCAGCATATTTACGTTCCCTTGCTCTATTAAGTGCCTGTTCATGAACCTGCAATCTTTCGTTATACATAATACCATAGCCAACGGCTGTACCGATATGTTGCCACGGATCACTATCGTCTTCTTGATAGGTCGATCCATTTTTAAGTTTTGTAAGTCTAAAGGCTTTATCTACTGTCAGTGCGGTATTATATACGTATAATCTTACTTCACCCATGCCATTTTTAAAAAGAGTATTTAATTTATTGTGGCGATCTCTCACAAATGGATTTGAGTTTGGAACTTTCTTTTCAAAAACAATTGGCCTATCTTTAGAATTTCTAAAGTTTGAAAAAAACTTAACTATGATATCAAAATCAGATTTTGTCCCACGTGTGTCTCTAGCGTTACCAGCTGAATCGCCTGCGATATAAAACTTAGTTTCTAAATCAAGAATACAGCTTTGAGCAATTTCCTCACATGAGTCAAGTGTTCTCATTCCATGAATAACCCATTCATAGAATATGTGATAAACACCTTCGATGTATTGGAAAGCAGCCGTGGACATAGGCTTGTTATCCCCTATGTTAAAGTCCCAACATAGCCAAATTGGATATCTTGGATCGATCTCATATTGAAAATTTCTAAAGTTGATCTCTCGATTGTACCCGTAATAGGGCAAGTTCTCATTAATGGGAAGCCATCTACCAAACACCATGCGTAAAACATCACGCTCGGAACTATTTGCAATAATCCCTTCAATGTAGGTTTTTTCCAAAAATGGATTATCAAAAGTAAGCGAATAGTAGACGTGTCTTGTTTCTTTTTCGCTTTCCATGAAATAGGTGTGTAGCCAATGCGACGGATCATCGGGGTTTGTCGCTCCAATAATGAGCTTTTCTTTGATGTGAGGCAAACGACCTACACGCTTTTGAACCTCACGAAACACTTTATCGTCTTTGAATTCTATCCATTCTTCAAAGATGGCCATCGATAGTCGAAGCGATCTAACCTTTGTATACTTCTTATCTGAGAATGATCGGGTGATGATAGATGATCCGTTTTCAAAATGAATCTGACAGCGTGTGCGATCGATCTTATAGTTCACACCTTCAGTAAGAAAATTACATTCTAGGTGATTTACGATATCAAGAAAGATCGTATCTCTAATGTCAGGCATCGACATACGAAAAACACCGCAGCAAGCTCCATCATTGAACAGGCAATGAGTCACTGCGAGATGTGCAAGAAATATTGATTTAGCCGATCCCACAGATCCCGAAAGAATCACCTCATGCGTTCCGATCGAATAGTCAAATCTAAATCTTATGTCATAAAGGCATTCCTTTTGCCAAGGGATGATAGGTATGAATGAATCAAGTGACGTACCAGCGTTACTCGGAATTGCTGGTCGTCTTTGCCAAAAATGCTCAATATCATTCAGGTTTATTTCTGTTGGGTTTGTACGGCTCATTTTTACCTTGCAAATAATCGGTAGAGTATGCGAGCATTTTTTTTATCACGGTTTCTTCCTGAAGTGTTTCATCCTTCATACCGAGATAATTTTTTGATAGCCAAATGGCTACAGCAGCGTTAGGTCTTTCACCCGTTGCCATCTTCCAAAGAGAACGTCTTAAAGATACTTTTCCCCCTGCGGAATGTCTTTTAAACCAATCGGAAAAAGACATACCATGATCACGTTTACATCGGTCACCGAGCGTATCAACATTGATTTTTAAAACATCAGCAATTTCTCTCTCAGTGCATTGAATACCTGCGAGCTTTTCAGCAAGTGGCCAGTCTATAAATGCAAGAGGCCTACCAGTTTTTTTCTTTAACGGTTTTTCATCAACCATTGTTTACCTTTTTTTAACTGTTTTTTTTGCTCATTTTTGCTAACTCTTTATTACATAAATAATAACACACATTCAACCCGTTTCATAAAGAGTAAATTCATGAAGTATTTTATAGATACATCTTGTCTAAAATGCAAAAAACCCATGACTGTTGAAGTAATTAAAAACAATTACAGTGAGCATAAGTGTAATGCGTGCGGTTTTGTTTTTTTCTCAGAATCAAATGAGTACTCAGTTTCGTTTTATAAAGAAGATTTTGAATTGATAAAGATCATTGATGATAAGAGAGCTTGTTGCTCTGGTTAAAAAAAAGCGAACTTCAATAAGCTCGCTTTTCATTAAACAATAATCTTTTCATGGAGATTTTATTTGTTTGTGAGTCAATCAAACATCATCTATTAGGATTATACCAACACCTCGGCCGTGTGTCACACGATATTTTTCTCATCTGTTCTCTTGTTTTTGGAATATATGAATGGTTCCATAGTTGATCGCATAACGCTCCCGCTCTATAAGTATCAAGCCTACATTGAGTGGTAGCTGGATAAGATTCTAATGTTCTACTTACTTCTCTTGGGTCCATTTTATTAATGTCAGCTTTATCACCATTGAGTGTCGCAAGTAGATTTGCGAGAGATACCGCACCTTGTAAAATACTATAACACTGCCACTGATCTTTTTGCTCTTTTAGAATTCCACAATAAGCTTCAAAATCTTTATTAGGATCAGGCTCTACCGTTCCCCACAAAAGTTTTTTTGCGCACGCAGCCGTTGAGAAAAAATCTGCGTTACCTTCAGAGGCAGCCCACTTGCCGCCAACATCATTATAGGTAGGAAAACCCGCTAAGTGATGTCCGATTTCATGGCAAAATACCAGTGCCAATCCTTCCTCTGTAACCTCTGGCCGACGAGCCAAGCCGCCAAACATGGCTACAATCATTTCTTTACCTACTTGTTTTGCATATGCATTGACTGTCGAGTCATGCCAATTTTTTTCAACGGTCAATTTATAACCTAATTTTTCAACAATCGGCTTATATATGCTTTCACCTAAATTTAGAATGTGGTAAAACTGCGCTTCTGAAACGTTGGATTCAAAGATACCATCTTTCTCACTCAGTGTATTTTCAGGCATGAACCGCGCCTTTATTTCCTCAGATTTTGCAATCTGACACAAAAATAAAATGAAAACCACTGTCGCAAGTATGTTTATACACCTACCCATAAAACCCCCTCAATTTTCTCTTTGTATATCCTAGCGTATCAGATTTTTATTTAAATGGTAGGAAAAAAAATAGACCCTATGAACTAGAGTCTATTTAAGATGAAAAATATGATTTTTCTCCCGATATCACGAACGTAGTATTATATCGTAAGTTTTGGTTTAATGATATTAGGATTTTTGATTATAATATAATTTCCTTCAGAATTGTTAATATACTGAAGCAATTCTTCCTTGCTTTCAGTTTCCCAACAGTTGTTAACAACCATATATACAGTCTTTCTTTTTTCAACTAATGGCTTTTCAATTACAGCTAGTTGTTCATTTTCAAATGGATCTGTCATACCTTACCCCTTAGTGCGTTAAATTCTTCCATATTATTAATTACACGGTTACCGATTTGAATAGGTTTGCCGCTTTGAAGTGTAGTTACCATACGATTGTAAGTTTCTAAAGCTGTTTTTTCTTTCTCAGCCGCTCTTGCATCTTCCTGTGCTTTCATTGATGCCTTAATATTTCTTTCATGCGTGGCTTTTTCTGCCATTGCCGCAAGGTGTTGTTGGAAAGTCTCTTGGAGCTTTCCTTCACATTCATTACAAAATGAATCAGGCTCACAAAACTCTGTCAGATACTCATCTTCAGATATCTTACCGACTGGAACTTTTCTTGTCTCATGATAGAGGACATATTCCCTTGGAAGAATTTTTTCAACTCTACCCCCACCGTAATCTATTTCCCCATGTGTGCAAACCTGAACGCCTTTGAATATATCGCCATTCATCTTAGTCAAATCAAGGTTCGCAAGTGGGTTTTCACTATTAAGTGGTGGAGCCATTTCAGTTAAAACATCACGCACATGCGGTAGGTTTGAATAGGGTAAATATATCTTTGCGAGCACCCTTCTAGGAAGTCTCATTATGAGCTTGCCATAGCTTTCCTCTTTTATCATAAATATTTACCTCCAATGTTTAGATTTTCTAAATATATTGCAGTAGATTCGTAACTGGTTTATTATCATAAATGTATTAAATTTCATACATTTTTAAAAGGGGTTTATCTATGGATAAGACGCAGGTTAATGACATGTTCACACTTCTATTTTGCAATGATAGTTTGAACCAAGGAAGACGCTGGCAAGATAGCTGCAATGCAGCCGCTATTACAGCAATAAACGTACACGGCCGTTGCGGTCAAGCTCTTGACGCTCGCATTAGTGTTTTCGACGTTGAAGACGCAACGGCGCAAACAAGAGTTGATCCAATTTCTCAAAGCTACCATCTGAACTCTGGCATTTCTCATAACGCAGCCGTTCGCTTTGATAGCTCTGTCGCTTTGGAAGCAATCAAACTTGCTCAAAAAGCAGTAGCGTAATTGGGTAGCCAATGAAAAAAAACACACAAAATTTTACACCTGATCAAAAAGAAATGGGGAAAACGGAAATGGATTATTTCGCTTTTTTTGCAATGCAGCTGATGAATGATTCTTTGAATCAGGCAAGGCGTTTAAATGATGCGGCAAACGCAGCCGCTATTACAGCAATAAATGTTCACTCACGTTGCGGACAGACAATCGATTCTCGTATTGCTGTTTACGATGTGGAAGATGCGACAGCTCAATCGAGAGTTGATCCAATTAGCCAGCCTTATCACTTAAGCCAAGGGATATCGCAGCAAAACGCAGTGCGGTTTGATCTTGAGCTTGCAATGGAAGCTCTGAAGCTTATTCAGAAAGCAGCTCCCACTAAATAACATTTAAAAATGAACTATTGGATTATTTCTAATAGTTCATTTTTTTTCTTACTTTTGTTTTTTAATTTCATCATAAACGAGTGTCTGAGTATCGTATAATAGCTTTTCAACAGCTTGCAGACCTTCTCTCAAGTTAACCAAATTTTGATAAACTTGCTTAAGATCAACGGATGGTTTTTCCTTTTCTTCTGTCTGGAAAGAAAAAGGCTTTGGTGGCATTACGTCAGGAAATTGTGGTTCTAGTGGTTTTCCCATGGTATTTAAATCCTCAATTGTGGGTTTATCGAAAAGAGGGTCTTTACCCTCACTCATTCGCTTTATATTCAGCATGGTTTTATAAAATTCACTTGCAGAGTTTAAAAGTGATCTAGTCATCAAAGTATGATCTTTTGCTATCGATTCCACGCTCGATGATAGAATTTTTTTCGCCTCTTCGTAGTTTTTCAAATCCATTTTCTAAACTCCAAAAGTAAAAATATTATAGGATATACAATCGTTATAAATACGAGAACTAAAGCTATAGTAGCGTGTACTATTGTTGTTATGAGGCTAGCTCTATCCACATCTCTTTGATGAATATGCGTTATAGAGTTAAGTATTTTTTTTCTTTCATACCATTTGATCATAATCGTAGCAATGAACAGGCCTATTATTAAAATCCATGCGCCAATAGATACATATATATTCACTTGCTTGCCTCTCTTTCACGCTTTGATTTCATCTGAAAAACGTTTGAGTTATGTAGCTTTACCGCTGCGTAACGTGAATCACGTCTGTTCGAAAACTTACCGCACTTGCTACAAATACACCTATAATATCCAAACTCATCTCGCTTTACTTCAACATCAGAAGAACACTCAAAGCATGGCAAAGGCGTTTTAAAAGTGGGATTTGTTTTGTTAGTTCCATTCCATTTTTCCACCACAAGCTCTAACTTCTGACCTTGAATTGTATGAGCACACATCTGACAAAAAAAAGTATACTTCTCACGCTTTAAATATTTTGCTGGCGCATGCGTTTTTTGCATTTTATCTGATGATGAACCACACTTTTTGCAAGGCTTAAGCTCAACTACATTTCCATTAACTTCTATAAACATTAGTTAACCTTCACTAAATCCTGTTTTTTCTGCTTTCATTTTTAATAATTCTTCAATTGATTCAGACATAATTTCAAGAGCGCATTCTTCACAAAAGCGATTGAAATAATCATCTTTTAAATCCTCAGTTTCAAAATAGCTATACCCACCACGATGATGTTCCTTATTTACCATTATAAATTCTACGCATGGTTTTACCTCATCATATCGGTTTATAACGAATAATAGATATAAATCATCTTGAGATATTTCTTTTTTAAATACTTTTATTATTGCGGTATTAATTATTCTCTTAATCATTAATTAAAATCCTTCCCGATTGATATAAATCCATGTCCTGATGATGTAAGTATTGCCGACGCTGTCAGATCATTTTGGAATCTACGCATGAGTTGAGCGCCGATGATAAAACCAGTGTCACGCTCTAAGATGTAATCTTTTTCGTGAAAGCTATCACCTTTTTGCAAATAGTTAATGACTCCACCTTCTCCCCACCCAGCTAGAATTGATACGTTCCACTTCTTTTTATATTCAACTCTTTTTTCGATCAGCTCTGGAACACGTATCTCAACTTTTTTTTCGATGATCTTTGGCTTACACTGCTCTTTTGGCGTGTCTACTTTTTTAGACACGTGCGGTTTTTTTACAGCACTTTTTTTGCCGCAGTCAGCGCAATGAACAATAACTGTCACATTTGTTGGTTCTGTCTTTTCGATTTTTTTTTCACAAACTGCTTTATCTTTACAACCCAAATTCTCGATTTTTTCACCTTTGAAATTGAGCATTGGGAATGCTTCTGCACATTCTGTGAACATAAGTATTATCAAAGCAATTATCCCGATGGCTATAAATCCTAGTTCAATATTTAGTAAATTATTATCGTTAGACATGGTGTTCCTTTCAACATGGAAATGGAAATCGCCTTGGTGGGATTTGCTGTTGGTTTTGTGGTGGGACTGTCTCGCCTTTGCAACACCCTTCACACGTTATTTGGATTTGCGGTTTAACATCCACTTGGTTATTGTTCGTATTATAATTATTATTGGTTACGTGATATGTTGGTCTTTCAAATTCATCAGGAACTTTGATGAAAGTGTAAATTTTACCTCTATAGATGTTTAGAGTTTTACCAGTGAAATCGAAGTTATTTTCGTAATTCTCAGACGATGAATAGATAAACTTAATCTTATTATCCGTAACCTCATAAGCACCGTTTAGATTCTTAGTAAGATTGTTTTTATTTGTTTTGATCTCAAAAGTGCCATCCTTGTGAAATTTAATTGTCTCAAATTGCCCATCACAATCTTGCGTGTGCCAAACGCCTGAAATGTCCGGTGGAGTCGGTTTTTGATGTTCCTCTACCCCACATGCTGAGAGTGTAATTGCCATCGTGATAACTTTTTTCATCATTTTAAAATCCCCATTACATCGAAAAATAAAAACAAAAAAGCTGATATACATATGGTCGAAAACACCTCGAAAGCCATGAGGAAAATTTCAAGTATTTTATGCTCACTTGTAAAAATATGCGCAAGCCTAGCGCAAACGTAAAATACTGTAAACATTGCTCCAATCCAATAAATATATACCATGCTTGTGACTCCAAAAATATAACGTGCTGATTATTTAGACTATAAATAAAGCATTTTTCAGATTTTTTAAATGTACAATAAATTTTACAATAATGCAAATTTATTCTTGACAGAGTTTAGTTTAGATTTTTTCAACTTTAAAATTTATCTTGATTTATTAGTGAGATTTTTATAAGACTTGGGGCGAGATAAGCATTAATTTACGATGTTTTGGAACTATTTAGTGTGCTAATTTTTGCACAAAATAAAAAAGGCAGAAGTCTGAACCCTTCTACCCTTTTCGATAAAACCGAAGTTTTATCTTCAAAACATCCCCAATAGAGAAAGAAGTATTATGACTTCAGAAGAATTGCAACATGATTTTTATAATAACCTAAATACCTTTGATATTTTTGAAAACTACAATACAAAACAACGATCATTGGCGATTTATGCCTCATTATTCGGCGTTATTCATCATGCGACTGAAAATAAAAGTAAATTTAACATAACTGGATGGCGAATATCTGTTTTAGACAAGCTAGGC
>JACCDP011200196.1_pt1 | contig 27445 bp, 20 predicted proteins | sample 7445841 | NCBI WGS metagenome assembly JACCDP01 (sample SAMN15323441, study PRJNA562643) | freshwater metagenome | isolation source: river surface water | place: USA:Blue River Watershed | collected 2017-08-17 | reverse complement strand
GGGCTCGATCCAGATACCGGCCGACGGCCAGCCCATCGTCACCCTGCACGACGGCCCCACCCTCGGTGGCTACCCCAAGATCGGCTGGATCGATCCCCGCGACCTGCCCCGCTTGGTCCAACGCCGCTCCGGCCAACCCATCCGATTCACCCTCGCAAAGGGCACCGGGTAAGCCGGCCGGGTTGAGCCATTCGGGAAGCTTGGAGTGGGCTTATCGGGAACCAATCGTTTCCGCAGCAGAGCGAAAAGCCGGCGGCTAACGACCATCGTCAGTGCGGACATTCTCGGCTACTCACAGTCCGCTTTTCGGCCAGAAAACCGCCGAATCCGTCAGACCCAAGTATCACGGGCGTCCGGAAAAACCGATCAACCGATCAAGAGCAGGGAGGCGATCCTTGCTATCTTGACAGCATCAACACTGCTGTCACGGTGCTAACTATGAGGACCACGATCACGATCGATGCCGATACGGAGGCACTGCTCCGACAGGAGGTCGAGCGAACCGGGCTGTCCTTCAAGATGGTGTTGAATCAGGCGATCAAGCGTGCCTTAGGACGCCGACCGAGCGGGGTCCAACTTCAACCCCTCTTTTCGGCCCCCTTCCCCCCGGAACTCACTCGGCAGAGCTTCAACCGGCTCGCGGCCGAATGGGAAGATGAAGACACAATCCTCGAACTCGGGTCGTGATCCTCCCCGATCTCAACTTGCTGCTTTACGCCTACAACCCACACACGCCGCAACATGGGGCGGCCCGTGGATGGTGGGAACAGGCGATGAACGGAGACGAACTGATCGGGATACCGCTGGAGATCGCCTTCGGCTTCGTGCGCATCGCAACCCATCCCAGACTCGGTGCGCCTCTGATCAATGCGCGACAAGTGGTGGAAGGTTGGATGGATTTGCCTCAGGTGCGGCCCCTCGTCCCCGGTGCAGTGCACTTCAACCGAGTCATGGAGTTGATGACCGCAGCCATGGCGGCGGGCCCGGTCCTCTCCGACGCCATCCTGGCCGCCTACGCCATCGAACACCGGGCGACGCTGTTCACCAATGACAGCGACTTCGCGCGTTTTCCCGGATTGATGTGGCAGAACCCGTTGATCTCCGCGGGATCAACCTGACCTCGTCGTCCGTGACATCTCGAGCCACAGGGTCGCTCGCGGTTCCTTTCTCTGCTTCCATTGGGCCATGCAATCGACGGCCGGCTGGGATCTGAATTGCGACCTGGGCGAGGGAGAACCTTGGGCGCGGACGCGGGCGCTGTTGCGGCAAATCACCTCGGCAAATGTGGCCTGCGGCGGGCATGCCGGGGATGCGGACACGATGGAGCGGGTGGTGGTCGAGGCGAAGGCGCTGGCGGTGCGACTGGGGGCCCATCCCGGAGTGGCTGGGGCCTTTGGAAGGGGCGACGTCGTTCTGTCGCCACGGCAGCTCCAGACCCTCGTGCTCCAGCAAGTCGGAGCGCTGGACCTTCTGGCACGCCGGCATGGTGGCCAGTTGCACCACATCAAACTCCACGGCGCGCTGTACCATGCCGTGGAGAACGACGACGACCTCGGCCGAGCCTATGTCGATGCGGTGGGCCGATGGTTTCCCACGGTGAAAATCTTCGCCCGCGCCGGAGGTCGCGTACTGACGCTGGCCGCCAAGGCCGGAGTCTCGGCATGGGCCGAGGGATTCATCGACCGGGCGTACTGCGCGAACGGCCAACTCGCGCCCCGGAATCAAAACGGAGCGCTGTTGACCCGCGCCCGGGAAATCACCGAGCGACTGCGCGAATGGCGCCAGACCGGCGGATGGAAGAGCCTGGAAGGATCGTGGGTCGCCGTGCCCGCCCGGACACTGTGCCTGCACGGCGACACGCCCGGCGCGGTGGCGCTGGCTCGGACGATTCGCAAGAGCCTCCGTTGACACGCCAGCGAGGCTCTGGATGTCCGCCTACCAGACCCCAGCAGCCCCCTCGCCGCGGGGATCGGCCGCGGCGGACCATCGGCCTTGGGAGTCCCGCCCCACCGCCTGAGCGGCACCGAGCGAGGCATCGACTGCAACCGTGTGCCCCCGGCGATGCAACTCGGCGATGACAGCCTCACCCCAAGCGCGCTCCACATGGACCTCGTCGGGCTTCCACTGGTGATGAAGGCGCGGGGCGGCCAGGGCGTCGCGGGGTGATTTCTTGAAATCAATGACCCGCAGGATGGCCAGGAGGGTTTGGGAAATGATGGTTGGCCCTCCGGCTGCGCCCACGCTGAGGATCGGTTGGCCATCTCGGAGCACCAGTGTCGGGCTCATGCTCGAGAGCGGCCTCTTGCGCGCCTCGATGGCATTGGCTTCGGCACCCACCAAGCCGAAATAATTGGGCACTCCCGGCTGCGCCGAAAAATCATCCATGTGATTGTTGAGCAGGATGCCCGTGCCCGGCACCACCACCTTGCTGCCGAAGCTCGTGTTCAGCGAGGCGGTGCAGGCGACCCAATTGCCCTCGGTGTCGGCGGTGGAGAAGTGCGTGGTGTGCCGGTTCCGCTCGCGGGTGAACCACTCACGATCGGCCTCGGGCGGAGTACCAGCTGCCGCAACGACCGAAGCCCGGTCGAGACGGATCCGTTGCGCCAGTTTGGCCGCGTACTCCTTGGACACCAGTCCCCGGGGCACGCGGGCGAAGTCGGGATCACCCAACCAGCGGGCGCGATCGGCGAAGGCCAGCTTCATCGCTTCGACCACGACATGGGCAAATTCGGCGGAATCATCGCCCATCGCGGCGAGATCGAATCGTTCGAGGATGTTGAGAATCTCCACGACATGAACCCCACCGGAGCTGGGCGGCGGGAAGCTCACGATCTCGTGGCCTCGATAGGTGCCCCGGACGGGTTCGCGCGGCACCACCTCGTAGCGGGCGAAGTCGGAGGCGGTCACCACGCCTCCGTGAGCCTTCATCCACTCGGCCGTGCGGCGCGCAAAGTCGCCATGGTAAAACCAAGCCACCCCACCCTTGGCCATCTGCCGATACGACCGGGCCAGATCGGGTTGGCGCAAGCGATCGCCCGCCGATGGCATTGCCGGCAGACCCTTCAGGAAAATGGCCTCGCTCTCGGGAAACAACGCCAACTGAGACCGCGTCTCCTTCAGGCGGCCAACGTAATGGCGATCGAGCCGGAAACCTTTCTCGGCGACCCGGGCGGCGGCTTCAAGGAGTCGGCTCAACGGCAGGCGGCCGCAGTGGGTGCTGGCGTAGGCGAGCGTGGCGAACTCTCCGGGAATACCCACCGACAAGGCGCCATCTTGACTGAGTCGGGAATCAGCCTTGCCCTCGCGCAGGAACAGATCGCGTGTGGCCGCGGCCGGGGCCATCTCACGACCGTCGAGCGTGACCAACCGCCCATCAGCCAGACGCAAGGTCATGAAGCATCCGCCGCCGAGACCCGAGTTGTGCCCATCGACAACACCGAGGGTCAAGGCGCAGGCGATGGCTGCATCGACCGCATTGCCCCCGTCCCGCAAGGCCTGCAGGCCCGCCTCGGTGGCCACCGGATTCACGGTCGCAACGAGACCTTTTCGCGGCGGGGTGGAATCGGTGGCAGTCACCGGACGGTCAAATCCAACGACCACCAAAAACCACACCAGCACCGGCAAAAAGCCCGATCGGAATAAGGACCGGCCATTGGCGCCCACAGGGAACCAACGATTTGATTTGGCGCAGGTTTTCATGGATTTGCTGGACCGATCATTCATTCAAGCCTGTCCCCGAATCCCGATCAACTCCCTGGCTGAATCTTCATGCGACATAGTGCGACGTAGGGACAGGCTCCTCGGACTTAGGGACAGGCTCTTCGGACTCGAATTGTCCGGTTGATTCCCTGAGCAGTTGGAGTTCCATCGGCAACATGGTCCCCCGCAGAACTTCGTCGCCGCACCGGGCCTTCACGCTCATCGAGCTGTTGGTGGTCATTGCCATCATCGCGATCCTGGCGGGCATGCTCCTGCCGGCACTGGCCAAGGCGAAGGAAAAGGGCCGCAAGACCTCGTGCTACAACAACCTGCGCCAAATGGGATTGGCGATGCTGATGTATGCCGACGACCACGGCGGAAAAGTCCCCCGGGGCAATGAACCTTATTGGTGGCAAATGTACATCCCCAGCCTCGGAGGCACCGCTGCCGCTCGCGACCAGTACGGCCGGATCAAGGTGTACACCTGCCCGAGCTATCCCAACAAACGGCAGGTGGTGTGCTATGTGGTCAACGCCTGGCAGTTCAGCAACCCGCGCGACACGGTCGGCAGCGAGGTGACAGGGGCGGTCAACCTGCAGCGCGTGCAAAGCCCATCCGACACGATTTACTTCGCCGACAACGAGAGTGCTCCATGGCGACCGGTCTTCACCGTCACCAACGTCATCGGCAGCGTGGACCTCAACGACGTCTGGACCCCGGCCCACCTGCCCTACGGTGCCAACGGCCGAACGTTGAGCGGCGAACGCCGGGTGGCCGCCAAGCGCCATGGCGAAGGTTCGAACCTCCTGCTCTTCGACGGCCATGCTGGATGGAAGAACGGACGCGCCATGACGGTCGATGACTGGCGCGAGCAGCGGTATTGAGACGCTGCATCGGCCGCCCCCAGCTCATTCCGCAGGCGCAAACACCGTCAACTCCGGGATCGCAGTGACGAAGCGGGTGCCCAGACGTTCCAGCGCGATATTTTGCTGACGCACTTCGGCGGCGATGTTCCACGGCAGGATCAGCAGGAAATCAGGCCGCCGCTCGATCAGGGCGGAAGGGGGTAGAATGGGAATGTGACTGCCGGGCATCCACTTGCCCTGCTTCGAGGGTGCTGCATCACAAACAAAGGGCAGCAAGTCGGGTTTGACTCCGGCGTAGTTGAGCAAAGTGTTGCCCTTTGCCGCCGCTCCGTAGGCGGCGACCGTCTTGCCGGCTCGCTTCTGCTGGATGAGGAAGAACAGCAAGTCGTCCTTGATGCGGTTGGCCTTGGCTTGGAAGCCTTCGTATCCCACCGGGCTTTGCAGGCCGCGCCGCACCTCCTCGGCTACCAATGCCGCCACCGCCGGAGCCTCCGGGCGCGAATCCTCCGCATGGCAACCGTAGACCCGGATGCTGCCACCGTGAGTCGGCAACTCGTCCACATCCCACACCCGCAGGCCGGCCGCCGCGAAAATGCGCTGCACGGTGTGCAGGGTGAAATAGGAGAAATGCTCGTGGTAAACCGTGTCGAACTGGTTTTGTTCGAACATCCGCATGAGGTGCGGGAATTCCAGGGTGATGGTTCCGGATGGCTTGAGCGTGGCCTTCAATCCGAGGGTGAAATCATTGATGGCCGGAACATGGGCAAAGACATTGTTGCCGATGATCAAATCGGCCTGTTGGCCACCCGATGCCAGACGCCGGCCCAAGGCCTCCGTGAAGAACTCCCGCAAGACCGGAATCCCGATGGCCTCGGCCGCCTCGGCGGTACTGGCGGTGGGTTCGATGCCCAGGCATGGAACGCCAGAGGCGACGAAGTTCCGCAGCAGGTATCCGTCGTTGGAGGCGACTTCGATGACCCGACTGGCCGAGGTCAGGCCCAAGCGTGCGGTGATCTGCCGACAGTAGCGGGACGCGTGCTCCAGCCAACTCGTCGACGTGCTCGAGAAGTAGGCGTAGTGGGCGTCAAACAACTCCGCCGCGGCCGCATAGTCCTCGGTCTGGACGAGCCAGCAGGAATGACAAACGCGGATGACCAACGGATAGCCGGTCTCGGGCCCGCGCAAGTTCTTGGCATTCAGGTAGGCGTTCGACGGCGGGGCTGAACCCAGATCCAAGACCTTCTGAACCAACGTGCTTTCGCAATGACGGCATCTCATAGGGCGACTCCTTCAAAACTGTCGGACAACATCGGATAATTCCGGTCACGCTCGGACATCTCGGTCACTGACAGCGGCCAAGCGATGCCCAACCGCAGATCCAGCGGGTTCAACGCGGCCTCATGACCGGGAACATAGGGTGCCGAATGGCAATAGAGCAGCTCCACGTTGTCGGTGATCGCCTGGAAACCGTGCGCGAACCCTTCCGGGATGAGCAGCGCGTGCTGGTTGTCTTCCGAGAGGCGCTCGGCATGCCATTTCAAGAAGGTCGGCGAGCCGGCCCGGACATCGACGGCGACATCCCAGACTTCACCACGGATGCAACTCACGAGCTTCATTTCACAGTGCGGCGGGCGCTGATAATGCATCCCCCGCAGCGCTCCCGACCGGACGGTCCGGGCGTGGTTGATTTGACGGACAGGCCCATGCCAGCCGGCCTCCGCCAGCTCGGCGTCGCAGAAAATCCGGGAAATGAATCCCCGCGCATCCGAGTGGACCTTGCGCGTCACCCGCTTCAAGCCAGCCAGAGGGAGGTCTTGGATCTCGAAGCGGCTCATGGCAACGCGGCGTAATCCTGGAGGTCCTGTTCGCAGAGCATCCGAGCATCGGCGCCGGCCGCCTGCGCACGATACCAGTGGAGGGTCCGGCGCACGCCTTCGGCCAACCCCAGCCGCGATCGGTATCCCAAGCGACTGCGAGCCTTGGCACTTTCCAGCAACAGCAGACCGGCCTCATGAGGCCCTTGGACCTCGGGGTGGTAGTGCACCTGGGCCTCACCCACCACTTCACGTGCCTTTTCGATGACCGCACGCACCGTGGCGGCATCATCTTGCAAGGGACCGAAATTGTACGCCTCCTCGGCCGCCGTCCGATGCCACATCGCTTCGGCCAGCAGCAGGTAACCCGCCAACGGATCGAGGACGTGCTGCCATGGCCGTACCGATTCCGGGCGGCGAATTTCCAGCACCTGCCCTCGCTGCCAAGCCCGCACTGCATCTGGAATCAGGCGATCCTCGGACCAATCCCCTCCGCCGATGACATTGCCGGCTCGCGCGCTGGCCAGACGCACCCCTTGGGCTCGCAAGAAGGAATCGCGGTAGGCATCGATGACGATTTCGCAGGCCGCCTTGCTGGCGCTGTACGGATCGGCTCCGCCGAGGGTGTCGTCTTCGGTGTAGGGTCGCTCCCATTCGCGATTTCGATACACCTTGTCGGTGGTGATCATCACCGCCACCTGCACTCCGGATAGGCCTCGGAGCGCATCCAAGACATGGACGGTGCCCTGGACATTGGTGGCAAACGTGTCGACCGGTTCGCGATAGCTGGCCCGCACCAGCGGTTGGGCCGCCATGTGCAGGACGATTTCGGGCTGGAATTCACGGATGACAGCCGCAGTCGCAGCTCGGTCTCGGATGTCCACCATCCGGCTCAAGGTGCACACCTCGGCCACGCGAGCGGATTCGAACAGGCTGGGAACCGTGGCCGGCGGGAGACTCAAACCAGCCACCGTGGCCCCGAATCGGTGCAACCAAAGCGTCAGCCATGAGCCCTTGAACCCGGTGTGACCCGTGAGCAGGACGCGCTTGCCACGCCAGAATGCCGGATCAGGAAGGCTCATGGCGTCGACCAGACCTTCCAAGGAGCCCGCCCCGAGGCCCAGAGCTCTTCGAGCTGGTTCTTGTCGCGGAGCGTGTCCATGGGCTGCCAAAATCCCCGGTGCTCGAAGGCCATCAATTCGCCACGCTGGGCCAGTTGGACCAAAGGATCATTCTCCCAACTCGTACGATCCCCCTCGATGAGTTCGAGCACTTTGGGCGAAAGGACGAAAAAACCCCCATTGATCAACCCGCCATCACCACGGGGTTTCTCGGTGAATTCACGGACCACGCCCGCCTCGATTTGCAAGGCTCCGTAGCGTCCGGGAGGCTGGACGGCCGTGACCGTGGCCCACTTGCCATGCTCCCGGTGAAACCGGATGGAGGCTCCGATGTCCACGTTGGCCACGCCATCGCCGTAGGTGAAACAAAAGGCCTCCTCGTCCTGCACATAGGACGAAACCCGCTTGAGCCGACCGCCGGTGAGGCTTTCCTCGCCGGTATCCACGAGCGTCACACGCCACGGTTCACCATGCCGCTTGTGAACCTCCATGCGGTTGTTGGCCACGTCAAAGGTCACATCCGAAGTGTGGAGGAAGTAGTTCGCGAAGAACTCCTTGATCACATACCCCTTGTAGCCGCAGCAAATCACGAAGTCGTTGACCCCATGGGCCGAGTACATCTTGAGGATGTGCCAGAGGATGGGACGTCCACCGATTTCGATCATCGGCTTTGGCTTGAGATGGGTCTCCTCGGCAATCCGAGTTCCATACCCGCCCGCTAGTATGACAGCCTTCATCGATTGGTGGGACTATTCCGAAAACCCGTCATCGAACCCGCCGGCCCGTTTTCGCCACGGAGCGGAGCCTACCCCAACTTTCTCAGGCACGATGACTGAGACCAGTCTGGCCGCTCGGGCTGCTGAGGGTCAACAGCCGCACGACGGCAAACGGATCGCACCCATCACCCGCGGCCGTGCGGAGATCACTTCTCGGCGATGCAATACAGGCTCTGGCGGCCGCGCAGGAAGATCTGTTTGCCGACCATCGCCGGTGAGGCGTCGAATCCATCATCCAGAGAATTCTTGGCCAGCAACTCCAACCGCTCACCTTGACGGAGAACAGCCGTGTTGCCGTCGCGTCCGACCACATACACGCGTCCGTCGGCGGCCACCGGCGAGGCGTACACGCCATTGAGACCGTCCAGGCGTTCCGCCTCATAGTGAGCCTTGCCCGAACCGGCATCAAAGGCCGAGAGCAGGGCACTGTTGTTGGAGAGGAAGTACAAGGTGTTCCCCACCAGCAGGGGCGATGGCACGTAGGGAGTGCTCTTGGCATGCGACCAGACAATGCCGTCGGTGCCGGTGAGATCTCCGGAACGGTCCAGTCGGAGGGCCTGAAGGGCATTGCCCCGGTAACCGCTCATCAGGAACACCCGATCCCCGACGGAAACCGCCGAAGGGATGGCATTGACCGTCTGCCCGGCGCACTCCCAAAGCAGTTTGCCATCCTTGAGATCGTAGCTGCGGATCTTGTGGGTGCCGTTGACGATGACTTGTTTGCGACCGCTGTGACTGACGATCAACGGAGTGCACCAACCCGTGGGTTCGTCGCGCGTCTGCCGCCACAACTCGCGACCATCCCGCTTGTCGAGGGCCACGATGAAGTCGTCACCCTCATGGTCCCAGAGTACGACCACGGTATTGCCGTCGAGGGCCGGCGAACTGCCCTCACCGAAGCTGTTGCGGGTGCGCATGTCGCCCAGGTCCTTTTCCCAAAGGAGCTTACCCTTGAGGTCGTACCCGTAGAGACCAAACGACCCGAACGAGACGATGAGGTGCTTGCCGTCCGTGACCGGAGAGGCCGAGGCAAAGCCGTGATCCTTGTGATGGCCTTCGTGCGGCATTTGGGTGCGCGGCGATTGGGTCCAGCGCTGCTTGCCCGTCTTGCGATCGAAGCTGAGCACGGTGAACTGCTGGGCTTGGGTTGGCCGATCCACCATGCCGCCGCCCCCACCGCCGGGACCGCCAGCACCCCCACGACGGGGACGATCCGAACGATCGGGCCGCTCTGTCGGCGAACCACCGGATTCAGAAGCCTTTGCAGGCGCCTCAGGCCCGGGCCCGGTCGGAACCGCCGTGAGAATGAACACCTGATCCTCCCAAATCACCGGCGTGGAGGTCCCCCGCCCCGGGATGCTCACCTTCCATTGCACGTTTTGGGTTTCGCTCCACCGGATTGGAGGGTGCGCGTCGGGAGCCACGCCGCTCGCCAGAGGTCCACGCCATGCGGGCCAGTTCGCGGGTGCGGCTGCCTGAAGCGGAGCCCAAGCGCCCCAAAGGCAGAGGGAAAGGGTCGTGAGTTTGACAGGATGGGTGGTCATGGCTTCGGAAAAAAGACGTCAGGGACTTGTCGCGGTTACATGGAGCCATTCGCGCGCAATGCGGGATTGATCAGGGATGGGGCCGCTCCGGTTTCGGCAGTGAAGACTCCGGAACGGAATCGCTCAAGGTTTTCAGGAAGGCTACCAGCGCCGATTGGTCTTCCGGGCTCAGATGAAGCCCCCCGGCCGCATGCTTGGCCAAATTGGGGTCCAGATTGGCGCTGGCCTGAACACCCTCCGAGTAATGGCGCACCACCGCTTCCAAGGTCTGGAACCGTCCGTCGTGCATGTAGGGGGCCGTCTGGGCGATGTTGCGCAGGGAGGGCGTCACGAACTTGCCCCGGTCAGCATCCCGACCCGTGACGCGGGCCCGACCCGGATCGGGGGGCACAAGGTCCAATCCGTTGTCGTGGAACTGGTGATCGGTGAAGAGCGCTCCCCCATGGCAGTGGAAGCAGTCGGCCCCACGTTGGCCCAGACGCGGTTCGTTCTCGGTCATGAAGAGTTCCAACCCGCGGCGTTCCTGATCGCTGAGGCTCGCCTTTCCCAGAGTCGACAAATCGAACCGGGACCGGAAATGGGTCAGGGTCAGGACAAATTGTTCCAAGGCCAACGCGATGCGTTCGGCGTCGATGCGCGGCGTCCCAAAAGCGTTTTCGAACAGCCCCGGATACTCCGGCATTCCGGACAACTTGCCGACCACCGACTCCAAGGTCTCGGCCATCTCCGTCGGGTCCTGAATGGGCATCAATACCTGATCCCGCAGCGACCGGGCTCGACCGTCCCAGAAGAACTCCCGCTTCCAGGCCAAATTCACCAGAGCCATGGATTGCCGGGTTCCCAACTGACCCCGGACTCCCGGGCTGAAACGACGCGAGTCTGAAAAGCCTGTCGCCGCCGCGTGGCAAGAGGCGCAGGCCAGGGATCCATCGGCCGACAAGGCGGTCTCTTGGAACAAGCGGCGGCCCAACCCGATCCGTTCCTCGATCAACGGGTTGTCCCGTGGGAGCAGCGGGAGGGGAAAGGTTCCTGCCATCGCAAATCGATGGGGCGTGTACTTCAAGGGCAGGTCCTTGGGGACGACGGGGGGAACCGCCTTCACGGATAGTCTTGGAGGCTCCTCCAGGCCATTGCGAACACGGAATGACAGAGGCAAATTGCAGCCAAGTGCATCGGCCAATGAATCCTGATCACGCGAGTGGGTGGAATGCCCGTCCCGCACCAGTGAGATGGGCCGGGGCAAGCGAAACAACGAGGAGAAATCCCAGTCCAATCGAAGGGCACCGTCCCGAGTCAAATCCAAGGGCACCGCGAGAGAGATGCGGGTGCGGCGGGGGTCGCGGGCGAAATGCAGCGAGTAGCCGCCGATGGGGCCGTTGCCGGAGCGATAACGCCCCTCCAGAGCCATGAAAATATACCCACCCTGCCAGTCCCAATGCAGGCCATTGAGTCCGGGTGACAGCGGATCGTCGGGTAAGCGTTTGGCCGGATCGGCGTGGTTCTCGACCGAGTCCGGCCCAATCCAAAATCGCAACGCCCGGTATTGGCCCGGCGGAACCGGATTCAAGGTCCAACGCAAACGGCCCGAAGTCAGATCGATCCACGCATGGGACGGAACCACTTCCACCCACTTCCCGTCGGTGGTCTCCAGCGCAGCTTCCGAAAGCAGGGCACTCAAGCGGGTCACCGAAAGCAACTCGCCGGAACCGGTCTCATGACGGAGCGCCTCGAGCTCCAGAGGTTTGGCATCCCAGGTGGGCCGAAATTCCAGATCCAGAGTGACACCCCCCGCACGGAGAGCCATGGCCCACCCGATCAGGACCATGGTCCAAAAGGTTCTCCAACCGTTCGGTACAGGAATTCGGTGGTTCATCGAGGGACCCATCAACGGCACCCACCGTTGTCTGGGCACTGTGAGCCGACGCGCGGACTCTTTCAACCGGTCGCCGAAAAACAAACAGCGCGGCGGGGTGATTGGCACACCCGCCGCGCTGCGTCGAACCTGGCCTGAACCTTACTTTGCGCTGGCTGTGATCCAGGCCTCCTTGTGGGCCGTCCACAGCACCGCGTTCTTGAGCAACTGCTGGTAGGCCGCATGCCCGTGGGCAATGCCATCGTGACCCAGCGTGATGCCGGCGATGCGGGCCTTGGGATGGTTGACCACGAAGACCTGCGGGAAGTCCTTGTTCTTGGATTTGGAGCGCGCTGTGGCGAGGACCTGAATGGGCGTTCCAGCCGGGTCGACCTCGAAGTAGTAGAGCTCGTCACTGAGCTTGAAGTTTTCAGGAACGCCCTGCATCAGCGGGTGCTTCACCCCGGAGGCCGTGACCTCGAATTCCCCATAGGCGTCATGGCCGCGGGAGCCACCGCCGGCCAACTCCCGGTTGTAGGCGGGCCAGTTGGCCCAGTTGTACCACAGTCCCGGGTGCAACAGCACCAACCCCTTGCCGGCCGCAGCGTGGGCGGCGATGGCCTCGCGCACCGCCGCGTCAGGGAATGCCTTGTTGGCGCTGATGAGCAAGATGTCCGCCGACTTCACCGCCTCGACCGTGACATCCTGGGGCTCGCGGTAGTTGGCCGAGATGCGCCCGGAACCATTGAGCATCGCCACGTCCGCCAGGTTGAACCAGCGGTTGTAGTCGTGCGAGGCACCGCCGCCGATGAGCAATGTCTTGAGGCCAGCGCCCCACTTCAACGGAGCCGCGACCGGCTCGGCCTGAGCCTGCTCCGGACCGGCCGGTGCGCCCAGCTCGGCTGTGATGGCGAAGAGGGTGGGCGCCACCTCGTTGTCGTAGCTCTCGAGCACCAGCTTCTGGATCACGCCGGGCTTGGTGATGTTCTTGGACAGCCAACGAATTTGGCCGGGCCCCTTGGTCCAGCTCGGCAACCCCTTGGAACCGGTCACATCAGGCCGGCCGCGGTAGTCGGCAATTTCCACGCCGTTCTTCAGGAGGATCTCCTGCGTCGCGCCGCCTTCAAAGACGGCCGTGATCTTCAGGGCGTTGATCTTCTCGCCCACCGCGGGATAACCCCAGCCCGCCACGCCGCCCAGGATGTGCAGCTTGGAGGCCGCCACGCCGACCTTCACCTCAACCCGCTTGGGCAGGTTCTTGCGAGACCAGGAATCGGATGCGCCACCCTTGAGGACCACCACGTTGGCGACCGCCTTCTCCGGGCTGATCACGTCGAAGGGAATATCCTCGACGCGCTTGAGGCCGTAGCTGCGGAAGCTGACGGTGTCGTCCTCCTGCTCCGGCGTGATGTAAAGACCTCGACCGCTGTTGGCCGTGAAGGCCCCGCCCAAATCGATGATGCGGAAGCGGTTGTCGTCGACCGTCATGTAGGCGAGCAAGTCCCGCAGGGCCGCAGCGCCCAACGCATCAAATCCCTCGGGCATGAGCGAACGACCAGTGGACTTGCGGCTGGCGATGTCGGAGACGCGCAGAGTGTGATCAGACGACGCGTCGCGCAGGACGACTTCAGAGGCATTCTCGCGATCGATGACACCATCGAACTGATCGCCCGACTTGGTCTCGATGCTGATGCTGATGAAGTTAGGCTCGACCACGCGGTTCGGATCAACGATGTGGATGAGCAAATCGGCCGCGCCGTGGGCGCCCATTCCATTGAGGTTCGGAGCCAAGTTGCGACCCTCTCCCTTGTAGATGTGGCAGCCGGCGCAGTTGGCCGTGAACACCTTCTTTCCGTTGGCCACGTCGCCCGGCTTCTCCACCTCCGGACGGAGCTTGGCAATGAGGGCGTCCTTTTCCTTGGCCTCGGGGCCCTTCAGGTCGTCGATGACCTGGGTGGCGCGGGCCGCGATCTTCGCGTCACCGTGGGTGCGCAAGCGGTGCAATCGGGCGGGGCCCAGCAGCACCACATCGATCTTGCGGGCGGCCAGGGCCTCAATGAAGGCGGCGGACGAGTCGGCCCGCTTGAGCACCTGGGCGAAGGCTGTCTCCAACTGGCCCGTGGGCAACTGGGCGAACCGTTCGACCAAGGCCATCCCGCCTTCGGGGGCCGAACCGAGCGCCTCGATCAAAGACTTCTGCAACGCCGGGCTGATGCTCGGAGTGACCAAGCCGGCCACGGCCGGAATCACCGACGCATCAATGTTGCGCACGCCGATGAGGTTGGCCGCGATCTGGCCGCGCGAAGCATCCGACAACGCGGTGTCCCGAATCTGGGCCGAAGCGGCTTGGATGGCAGGCTTGAGTTCGGCAGACAGCGCCGAGGCCGCCTTCCAGCGGGCCACGAGCGGCAGCACCGAACCCGCCGTCCGACCCGAGGCCAGGAGCGACTTCAGGGCGCCGAGGTTGGCAGCATCCAGTTCCGGTTGCAGACGCGCATCGAGCGCAGCCGACAATGCCTCGAGGGCGGCCGCCTTGAGACCGTCGGCGGCGGCCGATTGACGCGCCAGCAACTGCACCATGCGACCCGCCAAGGCCGCATCACGACGGTTGGCCACCAGACGCGCCAGGTGCGGCACATAGCTGGCGAGGAAGGCCGGATCCTTGGCGGCAAAGGACGCCTCGAGGAAGAGCAGCGGATCGCGATCAGCGGCACCCACGGCCGCGGACTCCAGCCAGCGGTCCTTGAGCGTGGGCCAGGCGGCCACCACGGCGTCGGCCAGAGCTCGGGAGGCCGGCAAAGAACCTGCGGCCATCAAGGCATTGATGCGGACCCGTCCATCGGGGTCGCTCAGACGTTCGATGACCGCCTTCTCCGTGGTTTTCACCGGATCAGAATCCTTGGACCGGAGGTTGGCAGGGTTGGCGGACAGTTCAGTGGCCACGCGCAGGGCGTTTTTACGAACCCAGGCCGACCGGTCATTGAGCACGGAAGCCGCCGCCTCATCCTGCCAGGGAACCGGACCATTGGAGGCAGCCACACGGTAGAGCCACAACGCCTGGATGCGGGATTCGGCCGGGGCTTCGGTATCACCGATCAACTGACCCAGACCCGGCAACGCGGACTCCAACAAGGCGGGTTGCTCGACCAACAGTCGGTTGGCCGTCGAGCGCACCCACCCATTTGGATGGTTCAGGGCCGCCACCAGGGTATCGGCATCATTGCGGTCGAACTGGGCGGTCGGCAGCGTCTTGGCTTCCTTGTGCTGGATGCGCCAGATACGGGTGAAATGGTGATCCCGATCCGGACGGGAAGCCGCGTTGCGGGCACCATGACCCGGACCCCGGGTGTCGTTGTGGACGGCGATTTGATTGTAGAGATCCACCACGTAGATGGCCCCGTCCGGACCCACTCGGCTGTGGATGGGGCGGAACCAGTAGTCGGTGCTGGCGAGGAACTCGGTCTGCTTGCGGCCGTCTTCCTTGCGGCCCTGATAGGTCGTGCCCTTGGGGTCGAGGAACTCATGGTGGAAGAGCTGACGGGTAGCCTCGCTCATGAAGAACGAATACCGCTCGGTGGCGGCCCACTTGGCCGGCCAGGCGCCGCCATCGTAGATCGTCGCACCCGCGGCGGCAGTCCAAGCCCCCACCCAGTCGATTTGCACGTAGGGCTGACGCTTCTCATCGAAGGCCGGGTAGATCTTGTTCTCCTCGATGACATTGAGGAACGACTTCATGCCGCCCACCTGTCCGCGGGCCAGGATCTTCTCGGGAATGACCACGTGGCAAATGGGCTCGCCGCAGGTGGCCGTCGTGAAGAGGATTTCGTTGTCGGGCGCGATCTCGCAGCCCCAGGTGTTGCAGCCGCCGGCGGCGATTTGCTCCACCGCGGAACCATCAGGCTTGAAGCGGTAAATGCCCGCAGCGATGTCGCCGAAGTCCTTGGATCCGTCGCCCGATTTCACACGGCCGCGGGTGTAGCCCACAGATCCGTAAATCCATCCATCCATGCCCCAGCGGAAATTGCTGATGACCGCATGGGTGTCGAAGGTGCCCCAGCCGGTGTAGAGGGTCTCGACCTTGTCGGCGCGACCGTCGCCATTGGTGTCGCGGATCCACAAGATGTCCGGGGCCTGGGCCACGATCACGCCGTCCTTCCAGAACACCAGAGACGTGGGCAATTCGAGGCCGTCGGCGAAGAGGGTGCGCTTGTCGGCCACACCATCACCGTTGGTGTCTTCCAAGATGGAGATGCGATCCAGCGGCTTGCGGGATTCCTTGCCGCCCACCGGGAAAGCGGTCGGGTTCTGGGCGCGGTTCCAGTATGCCTTGAAGTCGTTCTTGTTCACGTCGCGACCACCCGGGTACTCGGGGGTCTCGACCACCCAAAGGCGGCCCTTCTCGTCCCAGTCCATGGACATGATCTTCTCGGCCACGTTCTCATCCGCCGTGAGAGACACCTTGAACTCCGGATGCGTCTGGAAGGTCTTGAGCGCCTCGACGGCGGGCTTCGGGCCGCCGGCCGGGTACTTGAGCGAGGCCAATTCCTCGGGCTTGCAGAACTCATCGGGGTTGGCGCGTTTGCCCGCCCAGGCGATGCCGCGCAACAAGATGGCCCGGTAATGAGGCGTGTTGAACGAATCGTATTCGTGGCCCGGGATGCTCACGAAGGCACGGTACGGGGCCTTGCCCTCGGGCAGAGTCTTCTCGTAAGTCCACAGCTGGGGCCAGATGTTGAAGACATCCACGAAGCTTTGGGCCAAAACGTTGACGTCCGCAGCCATGTCGAGACGGTTGTAGACCTCGTCCTTCCAGTCGAAGTTGGATACGCCCTTCACAATCGGATGCTCGGGGTTGACGAAATAAACGCCGACATTGCCCTCGTGCCACTGGGTCTTCTTGTCGCCATCCCAGCGCCAGGCGCCGCCGATGATTTTCTTGCACCACTCGTGCTGGTCGCCGCTGACCACACCGTCATGGAGCACCACCACGCCACCACCCCGGGAAAGGAAATGCTCGAAGCGGGCGCGCTCGTCACCGGTGATCTTCATGCCGTCGGCTGCATAAATCACCAGCACGTCGGTCGCCTCGAGTTGGGCCGCTGTCGGGAATTCCATGGCACCGCTGGCGGTGACTCCCCGCTCGGTGAGGAGCTTGGCCCATTCACCCAGGAATCGCGGATGATCGTGCTGGTTGGGTCCGTGGGTTTTGACGCCGCCGCGGATGAACACGCGGAGCGGAGCGGCATGGAGGCCTAAGGTGACGGCCAACAAGGCCCACATCGGCAGGAGGGATCTCAGGAACTGTTTCATGGCTTCAGTCAGACAACGCAAGACCGGGAACACCGCCAGCGGCCCGCGCATTCATTGGAGGATTGACCCTCCATGAACGCAAGGCCGCAAGGCATAACCCATCAGTCCGGGGAACATTGTTTCCATCAGGCTATCGAATCCGGCCGGCAGTGCTATGTGCGGATGGCACGCTGGAATGTCAGCGATGCACCAGTCCCACCTCGGTGGATAACGTGACGAAGCATTTGATGCCGGAGCTTTCCGGAGCCACCGTCTGCCTCGTCCATGACCGATTGTTTCGAGTTGCTCCAAGAACCGCGCCGACCGTGGCTCGATGCCGACGCATTGAAGGCCCGTTTTCTGGAACTGTCCGCAGCCACTCACCCGGACCGTTTCCATGGCGGCACGGAATCGGAACTGGCCGAGGCCAATTCCCGTTCGGCCGAACTCAACGCCGCATACAACACCCTCAAGGATGCCCGGGACCGGCTTTTCCACCTGCTCGAGCTGGAACGGGGTGCGCCCTCACGGGATATCCAGCGTATCCCCGCCGGCACCATGGATCTCTTTGTCGAAATCGGTCAGACCTGTCGTGACGCAGACACATTTTTGGCAACCACGCCCAACTCCGATTCCCCGATGCTCAAGCTCCAGCGCATGCGTCAGGCCTTGGAATGGAGCGACCGGTTGATGGCGCTTCAACGGCAGGTGAACACCCGCCGGGAGGCTTTGGAGACCACACTGCGGAACCTCAATGCCGCCTGGGAATCCGCCCCTCCGACGCGATCGCCGGACCGGATGGTCCGACTGCCGCTGGAATCCCTCGAAGAAGCCGCACGCGCAATGAGCTACGTCAGCCGTTGGACTTCGCAATTGCAGGAGCGGCTGGGACAGTTGGCCAATTGAGCCGAAATAGGGCGTTTTCGGGCCACCGACGAGCCCAAGCCAGACGGGCTGCTTTGGCTTTGGATCATGAAATCGGGCCGCCCCGCGCTCAACCAGAGGGGCACATTGGCGAGGGGCGTACCATCACGTAGTCGTCCATGACATAGCCGCCGCCGATGTCGTTCACCACCGAGGCTTCGACAACGAAGCCGTGTCGACGATACAGGGCGATGGCCGGGTGGTTTCCCTTGTTCACGTTGAGCCGAACGCACAGGCAACCCGCATCCCATGCCGCTCGGAAGGCCTGATTCAGGAGCCCGCTGCCAAAACCCTGACGGTGATGACGCGGCAAAACATAGAGCTTGTGAAGGTGCAGCACCCGAGCGGAGCGGTCGATTTGCGTGGCCATGTAGCCCACCGGGGCCTCATCGGCAATCGGCCAATCAAAGACGACTCCAGATCGGAAATCTTGCCGAAGACGTTCCGGCGAATACATCCACTCCAGCATGTACTCGATTTGCCCCTCCGAAAGCAGGTCGGCGTAGCAAGAACGCCAGATTTGCCCTGCCAACTTGCGAACGCGCGGAAGATCCGCCTCTGCGACCCGTTCAATCCTGATTTGTGACGCGGAAGGCTTCATCACGGAGCCCGCAGCACCTCGATCCGGTTGGTGTTGGCGACACCCAACTCCAACAACTCCGCGTTGAAGAAGAGTTCCGTTCGCAGGTTGCGTTCTCCTTCGATGGGATACGCTTTGCGGGCAGCGGTCACGTCAGCCACAGAAACGACGTCCAGAGCCACCAAGTCGGCGCCAAAGCGCAATTCATTGAGGGCGATGGTATCGTGCAACCGGGCCTTGTCATCGCCACGGACCTGCCCCACCAACGCATCGGTCACACCGAAGGCCACCTTGGGCATCAGGTCATCCAACGCACAAAGTTCTGGCACCGACTCCTCGGTGCGGCTGGGGTCCGTCTCAAAACGGAACATGTTATCCACTGAACCGAAGGCCAGCGAGAGAAGGTGTCCATAGATCCCACCCGAGTGGTGGGTCAGCAGGGGGGTCACCGGTATGATACGGGTGACTTCTTTGGTCAGGAGTTTCGAGACATGAGACCGCCGCCCCACCGCAAACCGATCCCCCTTGCCAAATTCGAAATCCCCGAAGACCAGCTTTCCCTGCACCGCCGACTCGTAGAATTGGTTTCCATCCCAACCCGCATCGGTTGTTGCCACACATCGAACGCCCAATCGGTGGGCCAGGTCTTGAAAACCGGCGGCCTTCAAGTCGCGAGCCTGACGGTCCCAAATCACAATCTTGGAAGCCGGATGCCCGGATTGGATCAGCGAATCAATCAGAGCCTCGACCACGGTTGGCCTTGTTCCAGTGAGCGCTCCCGGAGCAGAGATCACCTTGAAACCCACCACATCGTCCGGTTTGACCCATACATTCCAAGCAGCTGCAGCATTGGTTTTGCCCGAAAGCGCCAACAAGCCACGTTCCACAAGTTTTCGAACCACCCCAAGATCCGGGATGAATGCCGACGTGGCACGAGGATCCGAAACTGCCTGAATCCGAGCCTTGGCAGGCACCTGAGCAGCCGAATTCGTGGCGGCAGATAAAGCCATCGCCTTCGAAATGCCCAACCCGCCGAGCACCCAACTCCAGATCCAGATGTAGAGGAAACAACGCATCCGACCCCAAGAAGATGCCGGTTCATTCGAGAATAGGCAAAACAACGATACCAACCTTCGTCATAAAGAGCCTGTCCCTTGTGAGAGAGGAGCCTGTCCCTTGAGGAGCCTGTCCCTTGAGGAGCCTGTCCCTTGAGGAGCCTGTCCCTTGAGGAGCCTGTCCCCTGAGGAGCCTGTCCACTGAGGAGCCTGTCCCTTGGGCTGCCCCCCGAAGCAACATCCGCTGGGATGAGGCTGCGGTTGGGACCCGGAATTCCGAGGTCTCGCGGAGTCTCCTTCAATCTTCTCCTGGATTGCCCATGAACCGCGTGAACGAACTGGTTGAGGGATAAAAAAGGCCCCCGTCGTGCAAACGGGGGCCATAAACAAAACCGGGGCGCCAGTCAGAGGATGACCGTACGCCCCGGGGAATAATCAGAATCAGTTCTGTAGGACTTAGTGGAGATTCTGAGGCGTTGAACAACGACACCTCAGAAAACGAGCGGCGCAAACATTCGATGTGTGAAAGTTAAGTCTCTTTCATTTAGGTCTCTTTCATTCAGGTCTTTTACCTTGATGACAGACACCCCGCGTTGCCTTTGAGAGGTAACAGCAAACCACTGGAACTCTGGTTGTTTGACCAAGCATTGAACCTCGATCTCAACATGCGCAGTTAACCGCACGTTTAAACATCCAATTGACCCAGCGTTTCACACCGAAACGCCAAAACTTCAGCCCTACGATTAGAATCGCACTCAACTTGTTTGGTTCACCAAATCGCCTTTAGATATATTCGGCCGTATTTTATATTCAGCCGTATCTAGCGGTTTCATCTTTTTCAGATTTAACCAGCGTAAATCGCCAAATTCGACGAACCATCGTTTCGGTATATAAACCGAAGAACATCCAACAATTACCGTGGACACAACCGTTCAGGAAAGCTTCCAAGGAAACGTGTTAGCCTGTTTTTGGCCTACCAAAAGCGCTTAAAAAGCTTTCTGGCGACAAGTGACTGCGACTTCAAACTCTGCATCCAAAGAACGGTTCAAGGCTAGCGGAGATCTGCGCCGAGTCAACTGACAACCGTCCAAATCCTTCCACCGACACTCAATTGTTGCATTCCGAATGCCCCGACCACGACCACGACGCTCACCCTGACGGCGCGCCCTTTTCCTTGCCCTTGAGCAAGGCCTTTGCGGCCGGAGCGTACCCTCCGCGGTTGAACACCACCCCATTCCCTTCTACTCACACCACACTGCAAGGCTCGCGCTGAAACCCACCGTTCTTTGAGGCTTTTCTGATAAAAAAGAACACATCCAACGACTCGGGTTTTGATCCCTTGTTCAATTTTTCTTCAACTCAGATGCGCACACCTCGGGCTCGCAAACTCAGCCCGGCATTCCGAGGTTCGGATTCCGGAGGATTGAACCTTGCTCAAGAGTCCTTGCCGAACGCAATCCCTGCCCTACCCATTCCCGCACCGACCGCCTTCAGCAGAAGCGGGCTCCGACCACGACCATGACCACGACTGAAATCGCTGCTTTCATCCTGACTCTCCTCATCATGCTCGTCGGTCTTGCGGGCGCGATCCTGCCAGGCCTCCCCGGCACCCCGTTGATCGCCATCGCGGCTCTGGGCCACCGCTGGGTGATGGGCGATCGCGGGGCGGCCGCATGGGTTCTGGCGACCCTGGTGATCATGGCAATCCTCTCCGCAGCGTTGGACTTCGCCGCGGCCAGTTATGGCGCCAAGAAAATGGGCGCCACTTGGCGCGGCATGGCTGGCGCCATCCTGGGTGGTTTACTGGGGCTGTGGTGGCCCCCGGTGGGATGGATCCTCGGCCCCCTGCTGGGCGCCATCATCGGGGAATGGGCCGGCGGACGCCCTTGGAACGAGGCCCGCCGGGCCGGAATCGGAGCCACGCTCGGGTTGGTCGCGGGCACGATCGTCAAAGTGGCCAGCGCCACGGGCATGATCGGACTCTGGGCCACCCATGTCCTATGGAACGGGCTCAGGGCTGCTTGAAAAACGGAGAATCCTGACGTCCATTCGATTCCAGATAAGCCAGCAAATCCAGGACGTCTTCACGTCCCCAGGACGCGAGCAAACCCTCTGGCATGGAGGAGACTTTCGAAGCCACCCGTTGGCGCACCTCTCCGGGCAACACCGTGACTTTTCGGTCGGTCAGGGCATCGACCATCACCACGATCTGTTGGGGCGAGTCTTCCAGCAATCGACCCGTGATTTCCTTCCCGTCTTTCAGGGTCAGGGTCATCGACTGGTACTGCTCGGAAATCACCGCGTTCGGTTCCACGATGGATCGCCACAAATCCGCCCGGGAATAACGACTGGACACCCCGGTCAAATCCGGTCCTGCCGCGCCGCCAGCTCCCTGAAAACGGTGGCACACCCCGCATTGGGAAACCTGATAAACTTGCTGACCTCGGCTGAAATTCCGTCCCGACAAGGGGCCGCTCAAGGCATCCGCCAAATCTTCGAATTTCCAGGATCGATTCCCGCCCGATGGTTTGGGGACTGGCGCCGGAACAGCAGCAGCAGGCACGCCCACTGCTTTGCCATTCAAGAGTTCTGCAATCGGAGCCTTGTCTGCGTCAGGAACCAAAGCGAACGCCTTCTGTCCGATGCGCTTGACCAAAGGATCAAACCCTGCACCCGGGTTGGGTTTCTGGTCGACGTCCAAGAACCACTGGTTGTAGGCGGCCGGCAGGTGCCCCCATCCGGACGGTGCTTGCCGAAACCACGCGAAGTAGCGCAGGCGCAAGGCCGGCGTCCAACCCTTCGCCATGGACTGAAGCACCACCGTGTAGTGCATTTGCTCCTGCCACGTCTTGGAGTCATCGCGCAACTGGAGGATTTTAGGGACCGCCTCCCCATCACCCAGCGCCACCAAGATTTGCGACAACTCCCGATTACGCGGCCAAGTCGATGCCGGAAACTGTCGACCCAGCTTGTCGATGGCCATGGGGCGAAGGGCATCCGGAATGCCGTGTCGCGCCATGGCCACCTCGATCACTCGAAGTTTGGTCAAGAACCACTCCTCGTCCAACGAGTCCAGGGGCCAGCGACCCAATGCCTTGAGCAAGGCCGCCTGCTGGGCTGCATCGCCGCACCGCGCCAAAGCCAGCAACGCCGTCAGGCCGATCCTGGGATCCTGCTCGGCCAACGCTTTCTCGCCCCAGGTGGCCACCGGCTGCGATTCCAAGGCAATTCGAGCCGCCTGGCGCAACAAGGGATCAGCCGATCCCAACTGCGACCACCCCGAGGCCATCCATCCGGCTTCCACTCGACCATGAACCGACTCGGTCTGACGCCGCTGTGCCCGGGCTTCCCGGGCTCCAGCCACCGGGACCGAAATCGGCTCCGGAGCTGACGGAGTCACAGCGGTCAGCCGGTACAAACCGGATTGGGTTCCACGCCCGCCCGTGATGCAATACAGCGCTCCATCCGGGCCCACCTCCAAGTCGGTCAAGTTCATGGCCTGCCCGCGGAAGATCGTCTCCACCCGGCCGGTGTATCCAGCACCCCGCTCCTGAAAGTGAACGGCGATCAGACGTCCAAAAACCCAATCCAGGCCGAAAAGCGCTTTTTGATAACGGGCCGGGAAGGCCGTCCCCGTTCCGAACCGGATACCGGTCGGCGACCCGATGCCCACGTCGACCACCGGAGGCAACGAATCCGCATAATAGTCGGGCCATTTTCCGGAACCCTCCCGATAGCCGTGGTCGGAACCGCTGACGAGGTGCTGAATGCGTGACGGTCGGTACCAGGGAGTGCCCCAGTCGCGTTCCATGTCCGAATCAAAACCAAAAAGTTCACCCTCGGCATTGAAGGCGATGCCATAGGTGTTGCGCAAACCGGCCGTGAACAGGCGCGCGTCTTTTCCATCGCGATCCAGGCTCAGCACGAAGCCTCCGGGAGCCTTGCGACCGGCTCCGAATCCATTGACGTCATCAATGCGAGGCAGCACCAGGTCCTCGGCATAATGCCCCACCGGGGAGTTCGTCGAAAGATCGCCCGGCACATTCACAAAATTGCCAGCCACAGCGTAGATCCGATCATCCGGTCCCCGAACCAAGGCGTGAGGACCATGTTCCCCCCCTTCGCCGTTCCATCGCCGAAGTGTCTCGGTCGATTCATAGCGGCCGTCGCCGTCGACATCGCGGATTCGGTACAGGTGATATCCGTCGGGCCCCCGCCCGTTCAAATACAGAGCACCAAAGGCATGCAACAACCCCATGGCTCCTCGCACCTGGGTCTCCAACCGCTCCATTTTGGCCACTCTGCCTTGCCCGATGGTGAGGCGAAGCATGGGTTCAGGACCCTGAGGGCTGATGATCAATCGCCCCTGATCATCCCGCGCCATGGAAATCCACGATCCTTCGCCGGGTTGGGCACTGTGCACCAACTCCAGGCGAAAGCCTTCCTGGACCTGGATTCCATCCGCCGGAGTCGCCACCGGATCCAATGCGACAGGGCCCCAAGGCGGTGTTCCCAGCACTCCCAGCAACTGGACCGGAACCCATCCAGACACGCCGTCGGAGGAGGTTTCCCAAGTCCCGTCACTCACGATGTCCACCCGAGGGGAATCCCTCACCTGAAACTCGATGCGTGCGAGGATGCCAGCGCCTCCCGAAAGGTTGCGGGCCCGGATCTCGAGAACATTTTCACCCCGGGCGACCGATCGGATCTTGAGCCGTGTGGGTTTTTTCCACGAAGAATTGGCCCCGAGACGTTGCCGATTGATGGAGACTTCAGCTTCGTCGTCGGCCGCGATGACAACGTCGCCTCCCGTGGCTCCCGGTGGCACGGTGAAGGTCCGTCGAAAAAAACGAACCTCAGTTTCCGCTCCGGCCGGACCCCAGATCCATTGCGGCGATGGCGGCGCAGCAGCAGCGGGTTGAACCGCAACCATGGCCAAGGCCAGCAGCACCAGGAACCGGAGAATCATGCTCCCGATCAAAGCCGTTCATTTCGAACAACGAAAGCCCGGAAAGACGCCGGAACGTCGCCCAGATCACTCAATCGTGTCTGGACTGTGGGAGTTCCACGGAAAATTTACTCTGGCCGACGGCGCAGTCAGTGTCATGATTTGCCCGTTGGTTCTCCAGAAGCCCCACCAAACGCCGCAACGACGCGAGGGGGGGATTCGTTCCGGAACGCCCAAAAGGCGGACTGGTAGAGGAGGATTAGTTTGGTTGTTTGGGTTAGGCGGGCGTCGCAAGGCGCCCGCTTTTTTGTTGCCCACCCCACCAAACCCGCCCTGACTGTTCCAACCGCGGAACCCCACACCGCTGTCTCCTCCGACATTTGCTCGGGACAGGACCCGACATGGCAGAATACCGTCTCGGCACCATGCGCCTCTCCGACCGTGGCATCCTATGGCTGGCCGAAGGGTTTGGGTCAGGTCGATTGCGTCCCGGCCCCGGAACCTGGGGCAGCCTTGTCGGCTGTGCTCTGAGCTACCCGTTGCTGTCGTTGCCTCTCGGGACGGCCGTTATCGTGACTCTCGCGGCGATCTTGCTGGCGGTTCCCGTTTGTTCACGGGCCGAGGTTTTGCTCGGCAAAACCGACCCCGGATCCGTGGTCCTCGATGAAATCGTGGCCATTCCCCTCACCTTGCTGCCCTTGCATGCCGGCGTTCTGCTGGGAGCCATCCATCCTCCTCGAGTCCTCACATCACTCCCGACACACGGGCTTTGGTGGTTGGCGGCGTTCGCGTTGTTCCGCGTCCTGGACATTGGCAAACCCGGCCCCATCGGCGCCCTCCAGCACCTCCCTCGAGGTTGGGGGATCGTGATGGACGACGTGGCAGCAGGCCTCATGACAGGTCTCATCTTGCTCGGGGCGGCGTGGATGGCACCCACCCTGATGCGTTGACCTCCGATCAGCCCTGACTCCCGTTCCATGACTTCTCCAGCACCCGCCCGATTTCCGAAACTCGCGACCTTGAAGAGCGCCGAGGACTTGCGGCGGCGTTTCCTCGAACTCGGGCATCCCCTGCTGGTCGACAACTCGGCCCGTCCCGAGGTGCTGGGCCGCCCGATCCCGACGGGCATCGGCATTCCCAAGCCCGTGGGCAACCGTTTTGCCATCCTGCCCATGGAAGGGTGGGACGGCACACCGGATGGACGCCCCACCGATCTGGTTCGACGACGCTGGCGACGTTTTGGGCAAAGCGGCGCCAAACTCATCTGGGGCGGTGAAGCCGTGGCCGTGCGCCCGGACGGGCGGGCCAACCCACATCAATTGGTTCTTTCCGAGGCCAACACGGCGGATCTGGCAGCGCTGCGCGCGGAATTGCTGGCTGGGCACCTCGAACGGCACGGCAGCGATCAGGACCTACTGGTGGGCTTGCAGCTCACGCATTCCGGCCGTTTCGCACGCCCCAACGACAAAACCCGCCTCGAACCCCGCATCGCCTACCGCCACCCCTTGCTTGACGCACGATTCGGCATCACCGACGACCGAGCGGTCTTGAGCGACACCGAGGTGGATGACCTGATCGCAGACATGGTCGCGGCGGCCGTCCGAGCCCAACGGGCGGGCTTCGACTTCGTGGACATCAAGCACTGCCACGGCTATCTGGGGCACGAGTTCCTCTCGGCCGTCACCCGGCCGGGCCGCTACGGAGGCTCCTTGCGGAACCGGACCCGATTCCTCACCGAGATCGTGGCAGGCATCCGGCGCGACGCACCGGGACTGGCCATCGGCGTCCGGCTGAGCCTCTTCGACAGCCTTCCCTACCAGAAGGGGCCCGACGGCACGGGGGTTCCGATGCCGTGGTCAGGGCGCTATGTGCATGCGTTTGGCGCGAACGCGGACAATCCACTGGAGGCCGATCTGGCCGAACCCTTCGCCTTCCTGCAGCTGCTGGAATCCTTGGGCATCCGCCTGGTCTGCCTCACGGCCGCCAGCCCCTACTACAATCCACATCTCCAGCGTCCGGCCATGACTCTGCCGAGCGACGGTTACCTGCCGCCCGAGGACCCGCTGGTCGGAGTGGCCCGCCAGATCGAGGCTGTCGCTCAGGCCAAGGCGCGATTCCCGAACCTCGTCTTCGTGGGTTCGGCCTACACCTACCTCCAGGAGTGGCTGCCCAACGTGGCCTCGGCCCAGGCCGCCGCCGGCCGCGTGGATTCGGTGGGGCTGGGCCGCATGGTCCTGAGCTACCCGGAACTGCCGGCCGACATCCTGGCCGGACGCCCGCTGCAACGCCGCCAGATTTGCCGCACCTTCAGCGAATGCACCACCGGCCCACGGAACGGCCTGGTGAGTGGCTGCTTCCCCCTTGACGACTTCTACAAGAACCATCCCGATGCTGAGCAACTGAAGGCCTGATCGCCCATCTCCCCCGGACTCCCATGCGACGCCGAGACTACTCCATCCATGCCGCACGGGGCTTTCTCTCCTTCCTGGTGCTGATCTTAGGTGGGATGGCGCTGGGCCACCACCTGGATCCCCAGCGTGGCGAGACGATCGGATTCTTCGCCGGTGGGTTCCTCTTCGCCTGCTGGCTGGCCTGGCTGAAGGCGGCCCGGAATCGAGGGGACGCCTGGGTCCAGGCGGGTCGGGAACTGGGCCTCCGCTCCCTGTATTCAGGCCATGCGCCCGAGATCCCGATCCCGGGATACGGGCATCCGATGGAACTGCTCTCGGGCACGATCGGCTCGGCCACCGTGCTCATCGGAGACCGCGGCGAATGCTACCTCCAATACCACACCGAAGCCCCCATCGGCACCTGGGAAACCCGCTCGCCCGAGGTCTCCGACCCCATCCCGGTGGAGACCTTCATCGCTCTGTGGATCCCTGGCCTCGACGAAGCCCCTTTCCGCCTTGGGAAACGCCGCAGCCTCTGGGAGGGACGAGCACGACGACCGGACGGAGCGTTCGCCGAGGCCCTCGAG
>JACCDP010059499.1_pt1 | contig 27445 bp, 18 predicted proteins | sample 7445841 | NCBI WGS metagenome assembly JACCDP01 (sample SAMN15323441, study PRJNA562643) | freshwater metagenome | isolation source: river surface water | place: USA:Blue River Watershed | collected 2017-08-17 | reverse complement strand
GATCAACCGTTGACCAAGGTTTTTCCAGATCGGATATAAGCTGTTGTACTTTTTGCGCTGAATTTTGATCCAAGGTAATGTCTCCAGACCGAATGCGATCAAAGAGAAGGTTGATCCCGCGGAATTTCTCCAACAGGGTATTGGTAAGGTTGGATGTATCAGCACTAGAAAGCATGTTTAACGTTTTATTTAACGCGGCTTGACTTTCTGGTTTTGACGCCGTAAATGCTGAACGCAACAAGTTTAAATTGGCATTAAAATAAGCCACGGTTTGTGCTGCCTTGGTTCGGTTGGTCTTTAAGCGAAGGTTAATCACCCGCTTCATCAAATCGTCTGGAGCACCCATGGATGCCATTTCGGCTAAGGAAATGAAATAAACTTGGTCCGTATTACCGGAATACATTAAAATCTGATCCTCCCTGAATTTTATAGGCAGGGCGTCGGATTCATAGGCTTTCAACTTCATTTGATTGGTATACCAATCTGTTCCCATAAGGGACAGATTGCAAACGCGCACATCGGTTCGTTTACCCTCCACTTCTTGTAAATACCATAAAGGAAAGGTATCGTTGTCGCCGTTTGTGAAAAGGATCCCGTTCTTCTTGCAAGAGTTTAAATAGTTGTAAGCAAGATCTCTCGCGGAAGTTTTTCCACTGCGGTCGTGGTCATCCCACCCTTGAAATCCCATGAGCAACGGAGCGATCATCCCGATCACCGAAATCACCCCTAGGGATAGTTTTGGTTGTTTCATTCTTCCAAGGCCGTAACTTATTCCAATCATTAAAGCGATAATAAGTGCCGAGAAAAGCCAAGCACCACCGTACCCAAGGGCTAAACAAACAACCAGTCCTCCCCCAAGAAAATACCCCAATTTCAGCAGGGCTTTCTTGTCCAAGTTGGTAACAAAATCGTAAAGGGCATAAACCCCAAAAGCCATCCACATGCTGAAAAAATAAAAAGAGCCAGAATATGCGTAATCCCGCTCACGAGGTTCAAAAGGCTTTTGATTCAAGTAAACCAAAATGGCAATTCCTGTGAATAAAAAGGCTAAAAGAAGGACAAAAGCATCTTTAGGAGCTCGGTAGAAATGGAAAAATATCCCCAACAGAATAAGGGCTAATGGTATCAGGAAAAACCGATTATGCGCCGCATTTTCCGTGGTGAAATAAGGCTGTGAGTCGGAAGGACCAACCCTTGGGGCGTCCAACGTTTCTATGCCACTGATCCAGTTGCCCCTGAGGTTGTCGCCGTTGCCTTGAATATCATTTTGCCGACCAGCAAAGTTCCAAAGCAAGTAGCGAACGTACATCCAGTCTACTTGATAACGGAAGAAATACGTTAAGTTTTCCGACATGGTGGGTAAGCGCAAGCAGTCCCTGCCAATTTCTTCATTTGCTCCATCGTTGGGGTCGTAACCGCTCCAGCTTTTATAGCCCTCAATCTTGTTCGGATCGTTGGCATCGTACATTCGAGGAAAAAACGTGGTTTGTTCGTAGGCAGGTTCAGCTCCAATTCGAATGGAAGTATTGCTTTCGTAGTATTTTTCGGTTATAGTGTAAGCTCCTCGGTTGTTTTTAACCCAAGCTTGCGCATCTGATTCGTTAACAAAGGCTTTAACGTCGTTTTCCCCTTCTTGGACGACAAACCGTCTCAAGTAATAGGGCGATAAATCTCCCCATCCCTCACGGGAGGTAATCTGAGTTTTACAGGTGCTATTGTCCACAAGCACCTCGTTCAGGCGGTAGGAATTCCAATAGGGCCCTGAAAGTATAGGGTTAGACCCGTATTGCTCCCGTTTCAAATACGAGTGCAGGGTAACCAAGTTTTCAGGGTCATTTTCATCCAAAGGGGTGTTCGCGTTGGATCGGATTACAATCACAGCAAAGGAGCCGTAACCAATCAATAAAAGAGTAATTCCCATTACGGCATTGTAGAATAGTGTTTTCTTTGTTCTTCGTGCATAACGAACGGCAAAAACGCAGAGTCCAATTAAAAGGAGGAAAAAGAATACCGTTCCACTGTTGAACGGTAACCCCAATGAATTTACAAACCCTACTTCTAATTTGTTGGCAATGGCAATGGATCCTGGAATGATTCCTTCTTGGATAAATCCTAACGTGAAAACAGAAATAATTCCGGTTATGAAAAACCCTTTCCACGTAAACTTATCTACAACATTGAAATAGATGATGTATCCAATGGCAGGAACCACTAGAATTCCTAATAAGTGGACCCCAACCGCCAACCCTAGCATAAAGAAAATAAACAAAATCCATCGGTTTGGAGCTGCCGTCGATGATTCTTGGGTAATGCGCATTTCTTCGTCCCACTTCAAGGCGGCCCAAAAGATGATAGCGGTGAACAATGAGGCCATGGCGTATACCTCACCCTCCACGGCCGAAAACCAAAAGGAGTCAGAAAAAGTATAGGCCAAGGAAGCAACTGTTGAGGCCACAAGTATCATTATTCCATCCGCCGAATTTACCTCGTTCTTTTGTTGAGCAACTAATTTCCTTAACATCAAGGTTAAGGACCAAAACATGAATAAAATCGTGAAAGAGCTGGACAGTGCTGAGAGGGCATTGATCCACAATGCAACCGAATCAGGAGCAGCAAAAAAGGAAAAAAGCCTTCCAAGCACCATGAACAGGGGGGCGCCCGGAGGGTGTCCTACTTCCAATTTGTAGGCCGCAGTAATGTATTCTCCGCAATCCCACAAACTCGCGGTGGACTCCATGGTTAACAAGTAAACCAGCGTTGCAATGGAGAAAACAGACCATCCTACTATTAGGTTTAAACGGGGAAAATTCATAGTTTAAAGCATTTGTTTTGTTTTGCGAAAATAGAAATATATCAGGTAGCTTGAAAGCTGCGTTCAATAAAAATCAAATCTTTACTTTTTGAAAATTAAATAAAGTTCCTAAATTTGCAGCACAATTGACCCATGGTGTAACTGGCAACACGTCTGATTTTGGTTCAGAAGAGTCTAGGTTCGAGCCCTAGTGGGTCAACAGAAAAATCTTGCGCAAGCGAGATTTTTTTTTAATGGCTCGATGGCATTTTAAAAAAATCGTTACCCATCATGGATCAAAAGAAAGAAGCCCAATCTATCGAGGAACTTGGAGAATTTGGGCTAATAAAACGCTTGGTTAAAACTTCAAAGGAATCGAATTCCAGCACGGTTTTTTCCGTTGGAGACGATTGCGCAGTGCTTGAACGCAATGACCAATGCTATACCTTGATTTCGAAGGATGTAATGTTGGAGAACATTCATTTCGATTTGATGTATGTGCCTTTGAAACAGTTAGGCTTTAAAGCGGTTTCTGCTGCGATATCAGACATTTATGCAATGAATGGCAAAGCGGAACAAGTGCTGGTTGCAATTGCAGCTTCGAGCCGGTTTCCTTTAGAGGCCTTGGATGATTTATACCAAGGCATCCATCACGCCTGCGCTGTTTTTATGGTGGATTTGGTCGGAGGGGACACCAGCAGTTCTGTTCAAGGACTGATGATTTCCGTATCTGCTGTAGGAGTCGTCGAAAAAACGAAAATTGCGTATCGTTCGGGGGGGAAACCAAACGACATTCTAATGGTTAGCGGTGACTTGGGGCGCCCATACCTCGGATTGCAAATATTGGAACGGGAAAAAGCGGTGTATCTATCGAATCCTCAAATCCAGCCGGAACTTGAACGGTTCGACGCCTTGGTCAAAAAGCAATTGATGCCCAATGCTCGGAAAGATGTTGTTGAGTTGTTAGCGAACTTGCAGGTTATTCCTACCTCTATGATCGACATTTCGGATGGTTTAGCGTCGGAATTACTCCACTTGTGCCAAAGTGGAAGCCTCGGCTGTTCCGTTTATGAAAACAAACTTCCTTTTCATGAAGAAACCATGTTGATGTCTTCTGAATTTAACTTAACCCCGCTGACTTGCGCCATGAATGGCGGAGAGGAGTACGAGTTGCTTTTTTCCGTTTCGCAGGAGGATTTCGATAAAATTAAAGGTAATCCGTATTTTACGCCCATCGGATATTTTACGCCAAAAGAAGAAGGCCGCTTATTGGTCGATAATGCAGGAGTTGCCCATGAGCTTAAGGCTCAGGGTTGGCGTCATTTTTAGTCTATTCTCGGGAGGTTAATGGGCATTTTTTGCACCAACATGATAGGGTATTCGGGGGGTAGTTTTTTCACCAAACCCTGGGCTTCTATTTCCGTTCTGAAGTCTCCAACTACGAATCTAAAATTGGGGGGTTCATAAATGATGTAGGCTTCTATTCTTGGGTTTTTTTCCTGAAAACTGAGTTTTAAAGAATCGATCAAGGACTTGTCGGAGTCGAAACCAAGCACGACCCGATATCCCATCATCGGTGTTTTTATTCGTTGCGCGCTGTCTGCCAGCACCTTGAATTGAGCGGCGCCATTTACTTCAATTTGAGCGCAGGTAAAGTGGACCCAAAAAAAGCAACTCAAATAACCAATTAGCCTTGCAAAGGTTTTCATAGACACCTCAAAGATATGCAATTTCGAGCGAACTCAGAATGGACACGAGAAGCCTTATTTAGAATAATTATAAATTACAGGGTATTGTCATAAGAGTGTCATATTTCCTTTCATTTCGTGTAAATTTGCACGAAAAACTAGCGAAAAAAGAATTGTTTTTTTAGTTTAAATTAGAACCAAGTTTCATGAAAATAGCTAAAAATCAAAGGGTTTTGAACAATTTAAGCAAGATGGTTTTGTCTTTGCTGTTAATTGGTTTGCTTTCTCAAAACTCGTTATACGGCCAAGGAGAGGCCCTTTACAAAGCGAAATGTGCCAGTTGCCACCAAATCGAAAAAAACGGTACCGGACCAATGCTCAAGGGTGCACGTCAACGATGGATGGACGCCGGCGAGGGAGATTTAATTGTAGAGTGGGTTCAAAACAATGCCGCGTTAAGAAACAGCGGTAAATCGAAAAGAGCTGCAGCAGTTTACAAAGAGTACGGAGGCTCGGTAATGCAAATTTTTGCCGATATCACGCCCGATCAGGTGAATGCGATTTTAGATTTTGCAGATGCACCTCCAGTTGCTGCTCCTGCGGGAGGGCCTCAGGGAGCTGATGCATCGGATCCTAATGCCGTTGAAGCAGAAGAAGAAGAAGAAGGGGGAATTAGTACGGTGTGGTGGTTGTTGGCTGTTTTATTCATCGTGGTTATTCTTTCGGTGAGCGGTGTTAGGCGTCAATTAAAACATGCAACGGAAGAAACCACCCCCAATAACTCACTTTCCTACTGGGAAGAGTTTAAAATTTTAGCATGGAAAAACCGCGCCATCAGCGGAGTGCTTGGGTTGGTCTTAACCATTGCCATATTGGTGTTGGTCTTTCAGCGTTTGGGGTCCATTAATTTGATGGAGGATTATCAGCCGTCTCAGCCCATCGCATTTCCTCATAGCCAACATGCTGGAGTAAACGGAATCGATTGTAAATATTGTCATAACTCTGTCGAGAAGTCGAAGTCCGCAGGCTTGCCTACCGTGAATGTTTGTATGAACTGTCACAAACAAATTAACGGTAAAGACGCGGCTCAACAAGAACAAATCGCCAAAATCTATGCGGCCGCAGGATGGGATCCAAATATCAAACCAGCAGGAGCTTATACCGGTAAATCAACGCCAATTGTTTGGAACAAAGTACATGTTCTTCCTGATCATGTGTATTTTAATCACTCTCAACACGTGGTTGCTGGTAAAATCAATTGTACTCAGTGCCATGGAGACATGAAACAAATGAAAGAGACGGCAAAGGTTTGGCCGGTAGAAGAGTTAAACAAAGTGGAGGGTAATATAGCCCTCACCAAGCCAACGCTTACGATGGGTTGGTGTATAGAATGTCATGGCAAAAAAGAGGTGGTAATTGGCGATGGTAGCAATGCTTATTACGACGAGATACACCAGCGCTTGAAAAAGAATAAAAAACTGTATCAACAGTATTTGAACGATGGAAAAATAACTGCCAATGAACTGGGTGGTTGGGAATGTGCTAAATGTCACTATTAATTTATTTTGCATAAAATCGTTATGGGAATAACAAAGAAATATTGGAAAGGAGTTGATGAACTTAAGCAAACGCCAAGTTTTATTCAACAAAGGGACAATGAGTTTCCTTATCAGTCTTCATTGGAATCTTTTCTTGGGGATGAAAAGTTGGCTGAGGCTTCTTCAGGCAGAAGGGATTTTTTAAAATTCCTGGGATTTTCCGTTGCTGCTGCAACCCTGGTTGCTTGTGAGGCTCCGGTAACAAAAGCCGTTCCTTATGTGATAAAGCCTGAGGATGTTACTCCGGGTTTAGCCACATGGTATGCCTCTACCTACTATGACGGCATTTCATATGCAAGTATTGTGGTAAAAACACGCGAGGCAAGACCAATATTCATTAAAGGAAATGCGGATTTTGGTTTTACGAAAGGAGGTACAAATCCTCAAATTATTGCTTCAGTACTTGGACTCTATGATGGAGAGCGTTTAAACGGCGTACGGAAAAAGGGAAGCGATGAAAATATCGCAGTGTCAGAAGCGGATAAAGCAATCGTTGCAGCATTGGGTAAAGCAAAAGAGGTTGTGGTTTTAACACCAACGGTAATTAGCCCCGCTATTCTTAAGGCATTGGAGAATTTAAAGCTGAAGTATACCGTTAACGGCCAATCGGCGGTTAAGGTTGTGCAGTATGATGCAATATCCTACTCGGCAATTCGTAAGGCAAATGCCTTAAACTTCGGTGAAGGACGCATCCCTTCTTACGACTTTTCAAAGGCCAAGGCTGTTGTAAGTGTTGGGGCAGATTTTTTAAGTACTTGGTTGTTGGCAAACGAATATGCCGTGCAATATGGAACGACACGTAACCCGGACGGTGCTTGGATGAGCAAGCATTTTCAATTTGAATCGATTATGTCGATTACCGGCTCCAATGCTGACCATCGTGCTCAAATCAAGCCGTCTGAGTATGTTGGGGTATTAAATTACATATTGAAAGGTTTAGGCGGAAACGGTTCCGCTTCTCCTTCTTTGTCGAAGGAGGCAACTGCTACAGCAGATGCTGCCATTAAAGCGCTGAAAAAAGCGAAAGGAGAATCCTTAGTGGTTTGTGGTTCTAATGATCTTGGAGAACAATTATTAGTTAATGCCATTAATCAACAGTTAGGGTCTTATGGAGTAACCATAGATTTAAACAACGACGTCAAGTTGTTTCAAGGAAATGACGAAGAAGTTAACGCCTTGTTTTCTCGCATAATGAAAGGTAAAGCCCCTGACGTCTTAATCAACTTGGGGACAAATCCGGTTTATAATTCTCCTCAGGGAGAAGCTTTGAAAAAAGGCATGGAACGTATTGGTTTGGTGGTTTCAACTTCGCGTTATGCGGATGAGACTTCTTCTACTTCGTCGTTTATCGTTCCGGATCACCATTTGTTGGAGGGTTGGAACGATTATCAACCCAAGGCGGACCATTATGCAATAGCTCAGCCTACAATCCGTCCATTAGGGGACACATATTCGATGCTAGAGTCTCTACTGGTTTGGGGAGGAATGGCGAAGCGTGGAGGAAAGGATTCTTCGGTTGCGTATGATGCCATTAGTGCGGGTAGAATGGATTTTGCCAAATTGGTGCATAACAGCTGTGAAGCGGTTGCTGTGACGCCATTTCAGCCAACCTTTAGTGCTGGAAGCATCAAGTCTCAAGTGAAAAGTGGAGATTGGGAGGTGGTTTTATATCAAAAGACAGGAATTCGTGATGGCTCGATGTCCAGTAATCCATGGTTGCAAGAATTACCCGATCCTGTTTCAAAAGTAACGTGGGACAACTACATTACCATGAATCCTAGACAGATGGAGTCCATGGGGTTTGCAACCACTTTTGACCAAGAGCACGGTTTGAATTTGGCTTCCGTAGAGGTAAACGGCACAACCTTAACGCTGCCGGTTTATCCACAACCGGGCCAAGCGCCAAATACCATAGGTATTGCTTTGGGGTACGGTCGAGGCGCTAATGGAGAAGCCATTGGTCGTGCGGCATATCAGACCAAAGAATACGGTGGTTTGGATTTGGATGAAAATGGAAATAAGAAAACGATTGGGTTAAATGCTTTTGCATGTTTGAGCAATCAAGGTGGGCAAGTGTTGTACAGTGCTCCCGTTAAGATGCAGAAAGTTGATGGAACGTATTTAATAGCTGCGACTCAAATTCACCATACGGTTATGGGTAGAGAGTCCATTGTACGTGAAACCGTCTTGGGCGAATATTTAACCAAGGACAAAGAAGCATACAACCCAGCCCATACGCTACAGCGTCTGAATGAACACGGTCACCACGAAGAAGCTCCCATCGAGGAATTTGATTTATGGAACGCCCATCCTGTTGAGAAAGTAGGTCACCGTTGGGGAATGACCATTGATTTATCCTCTTGCATTGGATGCGGTTCTTGTTTGGTGGCTTGTCAAGCAGAAAACAATGTGCCAGTTGTTGGAAAAGATGAGGTTAGAAGAGGAAGGGAAATGCATTGGTTACGCTTGGATAGGTATTATGCTTCGGATGTAGAGGTTGCTGTTGGGGAGAAAAAAGAGGACGGTTCGTTCAGCTATTCTGAGGCCGAAATCCCTTCAGATAACCCATCGGTGGTTCACATGCCTTTAATGTGCCACCATTGCAATCATGCTCCGTGCGAAACCGTTTGTCCAGTGGCCGCTACGACGCACAGCAATGAAGGGCTAAACCAAATGACCTATAACCGATGTATTGGAACTCGATATTGTGCAAACAACTGTCCTTATAAAGTGCGAAGGTTCAATTGGTTTAATTACCCCTCCTACAAGAAGTTTACAGAAGTAAACCCAGCTCAAGATGATTTAGGAAGAATGGTCTTGAATCCTGACGTTACTGTAAGGACTCGAGGAGTAATGGAGAAATGCTCGTTCTGCGTTCAGCGAATTCAAAGCGTAAAATTAGATGCCAAGAAAGAAGCAAGAACGGTTCAGGATGGCGACCTTAAAACGGCTTGTTCAGAAGCTTGTCCAACCCAAGCCATTACTGTCGGAGATTGGAATGATAATTCATCCAACATCTACAAAAGCTCGAAAGATAAACGTGCGTATCAAGCCCTAGAAGAAGTGGGAGTAAAACCGAATATTTGGTACAAGGTTAAAGTAAGAAACGAAGCTTAATATTGATTTAGAAAAATATATACTATGCAAAAAGAAGCTGCAATTAGGGAACCCCTCATCTTAGGCCATAAGACATATCATGATGTAACCGAAGACGTCTGTAAGCCAATTGAAGATAAAGCACCAAGAATGTGGTATATTTTGTTTTCAATTGCCTTAGTGATTGGTCTATACGGAGTTGGGTCAATTTGTTATTTATTGGGAACGGGTATCGGTGTTTGGGGTTTAAATAAAACCATAGGATGGGCTTGGGATATTACCAATTTCGTATGGTGGGTCGGAATAGGACATGCCGGGACCTTAATTTCTGCGGTGTTGTTGTTATTTCGTCAGAAATGGAGAATGGCAATTAACCGTTCGGCAGAGGCAATGACTATTTTTGCGGTTTTCATGGCGGGAACTTTTCCGCTGATTCACATGGGAAGGTTGTGGGTAGGTTATTGGGTTCTCCCTTTACCCAATCATTTTGGTTCGCTATGGGTTAATTTTAACTCGCCTTTGTTGTGGGACGTTTTCGCCATTTCTACATACCTATCGGTTTCCCTAGTGTTTTGGTACATTGGTTTAATCCCAGATTTTGCGACCATTCGGGATCGCGCTAAAAAGCCCGTGGCTAAGCGAATGTATTCCATTCTTTCTTTTGGGTGGTCGGGTAAGGCTAAGCATTGGAACCGTTTCGAATTGGTTTCCTTGGTTTTGGCGGGATTAGCTACTCCGTTGGTTTTCTCCGTTCACTCCATTGTATCGTTTGACTTCGCTACTTCCGTTATTCCGGGTTGGCACACCACCATTTTTCCTCCATATTTTGTTGCTGGAGCCGTATTTTCAGGGTTTGCGATGGTTCAAACTTTATTGTTGGTGATGCGAAAGGCGATGAAATTAGAAGCATATATTCATACCAAACACGTTGAATACATGAACATCGTTATTATGGTAACAGGTTCCATTGTTGGAACGGCCTACATTACGGAGTTATTTATTTCCTGGTACTCAGGAGTGGAATACGAGGCTTATGCGTTTTTGAACCGTGCTACCGGTCCTTATTGGTGGGCTTATTGGTCCATGATGACCTGTAATGTAATTTCTCCACAGCTTATGTGGATACGAAAGTTGCGAAGGAGTTTGTTGTTTACCTTCTTTATCTCCATCATCGTAAACATCGGTATGTGGTTTGAACGATACGTGATCATTGTAACATCGATTCATCGTGACTATATTCCTGCTGCTTGGAGTATGCATTATCCTAGCCATATTGATATTGCTGTATACATCGGTACCATCGGATTGTTTTTCACATTCTTCCTGTTGTTTGCGCGATATTTTCCGGTATTGGCCCTTAACGAAGTTAAAACGATTTTGAAAGGTTCTGGTCAATCGTACAAAGAATCACCCGATTATCATAAACACCATTAAAGCCATGGCAGATAAAATAATTTACGCAATGTATGGAGACGACGAGGTGCTTAAATCAAGCGCTAAAAAGTTGGTTTCTAACGGTATAAAAATTTCCGAGGTCTACAGTCCTTTTCCCATTCACGGAATTGACCCGATCATTGGAGTTAAAGGTACCCGATTAGGTATTATGGCCTTTTTGTACGGATTAACGGGATTGACCTTAGCCACGATCGGAATGCGGTACTTTATGGTTGTAGAGTGGAAAATGAACATCGGGGGTAAGCCAAATTTCAGTTACGTAGAAAACATACTTGCTTTCATACCTGTTTCGTTTGAGTTTACCGTTCTTTGTGCGGCTCATGGCATGGCAATTACCTACTTATTACTGAATCGGACCCTACCAGGAATGAAGGCCCAAAATCCTGACCCAAGGACTACCGATGATAAGTTTGTGATGGAAATCCGCTTATCGGATCAATCGGTGGGAGAAGATAAAATTGATGAGTTGTTGAAAGACACCGGTTTTGAAGAGCTTGAAAAGAAAATTACGGAATAAGATAGAAGTATACACCATGAAAAAGTCTTTAATTACTTGGATAGGAGCTTTATCGAGCGCAGCGGTTCTTATGTCCTCTTGTGCCTCCGATCCAGATAGTCCCGGTTTAGAATACATGCCGGACATGTACCGTTCACCTGCCATTGAGGCATACGTTGATTACGGTGAAGTGCGTGCACGAATCGATGAAACAAAGAAAGTTAAATTAACGGCGATGACTCCGCCACAGTTTTCGGTCCCTTATTATGGAAAGGACAGTGCTTTAGTGGACATGATGTTACCTTATCGCAGGTTGCCAAATCAACTAATGAAGTCAACCCACGGTTTTTATGGCGAACGGTTGTCTGCCGCAGATGAATACACCTTGGCTTCGGCAGATATAAAGAATCCAGTAATGTTAAATGAGAAGGTTCTTGAAGACGGAAAGAAATTGTATGCTTCCATGTGCCAACATTGCCACGGTGAAAAAGGTGATGGTAATGGACCCATGGTAACATCAGGAGCCTATTCAGGGGTGCCGAATTACATGGAAGAGGCGCGCATTAAATTGTCGAATGGACAAATGTTCTATTCCATTTATTACGGTAAAGGTATGATGGGAGCTCATCGATCGTTATTGAATAAAAAAGAAATTTGGACCTTGGTTCACTACGTTAGAAGTATGCAATACAAGGATTATTTAACGGCAGGGATGGTTTCAGACACAACTCAAAAAAAATAACGGACGATGGAACTACAAAATCAAAATGAATTTCAAATGACGCCAAAGGCGCGAAATGTTGCTTTTGGATTGATTGGTGTGGGCTCAATTTTAGCTCTAATCGGTGTTTTAATGGGCTCAGGGGATGAGCACTTTTTAACCCGTTTAATGACCAATGGATTGATCAATGGATTTTTCTTTTTCGCCATTGGCTTGGGTGCGTTGTTTTTTTTAGCGTTGAATTACGCTGTTGAAGCTGGTTGGTACGTTGTTGTGAAACGAATTATCGAATCGGTTGCACTCTATCTTCCCTATGGTATTGCGGTTTTTGGAGGGGTTCTTTTAATTATTACGGTTTTGCACGGGGCCCATATTTATACTTGGATGGATGGTGAAATCGTAGCGGAGGACAAGATTATTCAAGGAAAATCGGCGTACCTCAACGTGGTGTTCTTTTGGATCCGCACCTTGGTTTATTTTGCAGTATACCTTTGGTTTCTACGCGGCTTTAGAAAGAGATCGTTGGAAGAGGATACCGTTGGAGGATCCGACATTCACTTTAAGAATTACCGACAAGGGGCTACGTTTTTAGTATTTTTTGCAGTGTTCAGTTCAACCTCTGCATGGGATTGGTTAATGTCCATTGATGTGCATTGGTTCAGCACCCTGTTCGGCTGGTATACTTTCGCAGGAATGTGGGTTTCAGCTCTAGTAGTTATCGTTTTAACGGTAATTTATTTAAAGAAGTTGGGATACTTGCCGCAGGTGAATGAATCCCACATCCATGATATAGGGAAATGGGTATTTGCCATTTCATTCCTTTGGTCGTATTTGTGGTTTTCTCAGTACATGTTGATTTGGTACGCTAACATTGGTGAAGAAGTAACGTATTATGTTATGCGTACGGAAAATTTCAAATACTTGTATTTTGGAATGTTCTTTATCAATTTCATTTTCCCCATGTTGATTTTAATGTCAAGGGATGCAAAAAGGGATGCTGGCATTTTAACCTTTGTAGGAATCATTATACTGTTAGGACATTGGTTGGATGTCTACATCATGGTCTCAGCCGGATCTTTGGGTGCAAATGCGCAACTGGGATTGTTGGAATTAGGGATGCTTTTGCTTATGGCGGGGGTGTTTATCTTTTTGCTCTTAAAAAACCTTGCCAAGGCACCATTGATGCCAGCAAACCACCCGTTCTTAGACGAAAGCATGCATCACGAATTTTAAACTAATACAAAGATAAGATGGAAAGCAGATTGTTGATTTTAGTTATTATAGTTATTGGTGCAATCGCGATTGCACAATTAACGCGGCTCTATGAGCTTGCGGCAAAATTGCGCAAGCATGGGGAACACGACATTCAAGACAGAGATAATTACTTAAACGCACGATTGATGCTCGTGTTCAATATTTTTCAATTTGGCGCCCTAATTTGGTTGATGTTGAAGTACGGATGGACAGGCCGAGGACCTGCTGCTTCCATTGAGGGTGAATCGACAGATTGGTTGTTGAACGTGAATTTTGCAATCATCCTTGCGGTATTTTTTCTCACTAACTTTTTGCTGTTCTTCTTTGCTTACAAATACGTTCGGAAACCCGGAATAAAGGCGACGTTCTTAGCGCACAACGACAAATTAGAGCTGATATGGACGTCTGTTCCTGCGGTTGTGTTGGCGGTAATTATTATCCTTGGTTTGCAAACGTGGAATGAATTAACAGCACCGTCTGGTAAGGACGCTTTAAAGGTTGAGTTGTATGCTCAACAGTTCAACTGGACAGCACGCTATGCAGGAGAGGATAATGTTCTTGGTAAAACCGACTACAAATTGATTTTAGGGAGCAATGAATTGGGACTGGTTACGACATCCACCATTGATTCGTCGATTCATGCCATGCGCTATGCGGCAGGTGGAATCTTGGACCTGCAAAAATTACTCAACAACCGCGATACGGTTTTGACCGATTCAACGATTTCTGTCCTTCGCACGAATTTGGGGAGAAAGGAGCGTTTATTGAGGCTGTTGAATCAAATGAAGGCCACCTACAGTTCCGCAAACGATAATGCCGCCTGGAATGATGTCATTCAAAAAGACACGCTTTATCTTTGTAAAAATAAACCGTACGAATTTACTTTCAGGTCGAAAGATGTCATTCATTCGGCGTTTTTTCCCCATTTCCGTCAGCAAATGAACACCGTGCCAGGGTATGGAACACGTCTGAAGTTTACGCCAATTTACACCACCAAGGAAATGCGTAAACTAAAGAATTTGTCGACGTTCAACTATGTTTTAATGTGCAATAAAATCTGTGGAGGAGCTCATTACGGAATGAAAATGATGGTAGTGGTGTTGGAAGAAAAGGAGTACAATGCATGGATGAAGGCAAAGTCTGCGAAGAATTTTAAGGCTTCGTTTCTACCGGCGCCTCAAGCTGCGGCAGCCGCGGATACAACAATAGCAAAAACGATTTAAACATAATAATTATATAACAATGGCTTCAACACACGACGCACACGGACACGCGGATCATGGTCATCATCACCATGAAGAAAGTTTTGTTAGTAAATACATTTTTTCTCAAGATCATAAAATGATTGGTAAGCAGTTTTTAATAACTGCTGTTTTTATGGGCTTGGTGGCAATGCTTTTGTCCATTCTTTTTAGGATTCAGCTTGCTTGGCCGGGGGAAAGTTCGGACTTTTTATACTTCTTTCTTGGGGATCAGTGGGCTCCAGAAGGCGTTTTGAAGGAAGACATGTACCTTGGATTGGTTACCATTCATGGAACAATCATGGTGTTTTTCTTATTGACTGGTGGATTATCTGGAACTTTTTCGAACCTGCTCATTCCATTGCAGCTAGGTGCTAGGGATATGGCGTCTGGTTTCTTGAACATGTTATCTTTTTGGTTTTTCTTTGCCTCCTCCTTAATCATGTTCTTGTCATTATTTGTGTCCAACGGATCTATTTTTGGTTTAGATATTCCAGGAGATTGGGGAACCACAGGAAACGGTCCTGCAATGGCAGGGTGGACGGTATATCCGCCGTTGTCTGCCCTTCCTCAGTCTGTAACGGGTTCTGGATTTGGTATGACGTTGTGGTTAATTTCTATGGCCATCTTTATCGCAGGTTCTTTATTGGGTAGCCTTAATTACATTGTAACGGTGTTGAACTTAAGAACATCAGGAATGTCGATGTTACGCATGCCTCTAACCATTTGGGCCTTCTTTGTAACGGCGATTTTGGGAGTTTTATCTTTCCCTGTTCTTTTGTCGGCGGCCTTGCTTTTAATCATGGATCGTTTAGCGGGAACTAGTTTTTACCTTTCGGACATAATGGTGGGCCAGGAAATGCTTACAAATCATGGTGGTTCTCCTTTACTTTTCCAACATTTGTTTTGGTTTTTAGGTCACCCCGAAGTGTACATTGTATTGCTCCCTGCTCTTGGGCTATCCTCTGAAATCATTGCCACAAATGCACGTAAACCGATTTTTGGTTACAAAGCAATGGTTCTTTCCATTTTAGCCATTGGGTTTTTATCATTTATCGTATGGGGACATCACATGTTTATTACAGGAATGAATCCGTTTTTGGGGAGTGTCTTCGTGTTTACCACGCTATTGATTGCGATACCATCAGCGGTTAAGGTTTTCAACTACATTACTACCCTTTGGAAAGGTTCCATTGTCTTTACACCAGCAATGTTGTTTGCTATTGCTTTGGTTTCTACTTTCATAACAGGAGGAGTTACTGGAATTATTTTGGCTGACTCCGCATTGGATATCGCCATTCATGATACATATTTTGTGGTGGCTCACTTTCACATTGTAATGGGAATGTCGGCCGTGTTTGGAATGTTTGCAGGGGTTTATCATTGGTTCCCTAAAATGTATGGAAAAATGATGAATACCCGTATGGGATACGTTCATTTTTGGATAACCATCGTTGGGGCCTACGGAGTATTTTTCCCAATGCACTTTGTGGGTCTTGCGGGCGCACCTCGTCGTTACTATAATTATTCCGTTTACGGGGAATTTGATACGGAATCCTACGCCATGATCATGGATTTGAATGTGATTGTAACGGTATTTGCGATCATTGCTGCTTTAGGTCAGATAGTTTTCTTGTACAATTTCTTTTACAGCATATTCCGTGGCCCAAAGGCAACTCAAAACCCATGGAGATCCAATACCTTAGAGTGGACAACACCTGTGGAGCACATGCATGGTAACTGGCCAGGCGCACTACCCGTAGTGCATCGTTGGCCTTACGATTATTCTAAACAGGACGCTAACGGTAATTACGTTACGGGAGAAGATTATATTCCTCAAAATGTCCCGTTGGGGGATAACGAAGAAGAAAGCCATTAGAATGGAAAAAGCCCCGAAAGGGGCTTTTTAATGCCTACTCTTCAGGAATATGCTCAATTTCCTTCTCGATCAGCTCTAATTCTTGGTAAAATTCCTGTCCAAAAGCACGAATAAGGGGCTTTTTCAGGAACTTATAGACGGGAATGCCCAACAATTCTCCATGGCTGCATGCAGATTGGCAAATGGACCATTGGTCGTATTGAAGTGCAGTAAAGTCATGGAATTTTTTAACTCTAATGGGATACAGGGAGCAAGATATCGGTTTTATGTTGTCGATTTTACCCTCGATATGCGCTTTTTCTATGGCGCAGAGCGCATGTTGTTGTTCGTTGTATATGACAAAAGCGCAAGCACCGTTGTTGACGAGTTGAGTCACATGTTCTCCTTCTTTGTCCAAACTAGAAACCCCGTTTTGTTCAATAACTTCAATACCTTCCGGGGTTAAATAAGGCTTGATTTTGGAATAGTTGGAAGCAATGGTTTCCACTTCCTCTTTCGATAATGGTGCTCCTGCGTCTCCTTCGACACAACACGCCCCTTTGCACCTAAGAAGATCGCAAACGAATTTTTTCTTGAAAATATCTGCCGAAATGATTTTGTCTTCTATCTCTACAAGCATGATTGCAAAATTAAAGGAAATATATTCAGATTTGGTTTTTAATCAAAATGATGTATCTTTGCACCGTATTAACGATAGAATGAGGGGACGAAAGTCCCCTCTTTTTTTACGAAATGAATAAAAATAGAATTGTTGAATTGGCACAAGAAAGAATAGACGCCTTGAATAAAGGGCTTTTCATTGTGGACATAACCATTTCAGCAACGAATGTTATCAACGTGGAATTGGATACCGAAGTAGGTGGCGTTTCCATTGAAGATTGTATTTCGGTTTCGAGGAACATTGAACACAACCTCGACCGAGAAGTGGAGGACTTTGAATTGAACGTTTCCTCCGCAGGAATGGATCGACCTTTACGCCATTTAAAGCAATTTATAAAGAATGAAGGGAGAAAAATTACGGTATTAAAGAACAACGGCGAGTTAATTGAAGCAACCCTGACAAAATTTATCGATGACCGTTTTGTGTTGTCGGTTGAGAAAACGGTTAGAAACGAAAAAAATAAAAAAATGTCAGTGGTTGAAGAGTTGACCCTGGACAGGAAAGAAATTAAAGAAATCAAACGCGTTATATCTTTTAAATAGTTTATCATGAACAGTACAGATTTAGTTGAATCGTTCTCCGAGTTTAAGGAGCTTAAGAATATCGATAAGCAAACCATGCAACATGTCCTCGAGGATGTGTTTCGTGCCATGTTGAAAAGGAAGTTTAATACCGATCAGCATATAGACGTTATTGTGAATATTGACAAAGGCGATGTTCAGATTTTTCTCAACAAAGACATCGTAGATGACGGGGAAGTAGAAGATCCGAATTTAGAAATTGCGTATTCAGATGCCATTAAAATTGAGCCGGATTTTGAAATTGGGGAATCGGTTACAGAAGAATTTAAGTTCTCGGATTTTGGAAGACGAAACGTATTGTCCCTGCGACAAAACCTCATTTCAAGGATTTTAGAACTGGAAAAAGACCATTTGTATAAAAAATACAAAGAGCGCGTTGGTGAAATAGTTACCGGTGAGGTGTATCAAGTTTGGAAGAAGGAAATCCTGGTAATGGACGACGATCAAAATGAACTTATTTTACCCAAATCGGAACAAATCCCTGCGGATTTCTTTAAAAAAGGAGAAACGATACGTGCTGTGGTTTCAAAAGTGGACATGAGAAATAGCACGCCGGTAATAATCCTTTCGAGAACAGCCCCTGAGTTCCTTGAGCGGTTGTTCGAATTGGAGGTCCCAGAGGTTTTTGATGGATTAATCACCATAAAGAAAATCGTTCGTGAGCCCGGAGAAAGAGCAAAAGTTGCTGTTGAGTCCTACGATGACCGAATCGATCCCGTTGGCGCGTGCGTAGGAATGAAAGGGAGCAGGATTCATGGGATTGTGCGTGAATTAAAAAATGAGAACATTGATGTTATTAATTTTACTTCGAATCGCCAGTTATTAATTCAAAGGGCCCTTTCTCCAGCAAAAATTACTTCGATGGAAATCCATGAAGAAGATAAACGCGTTAAGGTTTTCTTAAAACCGGATCAAGTATCCTTAGCCATTGGCCGAGGCGGAAACAACATCAAACTCGCTGGAAAATTGGTGGGATATGAAATTGATGTTTATCGTGAAGGGGAATCAGACATTGAAGACGTAGATTTGGAAGAATTCATCGATGAAATAGACGGATGGATTATTGATGAACTGAAAGCGGTTGGCTGCGATACAGCTAAAGCGGTGTTGGATATGTCGGTAGAGGAGTTGGTAAAACGAACTGATTTAGAAAAAGAAACCATTGAGGAAGTCTTTAGAATCCTTAATGCGGAATTTGAGTAAACAAGTATTTATTATTAAAAGAAGTTATGTCTGATAGGCCCATTAGGTTAAGCAAAGCGGCAAGTGAATTGAACGTAGGGTTACCTACCTTAATTGAGTTTTTGGCTTCGAAAGGAATCTCCATTGATTCAAACCCTAACTCAAAGTTAGATCCTGAGCATTATGGCTTGTTGAGAGCTGAATTTGCGGCAGACCAAACCCTAAAAGAACAGGCTAAGAACATCGTTGCTAAAGAAAAGAAAGAATCCATTTCACTTAAGGACACACGGGAAGAAGAGGCTCTTGCGCCTAAAAACACTGAGGCTGAGGAAGAGATTAATCTAGACGAAATTAAGCGAAAGGTTTTGGCTCCTGAACCAACCATAAATGTTGTTGGTAAAATTGATTTAGATCAACTGAAGCCAAAGAAAAAAGTGGAGGAAGTCACAGAAACGCCAAAACAAGAACCGGAATTACAAGCGCCAAAACCAATCGTTGAAGCTCCGGTAGATGCTCAACAACCCGAAATGATCAGTGCCGAACGAACGGTATTGACAGGACTCACAGTTCTCGGAAAAATTGAATTGCCCGTTGAACGCCCGAAAAGCACTCAAACGACCAGTTCATCCAGCGCTGAAGACGCCAAAAAGAAACGCAAAAGGATCAAGAAAATTGAGCCTTCATCAACCACCGGTGGAACTAAAAGTTTTGGCGATAAAAAAGGATTCACGCCTGAAAAGAAAGAAATTTCTGAGCAGGACATTCAAAAAGAAATTAAAGATACCCTCGCTCGACTTTCAGGGCAAGGGAATAAATCCAAGTCCTCTAAAAACAGAAAACTAAAAAGGGAGAGCAATGCCCAACGCCGCCAAGAAGAAATGCTTGCCGCAGAAGCGGAAGACAAAATCTTAAAATTAACCGAGTTTGTTACAGTTTCTGAGTTGGCGAGCATGATGGGAGTGCAACCGACCCAAGTTATTTCGGTTTGCATGACCTTAGGAATTTTTGCGTCGATTAACCAGCGTTTGGATGCGGAAACCATTCAGATTGTTGCAGATGAGTTTGGTTTTGAAACACAATTTGTAAGCGCTGATGTGGAGGACGCAGAGGCTGTTTTGGATGACAATCCCGAGGATTTAGTGGGACGGTCTCCAATCGTCACAGTCATGGGGCATGTCGACCACGGTAAAACATCGCTGTTAGACCGGATTCGAAACGCCAACGTTACCAGCGGTGAAGCAGGAGGGATAACGCAGCACATCGGAGCATATTCCGTTACCCTGGCCGACCAACGAAAGCTGACGTTTTTAGACACACCGGGTCACGAGGCCTTTACCGCGATGCGGGCTCGAGGAGCTCAAGTCACCGACATTGCCATTATTTTGGTCGCCGCAGACGATGATGTTATGCCTCAAACCAAAGAGGCCATTTCACACGCACAGGCTGCCGGTGTTCCAATGATTTTTGCCATCAATAAAATTGATAAAGCAGGAGCAAACCCAGAGAAAATTCGGGAACAATTATCTCAAATGAATATCTTGGTAGAAGAGTGGGGAGGTAAGTACCAATGCCAAGAAATTTCAGCAAAACAAGGCCTTAATATCGATAAATTACTCGAGAAAGTGTTGCTCGAGGCAGAAATGTTGGACCTCAAAGCGAATCCCAATAAAAATGCCGCAGGAACAGTAATTGAATCCTCCTTGGACAAAGGAAAGGGATATGTAACCAATATGTTGGTGCAATCAGGCACCATGAAGGTGGGGGATGTGATTTTAGTTGGACGCCACTACGGAAGAGTAAGAGCCATGCACGATGAGCACGGAAGCCCTTTAAAAGAGGCGGGCCCCTCAACTCCGGTGGCTATTCTCGGAATTGGCGGCGCACCCAGTGCCGGGGATAAGTTTCGCGTGATGGATGACGAACGTGAGGCAAAAAATATTGCTGCGAAACGCGAACAACTTTACCGTGAACAAGGTTTGAGAACCAATAAACATATCACGCTCGATGAAATTGGAAGAAGGTTAGCGATTGGAGACTTTAAAGAACTGAACATTATCGTGAAAGGAGATGTTGACGGATCCATTGAAGCCTTGTCAGATGCCTTGTTGGGCTTGTCCACCCCCGAAATTCAGGTGAACATCGTGCACAAAGGCGTTGGAGCGATTTCAGAAGCGGACATTAACTTAGCATCAGCCTCAGACGCAATCATTATTGGATTCCAAGTTCGTCCATCGCTTTCGGCCCGTAAACTTGCTGAAACAGAACAAATAGATATTCGATTGTATTCCATTATTTACAAGGCCATTGAGGAAATCAAATCAGCGATGGAAGGAATGCTTTCGCCGGATATTGAAGAACAAATTATTGGAACGGCAGAAATTCGTGAGACCTTCGAGATCACGAAAGTGGGCACCATTGCCGGGTGTTACGTGGTTGATGGAATCATCAAGCGCAGCTCAAAAGTTCGAGTAATTCGAGATGGAATAGTTATTCATAATGGAACACTTGGGTCTCTAAAGCGCTTTAAAGACGACGTCAAAGAAGTTAAAAACAACTACGAATGCGGTTTGAACATAGATAAATACAATGATATTCAAATTGGCGATTTAGTGGAAGCATACGAGGAGGTAGAGGTAGCAAGAAAACTCTAATCCTTTCTTAAGTTAATTTGTTGTATTTTTGATAAAAAATTTCGTGCCATGGGAAAGTTTGGTGTATTTGAAATAGTGTTAATACTTTGTATTGTTTTGCTCTTGTTCGGAGGGAAGAAAATTCCTGAATTGATGAAAGGCTTAGGTCAAGGTATTAAAGAATTTAAAGATGCTTCAAAAGGCGATGAAAATAAGCCTACCGTAAGTAAAGAAAATCAAATCGAGGAAAAGTAACTTCCAATGTTTAAATCGGTTCGTGAGGTACAATCGGCAATTTCGTCGGGAAGTTCTGTTTTGGAAATCCTTGAACATTATCTAACACGAATTCAAAATCACCAGCATCTAAATGCGTTTTTAGAAGTTTTTGAAGAATCTGCGCGGCGGGATGCTCTTAGAGTCCAAGAAAAAATATCCAAGGGGACAGCAGGAAAGCTCGCAGGAGTTGTACTAGGTATAAAAGATAACCTTTGTTATCAAGGACATACCGTAACTGCCTCTTCCCAAATTTTGGAGAACTTTACATCACTTTATACCGCCACCTCGGTACAACGGTTATTGGCCGAGGATGCAATCATTATTGGCCGATTGAATTGCGATGAATTCGCCATGGGTAGTTCGAACGAAACCTCGGCTTACGGTCCGGTTTTGAATTATTTAAACCCTGACTTTGTCCCAGGGGGATCCTCCGGCGGATCTGCGGTAGCGGTTCAAGCAGGTTTGTGTACCGTCGCACTCGGAAGCGATACTGGAGGATCGGTTCGTCAACCAGCCTCTTGGACAGGAACCATTGGTTTGAAGCCGACGTATGGTAGAATTAGCCGTTATGGATTGATTGCTTACGCTTCTTCTTTTGATCAGGTGGGTGTTTTTTCTTCTGATCTTGATGATGCGTGGCTTTTATATTCGATTATGGCAGGAAAAGACCCCTTAGACGCCACGTCTTCGTCTCAACCGGTGAGCCAATCCACGGATATCCCTACTCATTTGAGGTTTGGAATCATTAAGGATTACATGGAACTTCCTGGCTTGGATGCAGAGGTAAAATCTGCCTTTAACGGCGCCGTTCAAAAGCTCAAAGAAAAAGGTCACGCAATAAAGGAATTCAACTTTCCTTATTTGGACTTTGTGGTTCCGGTATACTATGTTTTATCCACTGCGGAAGCTTCGTCCAATTTGGCTCGATTTGATGGAATTCATTTTGGTAAAAGGGCAGAAAACGCTGAGGGCATTGACGAGACGTACGTAAACTCTAGAACCGAAGGCTTTGGATTGGAGGTAAAGCGGAGAATTGTCACAGGAACCTTTGTCTTATCCAACGAACAATACGAAGCATATTACGCAAAAGGACAAAAGGTACGGAGGCTGCTGTATCAGGCCACGAAGGACATGTTCAAAGAGGTTGATTGCATTTTGTTGCCAACAACCCCCTCTTCGGCCTTTAAAATTGGCGACGTAAAAGATCCGATTCAAATGTATTTGCAGGATATTTTTACGGTACATGCTAATTTAACGGGGAACCCAGCGATGAACATTCCTTTGTCGCAAAGTTCAAATGGAATGCCTTTTGGAATTCAATTGATGACCGATCACTTTGAAGAAGCGCTTTTGTTTCACGCTTCGCGAACCGTCAACGATGCGCGCGATTAAATTTTTGCTATTGTTCGTCGGGTATTGTTCTGCGCAATCCGTTGTAGCTCAGAAAGGCTTGTATAAAGATACGTTGAACCCTGACCCCTTTCTGAATACCGTTGCCCAATCCCTGCATTTCTTTTATGCTGACTATGCGGGTACTACCGTTTCCGATTCCATCATCAAGGCATTGAATTATGAGCCTGAGGCGGTGCCTGAATTTTCCGACGAAATGTATTGTGAGCGGTTAAATGAAATGAACAATCGCAGTCCTTTTGGTTTTGATTGCAACAACATCACCCTGAATTCGATTCGGTTTTTTGCGAAAAACCGGAGGTCTTTTGTTAAAATTGTGCTGGGCCGTTCGGCCTTATATTTTGATCTTTTTGAAGAGAAGTTGTCGGAGTACGGACTCCCGTTGGAACTCAAATACTTGGCGTGTATTGAAAGCGGCTTGCGCCCTCAGGTTAAATCTCGCGCAGGTGCATTAGGTTTATGGCAGTTCATGTACCGTACAGGATTGTATTACGGTTTAGAAGAAACTTCCTATTTAGACGAGCGAATGGATCCAATAAAAGCCACGGATGCTGCTTGCCGCTTTCTCAAAAAACTCTACGGAATTTACGGTGATTGGAATTTGGCCTTAGCGGCCTATAATGCGGGGCCAGGAACCATCAATCGTGCGCTGCAACGTTCTGGTAACCAACGGTCGTATTGGGCAATACGACCCTATTTACCCTCGGAAACTCAAGGGTATGTGCCTACATTCATCGCTGCTGCCTACCTCATGACCTATCATCAAGAGCATAATTTGATGCCCGCTCCTGCTAAAATTCATAATGCTCAATTGGACACCATGTGTTTGAAAAGAGGATTGTCAATGGGGACTATTTCCGCCCATTTGAATTGGGATTTACAAGAAATTAAAGACTTGAACCCCATTTATAAAACCGAATTTATACCCGCTTCGGAAAAACAACGTTGCGTTACAGGTCCACTTGATCGAATTTTATTGTTAGTCGCCATGGAGGATTCTTTATTTCAATTGGACAATCCCTCAACGTTTCAAGGTCCCGAAAACTCCATTAATTCTTTGGAATCTAATCCCTTATTGGCAGAAGACAGCATTGTAGGAACGGAGGTTTTTCATAAGGTAAAACCTTCAGAAACCCTTAATTCCATTGCCGAAAAATACAAGGTAACCACGGCTCAAATTCTCGAATGGAATGCGCTTCAAACGGAGAACTTATACGAGGGGCAGCGCTTGGTCCTGAAAAAAATTAATACTGTCCAGCCAGTCGTTCCAGAAAACCCAACACCGAAACCCGCTCCCAAACCTAAAAAATACCACACGGTCAAATCCGGAGATACCATGAGTAAAATCGCTGCGAAATATCATCTATCTTTGGCGCAACTCAAGAAGTTAAATCCAGGCAAAGGGAATATTATCCAAGTGGGAGACAAGATCCGCATAAAATAGTTGATCTATGTTGATTACGGCTACGATCATTACCTACAACGAAGAGAAAAACCTTCCGAGATGCTTGAAAAGTTTGCAAGGAATTGCCGACGAAATCATTGTGATGGATTCCTTTTCTACGGACAATACTGAGGAAATTTGCCGTTCTTTTGGCGTAACATTTCACCAACAAAAATGGCGAGGTTATGCGCAACAAAAGAACGATTTAAATGCCTTAGCTTCGCATGACATGATTTTATCCTTGGACGCGGATGAGGCCCTTTCATCGCAATTGAAATCGTCCATTATGAGGGTCAAGGCGTTAGGAGTAAAGGGGACTTACTCCGTGAATCGATTGACCAATTATTGCGGAAAGTGGATCTACTATTCCGGGTGGTATCCTGATATCAAAGTTCGCTTGTTTCCAAAAACTTGTTTTTGGGAAGGTGATTGGGTGCACGAGGAATTGGTGTGTTCGAAGGAATTAATGCCGACAACCTTGGAAGGACACTTAGAACACTATTCGTATACATCGCACCTTCAGCACCGTGAACGAGCCGATCGATATTCTTCTCTGACGGCTATAAAATACGTGGAAATGGGTCAGCGGCCTTATCCCTTCCAGCCGTTCATCAGCGCCGTTGGAAGGTTTGTAAAGATGTTTTTTTTGAAACGTGGATTTTTGGACGGCATCTCGGGTTATCACATTGCCCGAATCAGCGCGCAATCCAATTTTTTTAAATACCAAGAGGTAAAGCGCTTGTATGAAGAACGAAAAAACCCATAAGCGAATCATCGTTTCTCGCACCGATAGCATTGGCGATGTAGTCTTAACCCTTCCGCTTTGTGTATGGATAAAAAACCATTTTCCAGAGGCGGTTTTGGTTTATTTGTGCAAAGCTTATACAAAAAGTGTCGTCGAGTGCTTTGTTCCGGTGGATGAAATTTTACTGCTGGAGGATTTGGAGCAAATGGATAAAATGGAACGTAAACAAGCGTTGTTTTCCGACATCATGGTTCATGTTTTTCCAAATACCAAAATAGCTCAATGGGCCAAAGAAGCCAACATCAAGCATCGCATCGGAACAAGCCATCGTTGGGCTCATTGGATTTATTGCAATGAAAGGGTAGACTTTACACGCAAGAACGCTTCCCAACATGAAGCACAATTGAATTTTTACCTTTTAAAACCATTGGGTTTGACGCTTATTCCCTCCCTGTTGGAAATTCGAGACATGTCGAAGAATTTTCGTAGTACCTCAACCTCACCCATCAACGGCGATTACATCGTGCTTCACCCCTTTTCCAAGGGCAGTGCTGTAGAATATCCCCTACATAATTATGTGGAATTGGCCGAAAGGTTGATCGAAAAAGGGTTCACGGTCGTAGTTTCCGGTACTGCTGCGGAAGCGGAAAAAATAGGCGTCAGTTTTGATCATTTGCCAGGAGTGGTAAATGCTGTTGCGAAATATTCCCTTCAAGAACTCATGGGAATTATCCATCATGCCAAGGGTTTTGTTGCGTGCTCGACAGGTCCGCTTCATTTATCTGGAATCATGAACGTAAAAACCATTGGCCTTTTTTCGCCTAAAAAACCCATTGATCCAGGACGTTGGGCCCCACTAGGAGCGCAAACTCAATGCTTGGTTTTCAACCAAGAATGCAAGGATTGTCAGCGTAAAAAACCGTGCAATTGCATTGCGCGAATTCCTGTAGAACGGATTGTGGAGGCGCTCCTTTCTTGAACTAAAATCCTAAAGGGTTTGCTGCGCTTTACTATCTTTGCGGCCAAAGCAATTACACCATGGAATACAATCCGCGCGAAATCGAAGGCAAATGGCAATCTTATTGGAAAAACCATTCGACGTACCACGTTTCCTTAGACCTTAATAAACCGAAATACTACGTGTTGGATATGTTTCCTTATCCCTCAGGAGCGGGCTTACACGTAGGGCATCCATTAGGTTATATTGCTTCTGATATTTACGCCCGGTACAAAAAACTTCTGGGATTCAATGTTTTGCACCCCATGGGTTATGATTCTTTTGGCCTTCCCGCTGAACAGTATGCCATTCAAACAGGACAACACCCTGCCATTACCACACAACAAAACATTGAGAGATACCGAGAACAGTTGGATAAACTCGGTTTCAACTACGATTGGTCGCGTGAGGTGCGCACCTCATCCTCCGATTATTACGCTTGGACTCAATGGATTTTTTGTCAATTGTTCAATCACTGGTACAACCCTGTAACAGACAAGGCGGAACCCATTGATCAACTCATTGCCCAATTTGAAAGTAAGGGTTTCGAAGAGGAAGTACGAGCCGCATTACACGGTGGAATAGAGGCGAATCTTCAACCTTTCACTGCTGAGGAATGGCAATCGTTTAACGAGAAAACCCAACGCGAGATTTTAATGAATTTCCGATTGGCGTATTTGGGAGAGTCTTATGTTAATTGGTGTCCCGCTTTAGGTACCGTTCTCGCCAACGACGAGGTAATCAATGGGTTTTCAGAACGAGGAGGACATCCCGTAGAACGAAAACTGCTGAAGCAATGGAACCTTAGGATTACCGCCTACGCCCAACGACTTTTGGACGGATTGGACGCTTTGGATTGGTTCGACAGCATCAAAGAGACCCAGCGGAATTGGATTGGTAGAAGCGAGGGAGCCTCGGTGCATTTTCTTCTGGAAAATGGCCAAGGAAGTATAGAAGTATTTACCACCCGTCCGGATACCTTGTTTGGGGTGTCGTTTGTAACCCTCGCGCCGGAGCATGATCTCGTGCCCATGTTAACCACTCTCGAACAAAAGTCAGCTGTAGAAGCCTATGTTAATTCCTCCAAGAACCGAAGCGAACGGGAGCGAATGGCGGATGTAAATACCGTGTCTGGGGTATTTACCGGGGCTTACGTTTTACATCCATTTACCCAAGAAAAAATCCCTGTGTGGATTGGCGATTATGTCCTGGTAAGTTACGGAACCGGTGCGGTAATGGCGGTTCCCGCGCACGATGAAAGAGACTTTAAATTTGCTAAGTTTTTCTCCTTGCCCATTCT
>JACCDP010826077.1_pt1 | contig 27466 bp, 19 predicted proteins | sample 7445841 | NCBI WGS metagenome assembly JACCDP01 (sample SAMN15323441, study PRJNA562643) | freshwater metagenome | isolation source: river surface water | place: USA:Blue River Watershed | collected 2017-08-17 | reverse complement strand
GTGCGGCCGCGCATGTAGGCGAGGGGGGCGATCTCGATCACGCCTTTTTCGCTGAGGCGGGCGACGTCCTCCGCGTCGAGCATGTCGTGAAGCGCGTCGTAGAGCGGACGCAGGTAGGGCAGGATCTTCTCGCGCAGGTCGCCGGGCAGGAAGCCGAGGGCCTCGCCGGCCTCGACAGCCGGGCGGGTGAGTATGACGCGCTCGACCTCGTTCTTGAGGAGGGCGTTAACGGCGGCGGCCATCGCGAGGTAGGTCTTGCCCGTGCCGGCCGGGCCGATGCCGAAGACCACCGGGTGCTCCAGCATCGATTGCAGGTAGAGCTTCTGCGCGAGGGTCTTGGGGACGATCGTGCGGCGGTTGGTGGCGATGACGAGCGGCTCGTCGAGGAGCGAACGCAGCTGCGGGCCGTCCCCGCGGGCGAAGGCGTCGGCGATGCGGTGGAAATCGGGCGTGCGGATGGCCATCCCCTGCGCCTTGGCGCCTTCGAGGAAGCCGAAGAGGGACTCCGCGCGCGCGACGGCCTCATCCTCGCCGTCGATCCGCAGCCAGTCCTCTCGCGTGGCGAGCTTCACGCCCAAGGAGCGCTCCGCATGGACGAGGTTTTCCTCGCGACCGGCGTAAAGGGCCGCCGCGTGGCGCGGGCTGGGGAAGCGGAGGGTCTTCGTGGCCACTTTGGCGGTTTCAGTGGGGTGGCGGATGGCGCGCACCGAGGTTGACCGCCACGGAGGCGAGCTTTTCCCAAGTCGCCTCGAGTGACTGGGGCAGGATGCGCGTCTGCCCGAGCACGGGCATGAAGTTGTTGTCGCCGTTCCAGCGCGGGACGATGTGCCCGTGCAGGTGCGGGATGCTACCGCCGGCCGCGGCGTGGCCGAGGTTGAAACCGACGTTGAAACCGTCGGCCTTCAGGGCGGCCGCGAGGACGCGCTTCGCGAAAATGATCTGGTCGAAGAGGTCGGTGCGCTCGTCGCCGTCGAGGTCCTCGAGGTTGACCACTTCCCGGAAGGGCACGGCGAGTAGGTGTCCGGGGTTGTAGGGAAACCGGTTCAGGATGAGGTAAGTGAGCCGGGATCGGTGGACGATGAGCGCGGCGCGGTCATCCCCCAGGGCGGGTAGTTCCGAGAACGGGCGCCGCATCGCCTCCGGGTACTTGGGAGCCTCGATGTACTCCATGCGCCAGTAGGGATGCAGGTGCTTCATCGTTGAGCGGCGCGGCGGGTCGCGGAGTCGAGGGTTGGGCAGCAGAACGCGCGTCGGTGGGCATGTCAAAACCGCTCTCTTACGTTGATTCTCCCGGTGAAGCGCAGGTTTGCGTGGGAATAAGGGTCCCAACCCGCGCCATAGCCTGTCCCTCAACCCCTCAGCCAGTTCCTCTGTTCGTTTGGCGCATCCTCTCGGGATAACCTGTCCCCTGTCGGAATAACCTGTCCCCAGCGCCATCGCGGTAGTCTGGCGCCATTGGAGGCAAGTTATCCCTGATGATTACGTATTCACATGTCATTCATTACCAGTTGTTAAAAGGCCACCAGGGTCCTTAAGCAGCTCCAGTTGCTGTTCTCGGGAATTTGCGGGCACCCACAGCCTGTGTCCCTCTTCCGGCGATAGTCTGTCCCTACCTTCAATCGGTGCTGAGTCGGATTAGAAGCCGAGGCTCCACGATTTTACTAAATGAAGATACCCAGAGGTTTAAGATCAAAGGCAGGAAAGATCGCGGCCAGATCCGCGCTGGATGCTCCGTTTCGGGATAGCACCGGCGCGAGCACATCCCGGTAATTGTTCAGCACCGGCAGGTCGCCATAGCCTTCAAGGATACCGCGTCGCTCCAACTTCTCCGGGTCCAAGCCATGCCAGGCTCCGTGCATCCGTCCACCGGCCACGCCACCCCCTAGGACCAGCATCGCCGACCCGCGGCCGTGGTCCGTCCCAAAGGCTGAGTTCTCCTCCACCGTCCGGCCGAACTCCGTCATCACCACGACCGTGGTTGTCGCCATCCGCGCTCCCAGATCGCGCCGGAACGCCTCCAGCCCGACCGCCAGCCGCGCGGCCAGGTTCTCGACCTGCCCCTGCTGCGCGAAATGCGAGTCCCATCCCGGCAGGTCAATCGAGGCCGCCTCTAGGCCGACCTCGGCCTTGATCAACTGCGCCAGCCGCGCGAGGCCGGCCGAGAATTCATCGCGCCCGTACTCCGCCCCGTTCGCCGCGCGGTGCGGGGTGTTGCGAAGGTTCTCGATGCGCACCAAGGCGTCGAAGGTGTCCTTCGCCGCCGCGCCGAGCCGGCCGCGTTCCATCGCGTAAAGCCGCTCCAACTGCGAACGGAACGCGGGCGCGCCGCCGGCCAGCGCGAAGTCCTCGAAGCTCTGCATCACCGACACGCTCGGCGCACCCAGCAGGCATTCGGGAAGCGCTTTGCCCACGGCGACGCAGGCCAGCGCGCCCGCCCCCGATGCCGACCGCGTCCGCATGAACCGCCCCAGCCAGCCTCCGGCCGCCACGCCGCCGTGCTCCATCAGGTCCTGCGCCTCGAAGTGCGACCGGGTGTCATCCTCGATGCCGCACGCGTGCACGATCGCCAGCGCTCCGTCGCGCCACGCCGCCTCCAGCGGCCGCATCCGCGGGTGCAGCCCGAATAATCCGTCGAGCCGCGTCGCGTCGCGCGCCGCCGCGGCCAGGCGCGGGCGTGCCCGGTGGTAATGATCGTCGCCTAGGGGGGGAACAAGGGCGAGTCCGTCGGCCGCTCCGCGCAGAAAGACGACCACGAGGGTCCTCCGTTGGTCGCCGTCTCCGCTGATGACCGCTTGCGTCGCCATGGCCTCAGCAGGATTGGAAGGCCGGCGACGCGAGCACCAGCGCGAGTCCGGCGCCCGACTGGTGGTAGGCCGCACGCTCGGCCCCGCTGGGCCGGCGGCCCAGCACCGTCGCCATCACGCCGTCGTCGCCGCCGAGCCGTTCGCGGAGATCGGCGACATTGACCGTTGAGCCCCGCACGCGGCCGGCGACGAGTGCCGTGGCGAAGTTCCAACGCCAGAGCAGCGTGCCCTGCCAGTGCGGTGCCTCCTCGGGGTAGCCATCGGGCGTGGCCCAGCGGAACGGTGCGTGACCGAGGCGCACAAGCGCGTCGATCACGTCGCGGGAGGCATCGGTGCGGGCGTTGGTGGCGCGCAGCGCGGAAACGACGAAGTGGAACGGACGCTTGAACTTGGCTCCGCGCGCCACGGGTGCGTTGAACGCCTCCGTGGCGAACAACGCGCGGAGCGTCGCCGGGATCGATCCGCCCGACGCGGTGAACGCGGCCGCGACCACGCCGACCGTCTCCTCCGGCGGCTGGTCGGCGATGAAGCGCCGGCATAACTTCCACGCAAGGTGGCGCGCGGTGGCGGGATGCGCCGCCACGATTCCGAGCACGCGGTCAAGGTCGCCGGCGCCGAGGCCGGCGGGAATGTCGTGGCCCAGCACGCGCTTGGGGCCGTCGTCGTGCAGGCGCGCGACGAATTCCACGCGGCCGCGCAGGAAGCGCCTGCGGTCGCGCACGGTCCAACCCGTCAGGCAGCGGGCCACCTCCATCACGTCCTGCTGGGTGTAGCCCCCTTGCACGCCCAACGTGTGGAGCTCCAGCAATTCGCGGGCGTAATTCTCGTTCGGATGCACGCCGTCGGAAGCACGCCGGTTCACGCGGCCGTCAAGGTACCAGAGCATCGCGGGGCTCACGGCGCTCGCCCTCAGCAGCGCACCGAATCTGCCGAGCGCGTGGGCGCGGATCACGTCTCGGTCGTCGGCGGCCTTCAGCCAGCGCGACTCCCCCTTCGAGGGGTCGACGTTGAAGTGATCGGTCCAAAACTGGACCATCACCTCCAGCAGCTGACGTTCGCTGAGCACCGCGCGGAGCACGGTCGCGCGCGAGAGGTCCTCGAGCAGCGTCTTGTCCTTGAACTCGTACAGCTCTCCCACGCGGGCTGACTGGTGGTCCAGCGAAGGAAACATCCGCGCGAGCGGGTCAGAGCCGGCGCCGTCGCGGGGCAGCAGGGTCCCGCGCGGGTCGGCGAGGTGCTCGAAGCCGCGGCGGATGACGCGATCGCAGACGCGGTCGTCGATGCGTTCCGGAGCCAGCTGCTCCGCGATGAAGGCGTCCACGCCCATCGCCGTCACGCGCCGGTGATCGCCGGGGCGCGGACCGAAGGTGAGCCGACCGATGACATGCGACACTGGGTCGAGTTCCGCCTCCGCCGGCGGCGTCACGTCCTCCGCCAGCGGCGGATGGGTTGGCAGCCCCGCCCAGCGCCGCGCCTCATCACCCCCGCGGCCGCAGCCGGTGCCGGTCGCAAGGAGCGCGCCGGTGCCGGTCGCGAGGAATTGGCGCCGGGTCGGCCTCATGCCGCGGGTGCGTTCGGGGCGTGCGGCGTCCTGCCGCGCCCGGCCAGCAGCAGGGCGCCGAGACCGGGTACGAGGACAAGGGGGATCGTCACCAGAGTCAGGAAAGTCAGGGCAAGCACGATGCCGCCACGCAGAACGCGGCGCCACGGTTCGGCCTCGTCACGTACCGCCGCGAGCCCGCGGCCGATGCGGAGGGCGAGGCCCGACGTGCCGGCCAGCATCGCCAGCAGGGTGAGGATGAGGATCACGGCGGAGCCGAGTTTGCCGAGCGGGTTGCCCGAGAGGCGCCCCAGCATGATGCCGGCGGCTATGAGTGGGACGGCGGCGCCGAGACCCGCCGCCATGCACGCCCCCGGTGTGTCGCCCCAACGTTGTGCGCAGCGGTCGGCGAGCGCCGGGAACAGCCCGGCGGTCGCGAGCCAGACGGCGACGAAGACCGCCAGTAGCCCTACGATGACGAGCACCACCGTGAAGACGTCGGCGAGGTTCATGGCGGGGTAGGATGGCGGTCGGCGTCACGGTCGCAATGGCAGACGCTGAAACTCTCCGCAAAGAGGCACGGGCGGGGCCCCAGGTTGAATCGTGACCGCCGAGGAACGCCCCTTGATCCTTCCAGGTTTGGCGCCTCTTGGAGAAACTTTCCCCACTCGGCTCCCGGGAGAAAATGTCCCGCGGAAATGGTCGGGCTGGTGAGATTCGAACTCACGACCTCTTGCACCCCATGCAAGCGCGCTACCAGGCTACGCTACAGCCCGAACAAAAGGGAGGCAGAGGAAGCGCCACGCCCCCAGTCGACGCAAGGCCTTTTTCGGAAGGCGTTGTGAGTCGGTTAATCCCTTCGGGTGAGGTCCGGCGTTTCAGGGTTCGTCGTCACCTAGGCCGGCCTTCTTCTTGCGCTTCGCCTCCGCCTTGGCCGCGTTCGGCGGCGGGAGGGACTTGATGTGTTCCAACCGGTCGCCGAGGTGCGAGGCCTCCGACGCGGGGCGGCCCAAGGGGCCGCGGGTTCCGACGACCAGCATTTTCCGATAGAGATGCGCATCGGCCGGATTCCGGGCAGCGAGCAACATCAAGGCATCCGGGTGCGCCTGGCGCAGGAGGGCCGAAAGGCTGAAGCTCCGCTCCTTCGACGCGACGAGGACCGCCCCCTTCCGCCAATTCAGGCCGCCGTCGTCCGTCTTCCACCAGCCGACTTCGTTGCCTTCCTCCGTACCGAGTTGCAGGAGCATCCTCACCGACGTGGGTGAATCGACGATGAAGTCTCCGTCGTTCACCCTCCCGAGGCCCGCCGCGACCGCCGCCGACTTCTGCCACACCTTGCCGTCCCAGCGGTAGTAACGCAGGTCCTTGCCCACGGGGAATACGGCGTGCGGGTGGCCCGCGGAATCGACGTGGCAGGTGCCGTGGGTGGAACGCGCGGCGCCGGTGTCCTCGATGAGCGTGAGCCGGTCGGCCGTCTCCTTGGTGACCGGCAGGGTCAACCGCTCGCCGCCGGCGCTGGTCCAGGTTCCGGTGCGGCAATCGAGCAGCATGTAGTAGGTGTTCACGCGGTTCGCGTTGTGCCGCGGGCTGGCGCAGGGGTGGTAGACGTATGACGCCGTGATCGTGTCGCCGCGGCCTTGATCGAACCAGGCGTACCAGGAGTCGTGGACGGTGGGCGAGGGGGCGCTCACCTTGTGCTTCAGGACCGGGACGGGAGGCTCGAAGGTGAGGCCGTCGTCAACCGACTTCTGATAGACCCAGTCGCTGCGGTGTCCGCCGTGGCGGTAGAAGAGGTAGAGGTCGCCGTTGGCGAGCTTCACCCACTGGCTGTACGTGCCGAAGGCCGGTAGGTTGCCGAGGACGCGCCACTCGGAGATGTCCCCGGGCCGGGTCGAGACGACGTGGGTCATCCTGCCCTTCGTGCCCATGAAGAATTCCCCGTGCGGGTTGGGGCCGTGCCGCGGGTCGCCGCCGTGCGAACCGAAGACGACGTGGATGTGGCCGCTCCGATCGACCACCAGCGCGGGCTTGCCGTGGTTATCGAGTTCGGCCGGGTCGATCTGGTCGGGCGACTTGCCCATCGGGCTCACGCCGGCCTGTACCGGGCCGATCCATTTCCCCGTGGCATGAACGTAGGCGGCCACGTAGGGGTCCTCGTGCGGACCCTGGTAGGCTACGTAGGTCACGCCCTGATGATGCTCGCCCGCGGGATGCTGCAGGTTGCTGACTGGGTTGCCGTAGCCGTTGTCGGCGAAGTGCTCGACTTCGGCCGCGGCTCCGGAGCCGGCGAGCCCGGCGAGGAGGATAAGCGACGCGCGGACGGCGGGGGCGTAGCGAGGCATCTGGCGGTTGAGATCACGGGATCGACGCGACTCCGAGCCCAAAGAAGAGCTTAAAAACGGTGCGAAAGAGGAAGTGGAACCACGGATGGACACGAATGGACACGGACCATGCCTAGGCTCGAGCCGAGGCTCACGAGAGTTCAAGAGCCGGCCGAGGGGGAGTTTTGAACAGTAAGACCGGGGAACGCGGGAAGGAAAGGGAAGGGGCGAAAAGTCCGCGGCGACACCTGCGGCCACACCTACGGAATTTCCGAAGGTGTGGCTGCGGCTGCAGCCGCGGAGAATTCACGCGGGGCTTTCGTCTCCCAAACTTCACCGCAGATTTCGCAGATGAGATTGGAATCTGCGAAATCCGCGAGATCTGCGGTGGTCTGGTCTGGATGTTGAAGTGCGAATACCGCGTGTGGCTGCGGCTGCAGGTACTGAAAATATCCCTGAGATATTCGGCGAAAGCGGCCCGAGGACCCATCCGAAAGATTTTCGTGAACGATCCGCGGTGACACCCGCGGCCACACGGATGGCTTTTCCTGCGATGTGGCTGCGGCTGCAGCCGCGGAAGATCCTCGGACGCATTCAGTTCCTTCTTTCCACCAGAGGCTGATGCTCCCCGGAAACATATCGAAGGGAGCGCTCCGGCATGGACGCGGCCTTTCGCCTCGGCTTGATCTTTGCACGCGCCCCCGCGCGACAACTCTTCCTTTCATGAACCATTCCCGTTCGTCCTTCGACCGAGTCCTGCTCGCCTTGGTATCGTTAGGCCTCATGCCCGCGGCGGCAAAAGCCCAGAGTGCTGATCCGCGACGTCCCATTGGCCTGCCAGCCGGGAACGCCGATGCCGCGCGACCCTCGCCGGCCCTGAAGGCCGCCGACGCCGTCACGCGCCTGCAGGCAGTCGAGGTCACCGGCTCCCGGCTCCGTGGGCTGCTTGACGGCGCCACCGCGCAGCCGGTCATGACCATCGGTACAGCCGAGATCGACCGCCTCGGTGCCCAGAGCATCGGCGACGTGCTCCGCGTCATACCCCAGCTCTCTTCATTCACCACCGGTCAGGCCAGCACCCAGAACCAACGCAACGCCTTGGTGAACACCGTCACCGGCGCCACCACCTACCAGGCCGGCACCACGCAGATCGGCACTTCGGCGGGACTCGTTTCCGCGACTTTACGCGGCGCCCCGGCCGGAGCCACGCTCCTGTTGATCGACGGTAAGCGGGCCCCGAAGAACAACCAGTCCCGCAGCGGCGACGGCTTCGACCTCAATGGCATCCCGCTCGCCGCCATCGAGCGCATCGAGGTGCTGCTGGATGGCGCGAGCTCCATCTTCGGCGCCGATGCCATGGGCGGCGTCATCAACGTCATCACGAAGCGCAGCTACCGCGGCGGCGAGGTGCGCGTCGGCTACGAGAACACCTTCGACTCCGACGTCGGCGTGCGGACGGCCTCGCTCTCGCAAGGCTTCGCCGCGGGCAAGCTGCGTGGCCTCTTCACGGCCTCCTGGGAAAAATCGAACGAGCTCATGCTCCGCGACCGCGAGTTTGTCGCGAGCTTCGACCGGCGGCCGTTCGGCGGTCTCGATTACCGTTCGTCCTCGATACCCGGCGGCGCTGGCCGCGTCAGCCGCACCGGCACCGTCCCGTTGCCCGGCCTCACGGTCACCAACGTCGCGATTCCCGCCGGCACCGCCGGGGTCGGCCTCACGACGGCCGACTACGCCAACGCCGGCGTGATCGCCGACCCTTTCGATGCGGGCATGTATTCGCAATTCGCGGCCGCCTACGAGCGGTCATCAGCGTTCGCGAAGTTCGATTACGCCTTGCGCGACTGGCTCGAGCTCTACGCCACCGCTCGCGCCGCGCGGAACCGGAACTACCAGCTGGCAACTCCCATCCAGGCTTCCGGTCTCAGCGTCCCCGCCGGCTATCCGGGCAATCCGTTCGGCATCGCGGTTTCGCTTTCCAAGACGTTCGTGGACCTCATCCCGGTCCGCGCTTCCACGAACGATAGCCAGGGGTACACCTTCGGCGCCACCGGCCGCCTTCCTGCGGACTGGCGCTACGATGCCTCGATCAGCCTCGCGCACAGCCACACCAAGGCCGATGCGGATTCGGGCGCGACCATCACGTCGGCGCTCTTCGCGTCCGCCGTGGCCGCGGGCAAGACGCCCAACCTGTTCTACGACGGCAGCCGCGTGGCCGGCCCCAACGCTCCGGGCACGATCGAGGCGCTCACGACCGTGAGCCGTGACGAGGAGAAGGATCAAACCTGGACCTACTCGCTGCAGGTCGACGGTCCGGTCCACCGCTTGCCGGCTGGCGCGGTTGCCCTGGCCGTCGGCGTGGAGCGCCGCGAGGAGTACGCCGATTTCCCGCTGCGCCTCGCGACCGACACCGTCAGCGCCCTGCCGGGGCGCATGGCCGTCGACGCCGCCTTCGCCGAGGTGAACGTGCCGGTCTTCGGTGGCGGATTCCGGCGGGCGCTGCTCCAGCAGCTCAGTGTTTCTGGATCCTACCGCTTCGAGGACTACGGTACGGGTGGAACATCGCGCAACCCGCGTGCCGGCGTCGCGTGGCGGCCCGCCTCGTGGCTGCTCATGCGCGGGAGCTACGGCGAAGGTTTCAAGGTGCCGACTCTGCAGCAGCGCGGCGCGCCGGTCACGGTCAGCAACAGCAATACCGCCGCCACCGCGGCTAACCTCGATCCTCTGCGCGGCAACACGGTCAACCCGATCTATCCGGCCACGCGTGGCGGCAAGTCCGACCTTCGCCCGGAGCAGTCGGAGAACACCACGGCCGGCCTCGTCGTCGAGGTTCCTGCCATCAACGGCCTGTCGGTCTCGTTCGACTGGTTCGACAATACCTACCGCGATCGCGTCGCCACGCTGCTCTTCAGCCAGATGGCGCTCCTCTATCCCGAGCGGATCACGCGTGGCGCCAGGCTGGCGACCGATCCCGCGAACTGGGCGGGCGTCGTCACCGCCGCCGATCTGCGTCCGATCAATGTCGGCCTAAGCCAGACCACCGGCTACGACCTAGGTCTCCGCTTCGACCGCCGCTTGGGCGTCGGCCACGTGCAGCTCGGCATGACCGGCACGAAGTACACGCGGAACGTCTTCGTGCCTACCCCCGGCGGACTGCCTTCGCCGACGGTCAACACCGACAGCCTGCCCGTGCAGCTCAGCGGCAACGCCTTCCTCAATCGTGAGTCTTGGTCAGCCGGCGTGCTGACGACGTACCGGGCGGCGAACCGTCCGGCTGCGGACCGCGGCGTGGTCCCGGCGGCGATCCGTTGGGACGCGCAGGTCAGTTACGACCTCGCCAAGGCGGGATGGATGCGGTCGCAGGCCGGATGGGCGCGTCGCGCGCTTGGTGATACGAAGGTCAGCCTGACCGTCTTCAACGTGTTCAACCGTCGGCCGCCTTTCGACGACCTATTCATGCCGGACAACACCGTGGTCGACGCTCGCCTCCGCCGCTATGGCGTGTCGTTACGCCGCTCCTTCTGATCACCCCGCCGCCACCATGCGCCGCATCTCAATCTTCAGCCTCGTCCTTTGCCTCGCTCCGGTCGCCACGCTGGCGGCTGAATCCACGCCGCCGGTGCCGCAGCTGGCGGCAGGCGCGATGGCGCCGGATTTCGTCACACAGGATCTGGCCGGCCGGGAGGTGCGCATCGCGGACTACCGCGGTAAGGTGCTGATCCTCGACTTCTGGGCGACCTGGTGCAGCCCCTGCATCGCTTCGATGCCGCACACTCAGGAAGTGGCTGCCAAGTATGCCGCCCAAGGCGTTGAGGTGCTGGCGGTCTGCACCGGAGACAAGCGCCGGCGCTTCGAGGACTGGGTGCGCCTGAAGGCGGGCACGTATCCAGCCATCCGCTTCACGTTTGATCCTCGCGAGCAGGGCACGCCGGCGGAAGCGCAACGCGCCTCCTTTGCCCTGTACGGCGTACCGTCGATCCCCGCCCAGTTCATCCTGGATCGCCAGGGTCGCATCGCGGCCGTGATCAACGGCTACTCGCCCGGTGACACGCGTCTCGAGGCCGCGCTCGCCAAGGCGGGCGTCAAGGTCGGCGACGCCGTGATCGCTCAAGCTGCGCGGACCGAGGCTAAGCTCACGGCCGTGCGGACCGCCTCCGCCGAGGCCACTTCCGCCCGCCGCGCGCCACCGCCCTTCACGGAGGATGCGGTCAAGTTGAAGGCCGGTGCGCAGATCGCCGACCTTGCGGTGAGGGGTGCCGACGGCGCCGCGTTGAAGCTCTCGCAGTTTCGCGGCAAGCCCCTCGTGCTCTCGCTCTCGCCCGCCGAAGTCATTCCCGACGATTTTCTGGATCGCGCGCGGGCGCGTTTCGGCCCGGACGGAGTGCAGGTCCTCGCGCTTGTGACCCGCGACACCGAGGCTGGCTACCGCGGATGGCTCGAGCTCCATCGCGGAAAGCACACCTTCGCCACCGCGTTTGACCCGAGCGGACCTGAGGCCATCCGCGAGTCCGCTGTCTTCCTCGCGGTCGGCATGGTCACCCCCATGCCCTTGGTGCTTGTCCTGGACGCCGAGGGTCGGCTCGTCGGCAAGGTCGCCCCGAAGGTTGCGACGTCGTTCCTCGGCCTGGCGGAACTACTGCGTCGCACCGGCGTGAAGGTGAAGGCGGACGAACTCCCCTCCGCCGAGCAGATGGAACTCGCGAAGGCGTTCGCCGCCGCCACGGCGCCCTCGGCCACACCCGTCGTCCCGACCGGCAAGACGCTGGTCGTCGCGACCAACGATGCCCGCCCGGCGACTTCGGCCGCCGACCGCGACTTCGCGGCGTTCGACGCGCTCAGCAAGACCAAGCCGCCCGGCAAGGCCAGTGAGATGGGCGGGATGAAGCCTTATCTGACCTGGGTCGACACCCACAACCAGCGCGTCACCGCGGCGGGCCTCGCCTTTTACGAGACGTATCCGACCGACCCGCGTCGCTGGGAAGTCGTCAGCGCCATGCTGAACCTGCCGCCGCGTTTCATCACCGGTTTCAAGGTCGACGAGCCCAAGGGACCGGCCGACCTCAACGTGGATGAGAAGGCCGTCGCGGCGTGGGACGACCAGGGTTACGCGCTACGCCGTGCTCTGATCGCCGCGCCGGACAGCACGGATGCGCTGCGCGAGCCGGCGAGTTTCGCGCTCTTCGCCCTCGAGTCCCGGCAATTGCGCGCACGCCTCAAGTCGGGTGAAGACAAGGACGGACGCGCCTCGTGGGAGCGCTTGCTGAAGGCTTTTGATGTCCACCTGGCCCGCTACGCCGGTAACCCCAGGCTGCCGATGGAGGCTGAGAACTTCCTGCGGGCGTGGAAAGAAGCTGTTCCCGGGTCGTATGAGGAGGGATGGGAACACCTCAAGCACGGTCCGGACGCCGCGACGCGGGAGGCCGCCGCGGAGAAACTTCAGTCCGCGCAGCGCATGGCGAAGCCGCTCGAACTTTCGTTCACCGCCGCCGATGGACGCCCCTTCGACCTCAAGTCTCTCCGCGGCAAGGTCGTGCTGATTGATTTCTGGGCCACGTGGTGCGGTCCCTGCAACGCGGAGTTGCCGAATGTGAAGCAGGTGTACGCCGCCTACCGCGACAAGGGATTCGAGATCGTGGGCATCACGCTCGAGAATGCCCGTCTGCTGGCGTCCGACTCACCCGAGCAGACCGCCGCCAAACTGGCGGCCGCCCGCAAGGTGCTGAACGATTTCACGACGAAGGAAAAGATGCCGTGGCCGCAGCATTTCGACGGCAAGTTCTGGAAGAACCAATTCGCCGTGCAGTTCGGCATCGGCGCGATTCCGGCCATGTTCCTGCTCGATCAGGAAGGGCGCGTGGTCAGCACCAACGCCCGCGGACCGCAGTTGGAAAAGGAAGTGAAGCGCCTCCTGAAGCTCTGAGGCGCCCCGGCGGAACGCCGATCGACGGGGTGCGAGGTAGTTGAACAGGAAGACCGGGGAGGGCGGGAAGGAGGAGACGTGAACGATCCGCGTTGACACCCGCGGCCACACGGACGGCTTTTCCTACGATGTGGCCGCGGCTGCAGCCGCGGAGAATTCGCGCGCGGCATTCACGCGCCTTGTCCACCTCCCCGAGCTTCCCGGCCTTCCTGTTCAAGAAAGATGCCCTCTGAAGTACGAAGGCCGTGTGCGGCTGCGGCTGCAGGTACTGAAATTTCCCGTGGGACATTCGGGAAAGCGGCCCGAGGACCCATCCGAAAGATTTTCGTGAACGATCCGCGGTGACACCCGCGGCCACACGGACGGCTTTTCCTACGATGTGGCTGCGGCTGCAGCCGCGGAAGATCCACGCGGTACATCCACGTCCTTCGCATTCCCGCATCGTCCGCCTCCCCGCTCTTCCCGGCCTTCCTGTTCAAAAATAACCTCAGGCTCCTTTTCCGTTGAGCGCCGGGTGGTCGGTTTGGCGATCGGCCCGTGGCCATTTTCGGCTTCGCGTCCGGCAGCGGAACGCTTGTCTTCATTTCGCCTCTGCGCAGCGCGCGCTTTCCCAAGCCCCTTCCCCCGATGCGAATCCTGCCGCTCCTGTTGTCCGCCCTCCTCGTTTCGGCCGCCGCGTTCGCGGCCGCGCCGCGTCCCAATGTCGTGCTTATCATGTCGGACGACATGGGTTATTCCGACCTCGGCTGCTACGGCGGCGAGATCCCGACCCCGAACCTCGACGCGCTCGCCGCGGGCGGCGTGCGGTTCACGCAGTTTTATAACGGGGCGCGCTGCTGCCCGACGCGCGCCTCTCTGCTCACCGGCCTTTACGCGCATCAGGCCGGCATCGGCCACATGGTGGAGGACCTTGGCGCGCCCGCCTACCGCGGGGAATTGAGCCGGCGCGCCGTCACGATCGCTGAGGCGCTGAAGCCCGCGGGCTACCGCTCCTACATGGCCGGGAAGTGGCACGTCACGCCCGGCCGGCCGGTGGAGCGCATGCAGGCCCATAATCAGAACTGGCCCCTCAAGCGCGGCTTCGACCGTTTCTACGGCACCATCCACGGCTCGGGCAGTTTCTGGGACCCGAGCGCCCTCATGCGCGACGACCGCTTCATCTCGGTGGCCAACGACCCCGAGTATACGCCGAAGGAGTACTACTACACCGACGCCATCAGCGACCATGCGGTGCGCTACGTGCGCGAGCATGCGCGGGATCACCGCGACAAGCCCTTCTTCCTGTATGTCGCCCACACCGCCGCGCATTGGCCGATGCATGCGCGGGAGTCCGACATCGCCCGCCATAAAGGTCGCTACGACGCCGGCTACGACGCGCTGCGCCGCTCGCGCTGGGAGACGCAGAAGCGCCTCGGCGTGGTGAAGCCCGAGTGGGGCATCTCGCCCACTGCGGAGGACTTTTCGCAGGTCAAGGACCGGGCCTTCGAGTTACGCTGCATGGAAGTCTACGCCGCGATGGTTCAGGTGATGGATGAGGGCATCGGGCGCCTCGTCGCGGAGCTCAAGGCGCAGGGTCAGCTGGAAAACACCCTCATCCTTTACCTCCAGGACAACGGCGGTTGTGCGGAGACGAACGGTCGCTCCGGCACGGGCCAGCCGCGTGCGGCCGCGCCGTCGCTCCCGCCGGTGCCGAAGGAGACCATCCAGTTCACCAATCGCCCGCCGCAAACGCGGGACGGCTGGCCGATGCGCGTGGGCTACGGCGTGATGCCCGGCGCGGCCGACACCTACATCGCTTACGGCAAGGGCTGGGCCAACGTGAGCAATACGCCCTTCCGCGAGTACAAGCATTGGGTCCATGAGGGCGGGATCTCCACGCCGCTGGTCGCGCACTGGCCCGCGGGCATGAAGGGAGTGAAGGCCGGCGCGCTGTGCCACGAGCCCTCGCATCTCATCGACATCATGGCGACCGCCTTGGATCTGGCCGGCGCGCGCTACCCGACCGATTACAACGGTGAGCGCATCACGCCGCTGGAAGGCCGCAGCCTGCGGCCGCTTCTGACCGCCCCTGGCGTGACCCCGGCCGGCGCGCCGCGCCCGCTCTTCTGGGAGCACGAGGGCAACAAGGCCATGCGTGAGGGCCGCTGGAAGCTCGTCTCCAAGCACAAGGGCCCGTGGGAGCTCTATGACATCGACGCCGACCGTATCGAGTCGCGCGACCTGGCTTCGAAGGAGCCCGCGCGGGTGAAGACGATGGCCGCGGCTTGGGATGCCTGGGCCGCCCGTGTGGGCGTGGAGCCCTGGGCGCACGACATTCCCGAAGGCTCCGGTTCGAGTCCCACGGGCAAAAAGAAGTCCGCCAAAGGCGAATGAGCCGTTGTGGTGTACCCCCGAAGGGACATCAAAGGGCACGAATAATTCGATCGGAACGCATCGCCTACCAGGAAGGGGCCTTCTCCGATCTTCGGGGAACGCACGGAACACGCGGAATCCGGAAAGTTGGTTAAGAACGCCTGGTGTGGCTGCGGCGGTAGCCGCGGAAAATTCACGTGGTGCTTTCGAGGAGCACGGACCGTGGAAGCAGCCGACGGAATTTCGTGAATCCTCCGCGGTTGCAACCGCAGCCACAGCGTGCCGTTGGTCCTATGTGAACGAGGCGTTTCGCCTCGTCGGGGGACTACGGAACGCACGGAACACGCGGAATCCGGAAAGTTGGTTAAGAACGCGTGGTGTGGCCGCGGCTGTAGCCGCGGATTCAGCGGGCCCGCCTGCCGTCGGCTAGCTGAGCTGCGGGCCTGTCCGTCGAAGCCTCGACGTAGGCCGGTGATCCGCATCCATCACGTTCCCCATCGCGGCTGCTACATGACGTTCAACGCGCGTTTGCCACGGCCGGCGGGCGGTGCTCGGCTCCGCCGCATGTCGCCTTCCTCGATCATCGCACGCAAGCGGGACGGACACGCGCTGACCCGCGACGAGATCGCGGCCTTCGTGCGGGGAGCGACCGACGGTTCCTGGGCCGACTACCAGCTTTCCGCGATGCTGATGGCGGTGTTCCTGCGCGGCATGAACGCCGAGGAGACCGCGCATTACACCGACGCGATGATGCGTTCGGGGGCGGTGGCCGACCTTTCGGCCGTGCGCGGGATCAAGGTCGACAAGCACTCGACTGGCGGCGTGGGCGACAAGGTTTCCCTGCCGCTGGCTCCGCTCGTCGCCGCCTGCGGCGTACCCGTGCCGATGATCAGTGGTCGCGGCCTTGGGCATTCCGGCGGGACGCTCGACAAACTGGAGGCGATCCCGGGCTTCCGCACTGCGCTCACGCTCGACGAGTTCGTGGCCCAGGTCGGGCGGGTCGGTTGCGCGCTCATCGGGCAGACGCGGGACCTCGCGCCGGCCGACCGGAAGCTCTACGCGCTGCGCGACGTCACCGCGACGGTCGAGTGCGTGCCGCTCATCTGCGGGTCCATCCTTTCCAAGAAGCTCGCCGAGGGAATCGACGGACTCGTGCTCGACGTGAAGTTCGGCCGCGGCGCCTTCATGACGGGTTTGCCCCAGGCGCGCGAACTCGCGGCGACGCTGGTGCGCGTCGGCCGCGCTTCGGGGAAACGCGTGCGGGCCCTGCTCACGCGCATGGACCAGCCGCTGGGACACGCCGTGGGCAACGCCCTCGAGGTCGCGGAGTCCGTCGCCTGCCTGCGCGGGGAGGGTCCGGCCGACGTGATGGAAATCACCTCCACGCTGGGCGCGCACATGCTGGTGCTCGGCGGCGTCGCGCGTGACGACGCGGAAGCGCGTGCCCGGCTCGAAGCCGCGCTGCGGAGCGGCGCGGCCCTCGCCAAGTTCCGCGAGATCGTCGTCGCGCAGGGTGGTGACGGACGCGTGATCGATGATCCGGCGCGGCTGCCGCAGGCCCGCATGAAGGAGCTGTTCGTGGCGCAGCGCGCGGGTTTCGTGGCGGCGGTGGACGCCCGGGCGGTGGCCTTCGCGGCGCTGCGCTTAGGTGCGGGACGGGAGCGGGCGGAGGACGTCATCGACCCCTCCGTGGGAATCGCGGGCATCGTGAAGGTCGGCGAGCGTGTCGCCTCGGGCGCGCCGCTCGCGGTGCTTCACGCGAACGACGACGCTCGCCTTGCGGAGGCCCGCGCGCTGCTCGCCGAGGCTTTCACCCTCGGGGACGCTCCGGTGACGCCGCCGCCGTTGGTCGCTGAAGTGATCGGGGGGTGAGGCTGAAGTGGCCTTCGCCTTTCCGATCCTTGACGGAGAGAATATCAATTGTACCTATAACTACGTGAAATCTACCGTAAGCGTTTCAGAGGGGCAGAACAATTTCCCTGCTCTGATTCGAGCTGCGGAAGCCGGCCGGGTCGTGACGGTGACCCGGCATGACGAGCCCGTGGCTTGTGTGATGAGTTACGAGAGGATGGCCGCGGTAGCAGAGACCTTGGAACTGATGGCGAATCCTGAACTCGTGAAGGCGATCAGTGACCACAAGGCTGGGCATACCGTATTCGGCAAACTCGACGACATTCCGGAATGAACCGTGGGCTGCGCTTGTCGGCTCAGGTGGTGCGTTTTGCCGGGAACCTTGCTCCTGAGCCGCGCCGAAGCGTCAAGCAGGCGCTGCGGGAACTCCGGTCGGAGCGCGGCGATATCCGGGCACTGGAAGGCGTTCTGGCCGGATATTACCGCCTAAGGGTGGGCCGTCTAAGGATCATCTTCGCCTATGCTTCCGACGGGGTGATCGAGGCGCTGTTCGTTGAGGAGCGCAGCCTGGTCTACGATGTTTTCGAGGCAGAGTTTGTGCGGCGATTGAAATCCTGACCGCTTCGCCTCCTACTGCTCCATCTCGGCCAGCTTGGTGGCGGCTTCCTCCCAAGCGGCGGTGGCGGCGGTGATCTCGTCGACGACGGTGCTCAGCTCGCGGTTGAGGTGGTGGAACCTGCCCTTGTCGGCGTAGGTCTCGGGCGCCTCGAGCTGTGCGGTAATCTCGGCCTGCTTGGCCTCGAGGGTAACGACGGCCTTTTCCAACTGACCGACGTGCTCACGGAACTTCCGGATCTCGGAGGCGGAGGCCTTCTTACGCTGAGGGGCCGCCGGGGTGGGGGCGGGGGTCGGCGCGGGTGCGGCGGCCTGTTTCGGCCGGGCGTCGGTGAAGCCGGCGGTCAGGGCGGCGCGGGCGTCGGCGGCCTTGGATTTCTCGAGGTAGTAATCGTAGTTGCCGGCGTAGGGCGTGAGGCGGCCGCTGTGGACGTGCAGCACGTTCTCCGCGAGGGCGCGGATGAAGTGCACGTCGTGGCTGATGAAGATGAGCGTGCCTTCGTAGGACTTGAGCGCGTGGATGAGCGCGTCGATCGAGGCGATGTCGAGGTGCGTGGTCGGCTCGTCCATCAGCAGCAGGTTGGGCGGCTTGACGAGCAGGCGGGCGAGGGCGAGGCGCGACTTCTCGCCGCCGGAGAGAACGCCGATGGGCTTGTGGACGTCGTCCTTGCGGAAGAGGAACCCCCCGAGGATCGCGCGGGCCTGCTGCTCGGTGAGCTGGTTCTCGTTCGTGCGCAGCTCCATCACGTTCTCGAAGACCGTCAGCTCCGGCCGGAGGTTATCGAGGCGGTTCTGGGCGAAGTAGCCGGTGAAGACGTTGCTGCCCAACTCGCGGGCGCCTCCCTGGATCGGGATCACGTCGGCGAGGATCTTGAGCAGCGTGGACTTGCCCGCGCCGTTGGGTCCGACGAGGACGATGCGTTGGCCGCGCTCGGCGGTGAAGTTGAGGTCGCGGTAGACGACGTGGGCGCCGTACGCCTGCTGCACGCCGGCGAGCTCGATCACCTTGAGCCCCGAACGCGGCGGTTGCGGGAAGCGGAAGTTGATCCGCTTCAGCTCCTCCTGAGGCTCCTCGACGGCGACCTCCTGCAGGCGCTCGATCTGCTTTTCCTTGGACTTGGCGCGGGAGGCCATCGAGGCCTTGGCGCCGAAGCGGTCGACGAACTTCTGCAGGTGCGCGATCTCGCGCTGCTGGTTCTTGAAGAGCGCCGCCTGCTGCTCCTTCCGCGCGTCCTTCTCCCGCAGATAGTCGTCGTAGTTGCCGTGGTAGTAGTTCAGCCGGCCGGCGCGCAACTCGAGCATGCCCGTGCAGAGCGCGTTGAGGAACGCGCGGTCGTGCGAGATCACCACCAGTCCGCCGGGGTAGCGCGTCAGGTAGTCTTGGAACCAGAGCAGCGCCTCCAGGTCGAGGTGGTTGGTCGGCTCGTCCAGCAGCAGCAGCGCCGGCTCGGCCACCAGCAGCCGCGCGAGGTGCGCCCGCATCACCCAGCCGCCGGAAAAGGTCTTCGCCAGCTTCTCGGCGTCGCCTTCCTTGAAGCCCAACCCGGCCAGGATCTTCCGCGCCCGCGGCTCAAGCGTGTAGTCGATGTCCCAGTCGTCCTCGTCCGGCTGCAGTTTTTTCCCGCTCGTCGCTATGTGCAGGATCGTCTCCTCGCCGGCCGGGGCGCTTTCCTGCGGCAGGAAGCCGAAGTCGGCGCCGCGCTCCCATTCGATCGTCCCGGTGTCGGGCCGCTCCTCGCCAAGGATCAGGCTGAACAGGGTCGACTTGCCCGCCCCGTTCGGCCCGACCAGCCCGAGCCGGTCCGTCCGCGCGATGAACAGCGACACCTCGGCGAACAGCTCGCGGGTGCCATACGACTTGGAGACATCGGCGATGGTCAGCATGGGAACCGGCGAGGACACCGCCCGCCGCGGGGGGCGTCAACTCCGCGCTCCTGAGCAACGTCGGCGCGCGCCGCGCGCAGTACGCTCAGGCGTGAGTAACCACGGATCGACACGAGTGGACACGGATGAGGGTTTCGGTGCGTGAGCGGTGCTCCGACTTGGACGTGGCATCCCGCCTCATCAGGATGGATCCCGGAAGACACGGATAGCGAACCGGTGGGCGATGAGACTGGTTAGGCACCGCGGATTTCGCGGATCGCGCGGACAAAGAAGGTCTGCCGGGTGATCCGCGTGTTCCGAGATTGCCAGAGAGCGAGCCGGTGGCGCGTAAAATTTCCTCGGCCCCAGCTTCGACCGGGCTTCTTCGTCCCGGGGTCTCGCAATCAGCGCGCGAGGGTAAGGGCGATGCAGCCGGCGACGGCGATGACACCGCCGGTCACGGCCCGACGACTCGGGCGGTCGCCCTCAAGCCAGAAGGCGAAGGGCATCGCGAGCAGTGGCGCGGTGGCCGCGATGGGCAGCACGATCCCGCTCGGCGTGGTCGCGAGCGCCCATTGGTAGCAGCCGACGCCGAGCACGGGACCGGCCAGGCCGTTTGCCACCATCCAGCGGTAATCGCGTCGGCGTTCCTCCGCGGTCGCCGCCGGGGCCGCCGGCAAGCGGCCGACGAGGCGCAACACCAGCAGCCACACGATCAGGAAGATAAAACCCGCCAGGATGCGTTGGTAAGCGGCCGTGAGGCCGAAGAGGGCGTTATGGGGCGACTCTCCGGCGGCGAGGGCCGCCTCAAGCCCGCGTCGGCTCACCAGGGCCCCGAGGCCTTGCCCGCACGCCGCGAGGAACCCGTACACGAAGCCGATCGGGCGCACCGTGACGCGCGGCGGGCTGGAGCGGCTAGGCATGATCGCGAACGCCACCCCGCCGATGATGACCAGCCCCCACGCGACCTGCGCGGCCGTCAGCCGGTGACCCAGCCAGAGCCATTCGCCGAGCGCCGCGATCGGGGCGGCGAGGCATTGCGTCATCAGCACCGTGAGGCGCGAGCCGAGCAGCGGCAGCGCCGCGAACACCGCGATGTCTCCCAGACCCATCCCGATGACCCCACTGAGCAGGAACCACGGCACGCTCGCGCTCGCCAGCCCCCCGCCGGCCGTATGCGCGAACGCCGCCAGCACCGCCACCGCGACCGTGAGGCGTCCGAGGTTGGCCCGCGCGCCGCCGAGGGCACGTGCGCTGCGGTTGGCGCAGGTGGCGTTGAAGGCGAAGAACAGGGCGGCGAGGAAGGCGGCGAGCATGCGGACGAATGCCGGGCTTTATTGGACAAAAACAAAGGATGGCAAAGCCCCTCCTCGCCTGCCCGGCCGCCGCGGAATCGGTTTTTGGGTGGCGAAACCCGTTCCGCGGCGGATATTGGACTCCGTTTGCGTATGAAAACGAAACGCCCGTCGCCGCGCCCGGAGGACCTCAATGCCGCCCTGGCGGCCCGCAAGGGGCCGGTCTCTCGCTTCGTCGCCCGGCATTACCGCCATTTCAACTCCGCCGCGCTCCTCGATTCCGCCAAGGGCTACGAGGAGCACCTCGAGGCCGGGGGCAAGATGCTCGTCACGCTCGCCGGGGCCATGTCCACCGCCGAGCTTGGTCTCTCGCTGGCTGAGATGATCCGCCGCGACAAAGTCCACGCGATCGTCTGCACGGGCGCCAACCTCGAGGAGGACGTCTTCAACCTCGTCGCCCACGACCACTACGAGCGGGTGCCTCATTACCGGCAGCTTTCGGCCAAGGATGAGCAGGCGTTGCTGCGGCGGCACATGAATCGGGTGACCGACACCTGCATCCCCGAGATGGAGGCGATGCGGCGGATCGAGGCCGCGGTGCTGGCCGAATGGGTGGCGGCCGACCGCGCCGGCGAACGGCTCTTTCCGCACGAGTTCATGTACCGCGTGCTGCGTGGCGGGAAGCTGCGGAAGAGCTACCAGATCGACCCGCGCAACTCCTGGCTGCTCGCGGCCTGCGAGAAGGATCTGCCGATCTTCGTGCCCGGCTGGGAGGACGCCACGTTGGGCAACATGTACGCGGGTCACGTCATCAGCGGCCGCATCCGCAACGTGCACACCGTACGGACCGGCATCGAGTACATGACGGTGCTCGCCGACTGGTACACGCGCACCGCGCGGAAGCTGCGCAACGGCGAGGGTTCGATCGGGTTCTTCCAGATCGGCGGCGGCATCGCGGGTGACTTTCCGATCTGCGTCGTGCCGATGCTGCACCAGGACCTGCGGCGCCGCGGCGTGCCTCTCTGGGGGTACTTCTCGCAGATCAGCGACTCGACCACCAGCTACGGCAGCTATTCCGGCGCGGTGCCCAACGAGAAAATCACCTGGGGCAAACTCGCCGCCAGCACGCCGAAGTTCGTCATCGAGAGCGACGCCACCATCGTCGCGCCGCTGATCTTCGGCTGGGTGTTGGGCTGGTGAGGATCGTCCCGGCGGCCGGCGGGGAAATTCCGGACTTGGCCTTTGCGGAGAGCGTCGGGCTGTGACTCCTTCCGGCGCCGCCATGCCCAACGCCCTCGCCCGCGAGACCTCGCCGTACCTGCTGCAGCACGCCGAAAATCCCGTCGACTGGCTGCCGTGGGGCGACGCGGCGTTCGAGCGGGCCCGTCGCGAGGACAAGCCGATCTTCCTGAGCATCGGCTACTCGACCTGCCATTGGTGCCATGTGATGGCGCACGAGTCTTTCGAGAACGAGGCGACGGCGGCTCTGCTCAATGCGGACTTCGTGAGCATCAAGGTCGACCGCGAGGAGCGGCCCGACGTCGACCGCGTCTACATGACCTACGTGCAGACGATGACCGGGCACGGTGGCTGGCCCCTGAGCGCGTGGCTCACGCCGGACCTGAAGCCGTTCTACGGCGGCACGTATTATCCCCCCGAGGACCGCCACGGCCGGGCGGGATTTCCGACCGTGCTGCGGGCGATCGCGCGCGGCTGGCGCGAGGAGCGATCGAAGCTGGTCGCCGAGGGTGAACGGGCGCTCGGCCTGCTGCGGACGCGGGAGGAGGGCCCGGGTTCGCCGGAGGCGCGGGATCCCCTCGTGGAGGCGGCCGGGCGCGCATTCGAAGAGGGCTTCCGCCATTACCATGAAGGGTTCGACGCGGCGAACGGCGGCTTCGGCGGGGCGCCCAAGTTCCCTCGGGCCTCCAACCTCTCTTTCCTGTTTCGGGTCGCCGCGCTTCAGGGCGTCGGCAGCGAGCTCGGCACCGAGGCCGTGCGCCTCGCGACCTCGACCCTGCGCGCGATGGCCCGCGGCGGCATCCACGACCATGTCGGCGGCGGTTTCCACCGCTACTCGGTGGATGAAGGCTGGCTGGTGCCGCACTTCGAGAAGATGCTCTACGACCAGGCCCAGATCGCCCTCAATTGCCTCGAGGCGCGTCAGGCCACCGGCGACGAACGTTACGGCTGGATGGCGCGCGACATCCTCGGCTACGCGCTCCGCGACCTCGCCATGCCCGGGAGGGGCTTCCACACCGCGGAGGATGCCGACTCGCCCGTGGCCGATACCGACGGCACCATCACGGGACACGCCGAGGGCGCCTTCTACGTCTGGACCGCTACGGAGCTGCGCGCGGCGCTCGGTGCCGACGCGGAATTCGCATCGTGGCATTTCGGCTTTGAGGAGGCCGGCAACGTCCCGGCGCAACTCGACCCTCAGGGTGAGCTCCGCGGGCGCAACGTCCTCGTCCAGCGGCATACGCTCGCCGAGACCGCGCGAAGGTTCGGTCTGGATCCGGAGGCCGCCAACGACCGCCTGCTTTCGCTCCTCGAGCGACTGCGCGAGGTCAGGAACCGGCGTCCGCGGCCGCATCTCGACGACAAGGTGCTCACGTCCTGCAATGCGCTGATGATCTCGGCCCTTGCGCGGGCACACCGTGTGCTGGGCGATGAATCTTACCTGGAAGCCGCCGCGCGAGCCGCCGACTTCATCGCGCGCGAGTTGCACGATGGAAACCGCGGCGTGCTTCACCGGTGCTGGCGACGCGGCGTGCGCGGAATCACGGAAGGATTCGCGGAGGACTACGCGTTCCTGATCCAGGCCCTGCTCGACCTGCACGAGGCCTCGTTCGAGGTGCGTTGGCTGCAGTGGGCGGTCTGGCTGCAGGCGAAGATGGACGAACTGTTCTGGGATGAGGCCAAGGGCGGTTACTTCAACTCGGCGGGTTGGGACACCAGCATCGTGCTGCGCCTCAAGGAGGATTACGACGGCGCGGAGCCGGCTCCCTCGAGTGTCGCGGCGATGAACCTCCTGCGCCTTGGCGCGTGGTTCGAGTCCGATGCCGGCGGTGCCTCCTACCGCGACCGCGGCCGACGGACGATCGAGGCCTTCCGAGACCGTTGGGAGCGCGCTCCTCACGCGCTCCCCCAGATGCTGTGCGCGCTGGAGCTCGCGCTTGAGCCCCCGCGCCACGTGGTGATCGCCGGTGATCCGCGGGCGGAGGACTTCCGCGCGCTCGCCCGGGTCGCCGGTGCGTGCTTCGGACCCTCACGGGCGGTGGCGGCGGCCGACGGCGGCGAAGGCCAGGCTTGGTTGGCCGCGCGCGCCCCGTGGATCGGAGCCCTTAAGCCCGTCGGCGGCCGGGCCACCGCCTACGTGTGCGAGGAGTACGCCTGCCGGGCACCTGCGACGGATCCGGCGGAGCTCGAACGACTCCTCGCGAGTTCCTGATCGTGAGCCGATCGGCACCGTCTAGTTCTGCGTTGCTCTGGCCTCGGGAGCAGAGACACGGTTTCAGCACGTGAAGATCCTCGCCGTAGAAGATGATCCCGTCGCGCGGGCGGTGCTGCAGGCCGCCCTGCGGCGCCTTGGCCACGACGTCATCACCGCCGAATCCGGCGAGGCCGCGTGGGAGCTGTTCGAACGCGAAGGCGTGCGGGTCGTGGTAAGCGACTGGATGATGCCGGGGTTAGACGGACTCCAGCTCTGTCGCCGGGTGCGGGCACGGGAGACTTCGGACTACGTCTATTTCATCCTCCTGACCGGCCGGGACGCCTCGGCCGAGAACCGAACCACGGCGGCTGACGCCGGCGTCGACGACTTCCTCAGCAAACCCCTCGATTTTCCCGAACTCTGGATGCGGCTGCGGGTGGCCGAGCGGATCCTCCGGTACACCACGCAGGTGCGGCAGCTGGAGGAGCTCCTGCCCATCTGTTCCTACTGCAAGAAGATCCGTGATGACGGGAACTACTGGCAGCAGATCGAGGCCTACATCAGCGAGCGCACGGGCAGCGATTTCAGCCACTCGGTGTGTCCTGATTGCTACAAAGGCGTCCTCCTGCCGCAGCTCGAGGAGTTGAAGGCGGAGGCCAGGGCGGCTGCTCCCATTGCACGAAAGAATCCAAAGGCTTGAGGAGAAGATCGCCTACCTCGAGCGCCACGTGACCGAGCAGGACCGGGCGATGCTCGAGCTGGCGGAGGAGCTGGCGGCCTTGCGGGGTGAGGTCCGCTTGTGGAGGGAGCGTGCCTCGGCGGCTGGGGCCGGCGGTGGTGCCGACTCAGTATCTGCCGAGCAGGAACGTCCGCCGCATTATTGAGGCGGGCTCCGGACCGGTCGGCCGATCCGCTCCCAGCTCGGTTCAGAACTTCGCCGACATCTCCTGCAGGTGCCCGGGCTCCAGGACCTGCTCGCCGAGTGAAGCGCACTCCTGCTCGTCGTTCTTGTAGAGCTTGAAGCGGACCGGAGCGGACGCCTCGTTGGTTTCCCAGCGCCATTTGCCGATCGAGACGAATTGCAGCGGCACGCCCTTGTCCCAGCTGAGGCCGGCGCCTTCGCCGCGGATGAACAACCGGTTGCCGATGCCGATGTAGGCGGTGGCGATCAGGCGCGTCGCGCCATCGGAGGAAATCGTGCGTTCGATGGCGCCCGGTCCCTGGGCGCCGCTGGTGTCCTCGAGCGGCAAGTCGAGTGACGGCTCCGGTTCGGGCTGCGGTTTGCGCGGAGCGCGTTTCCGGGCCATGGGCTCCGACGCCGGTTCGGGTGCCGGCGCGGCGGTTGATTCGGGTGCTGGCGCTACCTCTTGGTCGGCCTTGGGCTCGGCGATTTGAGGTGGAGCGTCGACCACGGCCGGTGCCGGCGAGACCTCCGGGATCACCGCCTCGAAGGACGCGGACGTTGGCGGGGTCTGATTCTCGGGCACCGCCGGGACAACCGCCGCCGGTGCTTCGGTTGCGGGCGGTGGCTCCACGGCAGTTTCGGCGGGCGGAGCGGTGGCGGGTTCCGGCGGCGCGGCTGGTGCCGCGGATTCAGTCGGCTCCGCGGAAACGGTTCCTTCTGGGGCCGGCTCGGGGGCCGTGGGCTTCGCGCGGGGTTTGCGCGGGCGTTTCGGGGCCGCGGGAGCGGTATCTGCGGCCGCGGTGGCCGGTTCCCCGGCCTGCGTCGGGGCGGGAAAATCGGTGGCCGGTGCGGTGCTCAAGGCTGGGGTCGACTCGGCCGGGATGGTTGCCGAGGGCGCGGACTGCGCAGGTACCGTTGGGGCGGCTTCCTCCGGTGCTGCGGGTGCGACCGGGGTGGTGTGGGTGACGGTGGCCGCCAGCCTCGTGTCCAACTCGGCGAGCTTGGATTCCAAGGCCGCGACGGCCGCGGCTTGGGCGCGGGCGATCGCCTCGCCGCCTTCGGCCAGTTTGGCAAGGTGGTCCCGCGCGGAGGCGGATTGCTGGGCGGCGGCGGCCTCGTGCTTGGCCAGTTCGGCAGCCGCCTTGCTCAGGCGGCCGGCGAGGGTCTCAAGCTTCTCCACGTCGCCGAGCTGGATTGCGGCGACCTTTTCCTGCAGCCGCTGCGGCAGCTGTGCGGCCTGCTGCAGGTTCTTCTGCGCGGTCTCGTTGATCCCGTGGAGGCTGGCGGTGGCGATGCTGATCTGCTCGGCCGCGGCGGCCAGTGTCTGGGCCATGCCCTCGATCGCCCGCTGGCGCTCATCGAGGAGTGCGTTTTTCTGCCGCTCGTACCGGGCGATCAGCGGGATCAATCCGACAACGGAGCCCAGCGCCACGCAGCCCACGATCGCGACGACGTTTCCCGCCGACAACGGCTCCTCCGTGCGGAAGGCGATGACCGCCGCGGCGCCGATTAGGGCCAGGTCGGTCGCGATGAAGATCCAGGCGGGTAGGCCGTGTGGGGCTGCGGAGCGTTTCATGGGGCGTCGTCGGCCGGCCCTTTCTCCGCCGCCGGCTGTGCACGTCCTCCGCTTCACAGGCTGACCGCGGGCGAGGGTCGGATGCGAGGTTGTGCGGCGCGCGCGGGTACGGCTCAAGGGAAAACCAGTCGCGGGGAAGGGTGGCGCAATACGTCACCTTGCGCCCGCGGTGCCCGCGGTTTCGCTCGCCGCCCCTCGGGTAGCGTCGCAGAAAAGCCCGCGACTTTCGCGCGCCGGCCGTGTTTTGGGCATGAATGACGACCTTTCCCCGCAAACGCCCGCGACCGGTGTGAACCCCGCGGAGGACTTCCCCAGTTTCATGCGCAGGTATCAGGACATGGTCTTCTCCACGGCGGTGCGGATCACGGCGAACGACGCCCAGGCGGAGGACATTGCCCAGGAGGTTTTCCTGAAGGCGTACGCGGATTACGGACGCCTCGCCGCCAGCCCGGCCGCCGGGGGGTGGTTGAAGACGGTCGCGACCAACCTGGCGCTGAACCACGTCACGCGCTACCGGAAGCGCTGGCGGTTCTTCTCGGAATTCCGTCGCGACGGGGCCGACCACGACGGCGACGTGCCCGAGGCGGCTTTTCCGGCGGCCGACGACCTCCTCGCTGATGTGGACGCCGCCGAACGCCGACATCTCGTCGATGCCGCGTTGGCCCGCCTGCCGGATCACCAGCGCGTGCCCCTGGTGTTGTTCCACTTTGAGGATCTCGCTTACGACCAGATTGCGCGCCGTCTCTCGGTCTCGCTGCCGAAGGTGAAGACCGACATCCTGCGCGGTCGCGCCGCGCTCGCGCGGATGTTGTCCGCCGATCCCGGTGCGCGCGAAACCATCAACCTGCCCGAATCATGAACCCGCTGCCGAATCCACCGGAGACCGATCCCCTTGAGGAGTCCATTCGCCGCGCGGTCGCCGGGCTGCCGGCGCGCCGGGCCCCGGCCACGCTTGAAGGCCGCGTGTTGGCGGCGATCGCGGCCCGCGGAGCGCC